>OASX01000553.1_pt1 | contig 30146 bp, 32 predicted proteins | sample 1516531 | NCBI WGS metagenome assembly OASX01 (sample SAMEA2579911, study PRJEB22360) | human gut metagenome | biome: human gut; feature: human-associated habitat; material: faeces | place: Denmark | collected 2008/2010
TTGGATGATGGTTTCTTTGACATAAAATTTACCTATTTTTACTTCTGGGGGGACTGTTGGGAATAAATGATACGTGGTTTAGAACACGAAGTACATATGAAGGAAGCATACTACAAGCCCCAACCGGTATATACCGACCTAGTGGCGCTATTACTGACACCCTTTCAGGAGGTGGTCTTATTCTAGTATTTAGGATGGATGATAATAACGCTTGTGTTTTTCAAGTGACCGGGAATGGCGTCTTAGCTGTTCGTACAATGAATGTAAACAATGGTAAATGGAGCGAATGGAATATAATAGCTAATCCAAGTTTCCCAACATGATATCGTGCTACAAACCCGATCTGGGGGGACTTCTAGAGGTTTCTTCAGTTGGAACAATTGATTTAAAGCCTGATGTTGATGTAAACATGAAGTTGCAAGAAGGCATATATGCGTTTTATGATAATTATGCAATCTCCGGCTTTATCCTAACAGTTTCGGACAATATTTATACTGATAGAAGTAAGATTATTGCAGGTGAAAAATCAACCAGCTTATCTATGGAGTTTAGTTCAAATGGTGTAACTTTTCATTCTAATACTAGCCGAAAACTTCATTATAGGCTATTAGCGTATTATAAGTGATTTGTCGTATCGGGTGGAACCGGCTTGTACCGGACCACCCGTTTTTTATACCCAAGAATCCCCCCAGCTCTCGATTTTTAAGAAAATCATGTCAAAGATACGGTTTGCCAATTACTTCTAGAGCAAATTTAGTCTAGGTAGCTAAACTTAATTTTTTCCATCCACTATCACTCTTATCATACTTCACCCTAATGAATGTAGCCCCATTAACTGATATTAGTAAGTACATGACCCGTGATTCGTTTCCAACCGAAAATACAGATAAAATTCCATAGCCATTGATAGGATTGTTAGTAGACTCAGGTGTTACTCCATATATCCCTGAGACGACTAACGTTTCAACATCCCCTCTAAATATAGGAATTCTACTCCTAAACCATGATTCATTAACCCCTATCAGTCCCCCCAGAAGCATGAATCAGCTATTCCTTTGTTAAAAAGAATACCATGATTGCCAACCTTGATTAGCCCAATTCTGCCTATATTTTGGTCTGTTTGAACCTTGCATTCCATAAACGATTTGTACAACAAGGACATTAGCTTTAAATACTATTAGCCCACCATATTTATATGGAGAATCTTGACATCCATCTAAACCGTACATTCCTGGATTAGTATAATCGTCAATAGACATACTGGATGTTATTTTAACCCTTTCAATAAAGCCGCCCTTCCAAGCAAGTCCGTTGTTGTTTTCGCTCACAAGAGGTAAAAGTCCCCCCAGTTTTGATGCAAGTGACTGCATCGTCATTTGTGCGGCATCTCCGCTACTTTGTAAAACCCTTACATTTGCGGCATCTGTCACAGTCGGAAGTTCATTTTCATACACGTCATTTCCTGTTGCAGCAACGGCAGCAAATGTTGAAGTTTCTGACAAAGCCATAACCATTCTTGTGGAAACCATGTCCACCATCTCATCCACTGTTACATTCTGTTCGTTACCGTCTTTATCAACAGCCTTAAAACCAACAATATTGTCTAAATTCAAATCACTCATAATATCCTAATTTTATAAAGTTTCTATTTCAGACTCAAGTTCAATGATATGGTTGTCTATACACGTGTTCACCTCATCATTGAAGTTCGCTATATCCAGTTCCACACATCCGGCACTTGACCGGGTGCTGCTGTAGATACGGACATAGCCGCCGTTATTCAACGTTTCCTTCGCCAGCTTCAGTTTCGCCAGTTCGTCATTGATCCGGCTGGCGCGTTCCAAATTCTCAATTTTCATGTTGTTCCTCCTTCTCTTTATATGTCTTCAGATAATGTTCAAACGAATCGGCAAATGCTCCGGTAAAGGTCGGATAAGCGAACCGGATTATTTCAATCTCCTGCCCGCTTAAGTCCACATTGCCTTCCGCATTATAAATCTTCTCGGAAAGACAATGCGCTCCGATATTATCAGGCACTTTGGTATAAAGGTTATTTGCCAAGCTATATGCCACATCACAGGCAACCATTTCTTTCTTGTCTATCCCCGTGTACATGGGGAACTGTTTAAAATTTATTTTCATAATCATTACATTTTAGTTCCAACAATCAATCCAATTCATAAACCACTTGTTATTATGCTTGTCATAATACATTGCTGCCGCCTTTGACTTGGCCAGACCTATTGAAGTGCTGACCTCCCCGGAATTCCAGCCGACAAGATTTGTTCCGGCTATGGTCACATCACCACCAGAAACGTTTCTTATCCAGTAGAACTGCCCGTCTTCCGCAGTGGACGGCATAGTCAGCGTAATACCGGACGTTACAGCCATGATAACACTATCCATCACTGACAAAGTTGTGCTCTTGCTTATTCTGCGCAATCTGAGCCTAAACCCACAGATGTCCCCCTTGACGATATACAACGCATGATTCCCGGTATACTGAAAATCATTATCATCATAAGCATGGGAACCTTGTATGTCAAAATACATGCCCACATTGCCATACGCCGTATTCGTTATATTCCTATTAACCGAAATACGGGATGGGCATAATATTGCCCCCCCACTAGATGAAGGAAAAGTATCCGCTCCAATAAACACGCTTGAATAACTTCCGGTAAATCTTACCAAGTTGGCGGAAAGGAGCATGGCATTATTTCCGCTAACAGCCTCCAAACTTGCAGATGATATGGTAAAACCACCAATATTCCCTTTTGTAGATGTGATTGTTCCAGTAATCTCTGCATTCTTACATTTGAAATACCCGGTTACGCCATTGATAAGAAGAGTTTCACCTTCATCGTTGTGGGATTTAAGCACATTGTTTTTGAACATGAATCCGGCCACATTCGCACCATCGGCGAAAAGGGTATCAGTAGCGATATTCACAAACTTCTGCATGGCTTCCCAGTTCGAATCCCCGTTGGCTGATGTGGGTGCAGAGGTAACGGAAGCACCGTAATTCTTTACAAGGAAATTATAATAAACTCCCCCTATCAGATATATGACCTTATCCCGGTAATCCGCATTCCAGACGTAAGTCTGTCCGGAAGCCCATACGCCTCTGTCACGGGGAAACGCCCCTGTTGCTCCTGTTGCTCCTATGGCTCCGTCTTTAGCAACCCCCACACCTTTTTCAGCGACAAAATTATTATTCCATGCGTTTGCATCGGAAGCCGACTTATAAGCCCGGACGGCAAACTGGGTGTATCCGGCTGTCGCAGGAACGGATATCTGATTGCTTAGGGTAGCACCTACATGCGCCAGCCAGCTTCCGTTGTATTTGCGTGCGACAAGATAGAATCTGTTCGTATCGCTCACATTACCGCCTATATTCTGTTTCATGGTAACAACAAATGCTGACGGTGACGGTGTGCCTGTTGACGTGAAGTTTATCGTGCTTACCGGGCTGTCAAGCCAGTACGAAGCGGACGGTTCGACACCGGAAGTCATTTCCTGCCAGTCGGAGTTGACAGCCTTGTCCGATCTCTTCCCGGAAAGTATGTAACCGCCATCCTTCTTCCTTAGATAACTTCCACCTCTCACACGAAGAAGCGGAAGTGGCGGATTGGAAGTCTGAACCTTGCTTAAGTAAGATCCTCCGGCAAACGATACTGTACTGTTTTTCGCATACGGAATGTTGGCGGACTCCCAATGACCTGCGGCTGTGATACTCTCACCGTCAGCCCCGTCCTTACCATCTACAAGCATGGGGACGGTTTCAACATCCACTATCTGGTCATTCACGTAAAAGACAAACTTCAATGTCTTCGTGAAATTTCCGCTTGATATGGCTGTATTGTTGTTTATGGTAGTTTCAGATCCACCGTCTATACTGTATTTCAATGTACCGTCCGTTGTAGTGGATATCACGCCCCCCACTGACTTCTGCCTGTAACATGATACGGAAGACACGCTGTAGTTCCCGTTCTTGTCCTTGCTTACTGAGCTGGCGGAAACGACAATGCTGTATAGGATGGCATCCGCACCATTCGCTCCCCCACGCACACCAGCTACTGTGAACGTAAGATCACGGGAATACTGCTGCCCGTTCTTTGTAGCCCTGATTGTGATCTTCACCGTGTTTGTCGCAGCAAGAGTAGCTCCGGCAGATACCGATATTGTCACCACTCCCGTATTCTTGTCTGTCGCACACAGAAGATTTGTGTCAGGTGTACAGGTGATGCTGTCAAGAGTGAGCTTTTCCGTTCCGTACCACATGCTGACTGTTGTATTCCAAGTCTGTGAGGACACGACCTTCCCGTCTGAAGTAAGGGCTGCATTGACCATCTCGTTATCGAAGTCCGCCATGATGGCATTCTCTCCGTCCTTACTCCAGCGATGCACCACGGCAGGATCACTGAACTCAGACCATACGCCGTTTTCCTTAAAACGTGTACAACCCCATTCAACCTGATGGTCTATGTCCGTACCAAGATAATTATCCGTCCATCCTTCCGGAACATAACCATCTTTCTGCTGACTGTCCGGCTTTTCAGGGGTGTTATCTATGATATTGCCTCTTGTGTATATATACTCATAGCCCTTACCGTCTTTCCCGTCCGATATCATAAGCTGCCATCTTCCGTCCTGATAGATGTAGGTGGCGCGGTCAGTTGTGTTACGGTATGAATCACCGTTTTTCGGGTTGGCAGGAGCCGTGGCAAATTCACCAAGGAAGGTGATGCTCTCTCCTTTCAGTTCACGCCCGTCAAGAAGCATGTCCCAGTCTTCGTTAACCTCCCAGTCGGCGGGTTTCCCGGCAAGATAATAACCACCGTCCTTCTTTCTTAAGAAATTGCCGCCTTTGATACGCAATATTCTGATGGGAGGATTGGAGGTTTCCACCTTGGATATAAAGACACAGTTGGCAAGAGTGACCATTGTATTGGCACTATATGGTGTGTTGGCGGATTCCCAATGCCCACCACCGACTACAGACAAGCCCGGATCTCCTTTCTTTCCCTCAGAAACTTGTTTTAACCATGCCGAATTAGTCTCTGATGGTTCGGTTGTTGTTCCGTTATCATCAACACACAACCACAAAGCCCCGTTGTGTGACACCTGGTTATAGTAGGCGTACTTACCTGCGGTCCATTCACCTTTGTACAACGGAACACGCACTGTCTGTCCGGTGATCTCATCCACCTGAAAGATAAGCCCGGTCATGATAATGTTTTGAAGAACGGCCGAGTAATTGTCCGCATTAACACCAGCTACAGTCATGCCTTTTTTCTTGCCGAACCACGCAGGCATCTGCGCCGGTTCCGGGTCCCAAGTGTTGGCATTGTCAAAGAATGTAATACAGTTGTTTCCGTTGACTGAATCAATAAGTATATAAGTCTGACGTTCCGGGTCCGTAAAATTACCTGTTTGTGCCAATACCATCTGCTCGGCAGGTTTCCAGTCAGAATGTCCCGGACGGGGAATGACAGTAAATTTCTTGGCGGTATAATCTGCGGCAGTCACCCGGAATTTCATCTCTTCAAAGCCATTCAGCTTGCCTTCGCTATTCTTAGTCACAAAATAGGTGGTAAGGATATCATCAACAAACTGGCTCAATCCGTCCGCGTCCGTCAGATCGGGAGTGATGGTGTAGGTTCCATCGCCGTTATCCACGTATGACAATACGCTACAACCGCCACCGGGGGAGTTTACCATACGTCCTTTGAAATAGGTTGTACGGTTATAAGCTATTTCAGGGACAAACAGACGCTTACGGAAAACGCCGCTTCCCATTTCCATGTCACCCTTTTCGTCTATGTATCCACCTGATACACCAGTAACGAAATCACCGAACTTGGCATATTTCTTAATCAAGACTCCGCCCAGTAAGGATAACAAGTACTTAGTGGAATCCGCCACGTCCTTCCGCAAGAATATCTCTTTCAGCTTCTCCGCACTGTTCTCTATCTCAGTCATTACACGCAATGCGCTCATCACATCCTCATCGGTGTAGGTGACATCCTCGTCACCCTGCTTTACGATGCGGTTTATCAGATTCCCGGCTATCTTAAGACCTTTGAGGTAATTAATGATCCCTTGCGCATCATCATCGTTCAATGCGGAAAGGAACCAGTCAAGCACAGGCGTATTCTTATCCAGCGTGTATGCAGATGTGGCATGGTCAGCGTTGGTAACATCACCCCCTCCGCCACCACTGCCGCCACCGCCGTTCTGCTTTATCTCTTCAACCTCAATGGAGATCTTACTAAAGTTGCTGTTGATGCGGTCTGCCGTTTCGCTCCAAGTTCCTGTTTTATTTATTGTATTAAGCTCCATATATCCTGTTCCACTTTTACCATTCCGCATCCGGATGCACTTCTACGGACAGATGATTCATTATTCTGATGATTAATTCTCGTATCATATTATTAAAACTTTTACTGTTATGGTAGATAATAATCCCCGGTTTCTATTCTTTCTCCCTCCACATAACCAAGTTCAAGCAAAGTATTCCACATTTTAGCAGCCCAGATATAGGATAATAAATTATTCTGATGAATTTTATCACTGCCGGGCCAAAAGAGTGTTTCATAATCCGATGCTGTATATTGACCTTCTATAATACCTAACGCTTGTCCATCATAAACTGCTTGTCCTTGAGTATAAGCGCGAAGATTGATATATCTTGCACCAAAACATTTATTAGCTTGATATATTAATTTAGCATTTGTCGCAACTAAAGGGGTAGAACAAACAATATATTTCTCAGAAAAATTATTAGCAGATGACCTAACCATATTAGCCCAATCTTCTTCTGATTCATATCCAGAATTCTGACCTGTAAACCATATATGAGGATAGTCCTTGTCGTCATACAATGCAGCGTCAAAAAACACATTGCCTACACCTATCTTGGTTTCTCTTCCTTCTTCCAACCTTGTAAATTCATACAATAAAGAGGTAGCCAAACTATCAAAATAAATTTCCCCTTGATTGATAGGCAATAGCTCACTGCACTTGAATAATTCAGAGTAATGATATTGTCCCTTACTGTCTATATAGCCATCTCTTGTTGCATTGGTTTCAATATCTACTGTATCTTCATTTATTGTTATATGCGGTTCTCCAACATTTGGGTTATTTATTGTAAATGCGTATTTTGTTGCACTAGATGGTATTGAATGAGTACCTGTCTCGGATAGACTTTTTATAAATGTTCCATTCTCTGTATAAAATGCTATACCAACAGCGTCAATGGCTTGCTTTGCCAGTTTCCCTCTTATTCCATTTATAACTACTTGTACATTCTGACCACTAGATATACTATTATAAGGTGTATCTTGATAATTTCCGTCACTTTTTATCCATGCACTTTCTAAAGCACAAATGACAGTGCCGTTAGCTGGGATGGTAAATTCACCTTTAACCCTTATACCTATGCCTCCTGCCCTCGTTAAATTGCCAATAGTTTTTTCACCTCCTTGTGTATGCGGAATTAGTTCATAACCTCTGTTTTTTAATATATTACCTAATTCGTATCTTATAAGAGCCGTATCATTACCACACAGTGAATCTCCTACTATAACAACTCTTTTAGGCTTAGGCTTTTCAGAAGAGATTCCTGCTTTATAAACAACGACACTTGGTTCTCCAACAGCAATAAATTCATTGTCTGAAGTGGATTTTGTCTGTAATATAAGTTCTAATTTTGTATATTGAGAATAATCCGATCTATTGATAGTTACCGGTCCTGTTCCGTCTATTAGTTCATAAATTACATTATCATTCCCATAAAGAACAAGAGATGACAGTTTATCTGCACTATTAGAAATACTAATATTATTTGACAATCCTTTAACGGTAACAGTATCATAGTCAGAAATATCAAATTTATTAGAGCTCCAAAGTTTCTGGACTGAATTATAATTTTGTTCCTTGCCGTTTGGTTGATTCGTTCCAGTAAGCCATCTTCTTTTATTCCAAACAAATGATGAGAAAATATCCTTATTATCAACCCCTTCTATTAAATTATATATTTTGCCTATATCAGAAGAATTTTGATTAACGTCCAATGACAATTTGTCAAATTCATTTTTGGATGCGATTGTACTATATATTATCGCTCTTACACTTGGTTCTCCAACAGCAATAAATTCATTGTCTGAAGTGGATTTACATTGTAAAATTAATTCCAGCTTGGAATATTGAGAATAGTCTGATCTATTGATTATATTTTCATTGCTTGCATCTTTAATTCCTTTAATAAGGATATTATCACCATAAATACATATACCATTTAATGTAGATGCACTTGTGCTTATAGACGAGCCATTTAATAATCCATCGCAAATAATACTATCATATTCTGAAATGTCAATTCTTGCGTACCATATTTTTTGAGTAGCATTATATTGCAATTCTCCGCCATTAGGCTGATTTGTTCCTGTTTCCCATCTTTTTTTATTCCAAACAAGAGCATCTACAACATCCGTTTCCGATCCTTCTATTTTTTTTAACGAAGATTGGATAGGTATCAGTTCTTCTGGTTTAACCACCTTGGCTTTGCTATTGGCTATAACTGATGGAATTATAGAATTATCTTGTTTTGCTTGAATAATAATGTTAATATTGCTTCTGTCGGAATATTTATCCATATTAATAACAGCAGAACTACCCCTCAAATATTCTATTTGTTCGCTACCACTATAAATACTAATTGAAGGGAAAATATCAGAAGCGTCTACTTTTTCTGATAGTCCTGACATTTTTAGAGTATCGTAATATCCTACATCTGTCAATTTGGTATGCTTATAATTTTGTTTTTGAATACTATTACCCGCAGACGAATTTGTTTCCCAATCCCATGTGCCATCTATCCATACTGTGTTTTCTGTTATAAGCTCTTTATCTATAGAGCCTTCTATTTGTGTCTTTAAATAAATTTCCTCATTTTCTAACTCTGAAATTTCCGTAGTCAGGTTCTTGCGATTGTTCGGGTTGACCACGGCATCATAGATGGTAGCTGGATAAATGGTTTGTCCACCCTTGGTCAACTTATGTGTTTTTGCCATAATAAATCTCCTATTCTAAATTAGTAACTGTTTCTTCTTCCTCTTCCGGTGGCAAAGGGGGTACAAAATCACTCAGCACATCTTCATATTCATTATCCGACAATGGGAACGCCTGAATCGAATTATATGCGGCATAATCGGGATAAGATGTTATTTCCACCGTGCTTTCATCGGTTTTCCCGGTAGTCAGTACGATTCCTGTATCTTCAACGGAAACAAGGTTGCAGATGCCATCCTGAAAGTCGGAATCGGATATGAAGTATTCACGTTTGACCTTCAGCATACCGGGAGAAAAACAGGGGTTGTCAAAAGCGACAAGCAGGTTGCCGTCTTCCATGCGGCTGCAACCCACATACTCATGCCCGTCAAAGGAGGCTATGAACTTTCCCTTGAACGGATTGAAGTAAGTAAACCGGAAAGGAGTATTCACATCCCCGTTCAAGTTCTTCTCTATGATCTTAAAATCGGACTGATAATTGATTCTCATAACTATAATATTGATGTTACATCGTCTATCTCCTCGGCTGTCAGGTATCCGTTCAAGTCAACACTTCCGCCACCTCCTGTCGTGCCTGTAGGACTCCATTTTCCCTTTGTTTTGCATTCATATAAAGGGCCCGGTATGGTATCCCCCACAACAGCCCAGTCACCTACAACAGGAGATGGAACAGCCTCTTCCAGTGATTCAAGAGTAGAGAACAACCCCTTGTTGCGGATACCGTTCTGCTTGACCTTCTCCACTTCGGTAGACGTCTTGCTAAAGTTGTTGTTAAGACGGTCTGCCGCCTCACTCCAAGTCCCCGTTTTGTTAATAGTATTCAGTTCCATATCACTTCACTTTATTTGGGCAGTTGGTTTTGATCCCATACAATCTCAGATCCTTTAACCATAATGATGCGCCCTCCCATTATCTGGGTCTGATATATATAACCGTCACTTCCTTTTTGCTCCGCGACCATACTATCCGGGCGGAAATATAATCTATCACTGCTAGAAGGATCGAACATGGAAATACTGGGAATCATCCCTCCAAGTCCGTACTGTAGGGAGATACTGAACAGTTCTTCCCCATTATAATCATACATTCTGATAGACGGTACGGAATACTCATCCTCAGGGGATATTACGATCTTGTAACCATTGGATGATATGACATTGACAGTACCACTAAACTCTCCCTCTCCTTTTATCCAGATATTGCCATCCTCATCAATTTTAAAATTGCCGTTAGGTGACTTTACATTTTTAAAGATTCCGCTTTCCGCATTGACTTCACCTCTGAACTTACCACCTAGAGCATAGATATATCCTCTCAAAAACACATCACCGCCATGAGTGGCAACGAAGTTCGCCATGTTCGCCCATTCCGCATCTGTGGGCTGGTAATTAGGATCATTACGGAACCTCATTACAGTCAGAATCGCCTGTTCAAGTTTTCCTCCTGCCCAAAACGCCACATCATCATCGTCATTGTATATGCCGCTAACTCCGGCTGTGACCTTCTGTAACTTGCCATTCTTGTAATTACCCAGTTGGATCATATTGGCAAGAATCAGACCGCCAAGAATATCCACAGAACCATCCTTGATCGCACTGGCGATATAATTGATTGACTGGAAACCGGCTGTTGCCTTGTCATTGTCAAGAATTGAAGGCTTCCAGTCAGTAGCGATGGTTCCACGCTCTAACTGAAGGTCACAAACGGTTGCGGTACCACTGATAAGAAATATACCACTGCCATTGAAAGTGATCTTATGGGTATATCTCTGATAAGAGGATGTGAGAGGTTGAGAAACACTGAAAGAACCGCACGAAACAGACACAGACGTACCCTTTGCTTTATAACTGATAACATAACTTTCTCCTTTAATCAATGATACGGACTGGGACAAACTACCGATTGCAGCAGAGTACCCGGAGCCGGCATCACTGTCCGCAGATACGGTAGCCACTCCCGTCCAATATTCCAATTGCTTGCTAAAAAGTTCGGTATCCGCCGATAGCTCGGTAGCGGCAGACAGGTCCTCTGTCTCATAATCTCCGGTAAACCCGGAATTGCGCAACAGATTGACACTTCCGACAGCCGCATTGTCTATCGCATCCTTGGCCTCTTGGGCAAGATCTGCCGCTGCCTGTATCTCATCCGGCAGACCTTCCATATTCTTCCATCCGGTAGAACCCTGCTCGATATGGAACATACCCTTGATATCAACACCTTTATCCTGAGTGTATTCCATGTAAGTGGTCCGGCCCTTGTCACCAATGTACGTATCTCCGTACACCTTCATCCGGGCCTTGCCGGTAGACCTGTCAAAATCAAAAGAAATGACATCTTTCCCGGTCAAGGTAAAATCATTAATACCCTGATACATGATGATGGACGGAGAAACTTCGTTCACCGAAGAGAGAATTATCGCCGCCTGTCGGGTAATATCGGTCTTATGGCCCAATCCCACGATATCATCACCTGCCACCGGAACATCGTTCTCGACATTAGGATCACACACGGTCTTGGACAGGTCTATATAATTCTCACCTACTGCTGTGACCAACCGCCAGTAATAGCGGTTGCCGACATGATGCGAAATGCCTGTCTTGATATTGCACTCCTGTGCGATGGCGAGAGATCCCGGAGTAAACTGGTTCTCTATCTCAATTCCGTCTTCCTCTTCCTTGAAATAACAACGGTAGACATCATCCAACTCATCCACACGGTTGCATTTCATGCCTGCATGGGAAATCACCTGCTCACCACCTACATACGTCTTCTTCTTTACTTCAAGCTCGTCAAAAACGGCTTTGACCTTGACATACAGATAATCAACAACAGCCTGTGACATACCGTTCTCAAGTACAGTAATTCCACTACCGTTCTTACCTATCAAAAGACCTTTTAAAAAAGTGATCAGACCGTTGGCCGTGTCGTTATTTATCTTTGAGATAAAATAACGGGATATTCTGCCAAGAATATCTGACACGTTGAGAGAGACACCCATCCTCTCACCTATGATATCCCCGGCTATCTCTGTAATCGTACTTCTCAAAGCGGAAACATTGGCGGACAACTTATCTGTTAGCTCCACGGATATATCATACAGGCAATTTTTATCCGCCTTACAAGTAAATGAGTTCACATACATGAAGTATTCCTTATCATTATACTTTATGTATATACGCGAGTTCTCATTCAACAGACCAGCTAACATACTGTTTTCTGCAAGGAAGACACGTGAGAAACTTACAGAAAAAGAGAACTTCTCATCGTTGTTTTCAGACATATACTTTATCAACGCCTCATCTAATCTCTTCTCGGCGGCAAGCACAAGAGATTTCGGCATTTTAATACCTGTAATCACAAACTTATCCCCAACAGAAGGTTTATAGTTATTTGTGGCATTAGGCATAACAACCCCGAAAGTAGTATTGTCCTTTTTTACCGCAATCCAAACCTCATTTGTAGAAGTGTTTTGTTGGCTTTCTATATATTGGGATGTTTGTGAAGTAACCTTCTGTTCAAAATCTCCTGCTGGTAAGTTCCCGGAAGAATCCACCAATACAGGATTGAATGCCCTTCCCGGCTCATTGTCCTTATAGGTAACTCCTATTTCAAACTCGCAAGCAGCACAATTACCCGTAGTCATATTGATTACAGCCGTACCACCTTCCAAACCTTGTTCGAACAGGTTAAAACCGTAATCCCCATTATATATATGTAATTTTATGTAGAAATAAGAATGTACATACTCATCCGTGCCATTGAATATATTATTCCCTTCTCCTGTTCCGAGTTCGTCACTATCGTTATCATCAAAAGCAATATCCGCAATCTCACCAAATAACTGTCCCGAAGCGTTTGTTACATTTTCTATGGTAGGCTTTATATCGCTAAAATCTACCTTTATCTCTTTTACTTTCTTAGAAGAATATGTATTTTTGAAAAAATAGTAATCATTTGTACCGGGTATTTTATACGTATCGTTAAGTGCATTGTAGAATCTTTCCGCTCCATTTGTTTGTCTATAAATGGAAGGCATAAGGTTTTGCGTGCGTTCTATAGTACCTTTTTCATCATCATTCGGATAGTAGAAAGGTATGTTGTCAGAGCTACCAACACCAGTAACGCGATTGACGGTCTTATAATTGGCGTTTGTCTTTTTTATTGATACAAGCCCTTTCTTGTACTCGAAAGGAGTAGAAATTACATTCTCTATATATCCTATGTGACAAACCTTACCTACAAAGTAATAAGGAAGTTCGTATATGGTATATATGGACTGTAACGCTTCTGCAAGGTATACGCTGTCAAGAGAAACAAGTTTGCTTTCAGAAGTAATATCTTCATCAATCACTATCGAATATCCGATACCCGATTTTGCCATTGAAGCGTTAAGGCGACCAACAAACTCGTTTATATTCCCCATGAACTTGACGGAAGTGGAATTGGAGTGATACGTGTCTTCCCCGGCTGTCACCACGTCCATGAAATATACGTTTTCCAGCACGATACGTTCTGAAACGAATTGAAGCTCATGCTTGTACATGATACTCTTGTTGTCCTTTGAGGATGTAGGCACTTGGTCAATATAATATTTTTCCCCCCTAAACTCAACAAACTCTTCTCCTGTCCATAGTTCGTCTAAGCATGAAGGATAGTTCAGTGTAGCGGTCAGTGTGGGAGTTCCTGCCATACGTTGTGCCGTATAGGTGTACTCACCTAATTTTGCAGGCATATCAGCATTCGGAAATTTTACTTTACTTCCTTGCGTATCAAGTTTTAATATGTACAGACTTTCCTTTTCCATTTATTCTTTTACCACATCAATTTGTTCCGTAACTCCTTTGTCCTTTTTTTGCTGTTTCTCCAACAGCTTTTGAGCCTCTTCCTTCTCCTTTGCTATACGTTGTTCTTCATCGGGAACGGATTCGGTGTTTTTCTCAATGGCTGTTTTTGTGGAAAGAATGCCGGCTTGCTTCATTGAGATAAGTATGTTATTATACTCCGTTGCGCTGAACGGTTGCCATATTTTGAACTTACAGCTAACACGAAGTTTTTTAAACTCGGTGACGGCATTAAGATTTTCACTTTTGTTTACAATCTCTTTGGCAAGCCCTTCCTTGAACAGACGCATCATCTTGTCGGCGAAATTCTGCCACTCGATAACACCCTGTTGGGCGTTCTTCAAGTCCAAGTCACGGGTAAGCGTGATAGCCAGTGCGCTTATGTCACCGCTCGACTTGACATCCTTCGGTAAAAGGAAAGTGCAGGAAGTGTTTATCTGTATCTTCTCGAACAGGTCTTGCAGACTGTCAAGCATTCCTTGCGGACTGGGGGGTGCTTTAAACTCTGCACTTCCGTTCCCGTCCATTGACTTGTCCTGCAAAATGATACTTCCGGCAAGTTTCTTGGTTGTCTCGGATATATTTCCTTTGATATACAGTATTCCCCAGCCATGCCTTTTCTGAATGACAAAGAAGATGTTATAGATAATCTCGTAAATCTCAATAAGGCTTTGACCGTTGTTCCACGCCACATCACCACGTTTGGTGCACAATGGTATCTCGCTGAAACCGTGCTCAATCGGAGTTTCCCTTACAAAACCGTCCTCTGCGGCTTCTTCACCGTCTCTTGGCGTGTGCATACGGTACATGTAGGTATCATCGTAGCTGTCAATATATTCCACACCGTTTTCATCGGCATAGTAGACGCTTTCAAGAAGCCTGTCGCCGTTGTTGTCATTGTGCGATATGATAACGTAACCATCCTCATAGCTTATCAGACGGCATTTGATACGTCCCTTATAGTCATAATAGAACAGAAGTCCGGCATCGCCTGTGGCAAGCTGCGAACGGACTGCCTTTGTACGCCATCCATCCATATTCCTGTCTACCCAATACTCCTTGATTGTGGAATAGTTGGCTTTATCTTTCTCGGAAGGAGTGCCACCTCTCAAAGACAATGTACAGGGATTTCCGCAAAGGTAGATTACGTGGCTCGCCAGTATCTGTTCTTGGAAAGCTAATGCCGTGCGCTGGAACTTGATTTCCTGATATCCCCCATCTTCTAACTTGACGCAAATGCTCGGCAAGTTTTGATCAAATAATACCTCATGGCTCATCGGGTCAAGCTCTTTCAGAAACTTTTCCTGCGAAACGATATTCTTTTTTACATTCGGAAGCCTTGCCGTGCGTGTTTCGGTAATGGTTGCGGACTGACCGTCGGAATAGTCGTTTGTAGAGCAAGTGTCACTTCCTCTGAAAAACGGTTTCTTCTGCAACAAGGCATTTACGTTCCGCAATAGATATGTTTTTTTCTCTTCCCGTGTCATTTTTCCGCATCAATTAGGTTGTAATACTTCATACAGGCTTCCTTGCTCGGCATTGCAGAACACTCTCTCGAAGTCCATTTGCAGATAATGTCGTGCTTCTGCGGAACAACGATTATTCGCTTCTGCCCCTCTTCCTCTTCAATATTGAATTTATCGTTCAGCTTCACGCGTGCATCCAACACGACCTTACTTGCTTTGATAAAAGTGTCTGAATCTCCACTTGTTTTCGCATCGTCAGCAATCTGTTTCATCTCCGATATTTCTTTCAGCAATGCTTCTCGGTTCTCATCTTTAGATATGGTAGTGATAGCACCGATGCCGAAAGGTTTCAGTTTCTCGGCAAGCATGGATAACACCTTGTTTGAAGGCTTTTCATCTTCTTGGTAAGCAACCTTTGCAGCAAGAGCCTTATCTACGAAAGAATCACACATTACCAAATAGGCAACATCTCTTACCCTTGCTTCAATTCCTTCTGTTTTAAGGGAATTGAGAATATCCTTTATGTCATTGTAACTAATCATTTCCTAACCTAATACCATAAATGTTCATCGTAAATACTTCCTTCTGTCTGTGCATGGAACGCTTGTTTGGTTTCTTCTTCGTGATTGTAATACCCTGCTTGAATCTCATTCCCGTATTCAATGTTAGCGCACGGAAGCATTCTCATAGCGCATGGGTCTAACAAGTCCATCGATCTGCCTTTCCCCAACATCTGATTCATTTTCTTCTTGTTCCAAAGCCGTTTCTTTCCGCTCTGCATATCATCAAACCGTACAACAGAGCATTCTTCCATAAACTCGTTCTCAACCGTCACTTTGTATTTCAGGTTCTGGTGAGTGTATGTCTGTACGGCAAGTTTATCGTCAAAGGTTAGATTACCTTCCTCGATCATCTTGCATAATCTGATATAGCACATATCCTTTACTGTCATTGCGGTAAGTTGGTAAAGCCCGAAAGGTTTATTTAGTGAGATATAAGGTACTGCATCGGGAATGTAATCATTAAAATACCGTCCGGCAGTCGCGTCAAAAATGATATGGCTTTCAGCTGTTCCATGCTCAAATGCAAATGTCTTCACTGCCATAGCGTTTTCTCTCGGAGTGGACTTGCTAAGAATGAGAATGTCGTATGCGTGAAATCCATCCCATGCAAGTGCAACAAGGTTGTCTGTACCATAATCCGCCAAATCCACGGTAATCCATTTGTCACCGTTCACGGCTGGGTTGTTGTTGAATACGCTTTGCGCGGAAGTGGATGGAATAGGTATCTTTTCGTTTTCTTCGGGGTCAACGTTGAAGTTTCCCTCAATGATAGCTTGTGCCATTTTACCGCCCGAAGCGGCAACAGAGCCTATGTAATTAGGATTATTTTCAAGCATAGCCCTATTTTCAGATAGCTTACCTTGATAGAATACGAATGACTTAATCATATTCGTATAGTCAAAATCACCTCCAATACGGGCAAGTTTTCTATCAATATCTATCTTACACTTAGCATAAACTTCTTCTTTGGAATCACCCCAAACCACATCATCAACAGTAGAACCGTTAACATAGAAGTATCTCACTTTCCCGTTTCTATCCGACATAATAAAACCGTCAACCCCAATGTACCAATCCAAGAACTTTCTCGTCCAATGACTACGTTTCGGGTTAAGGGTACCAAAGAACTTTCCCGTAAACGTCTTTGAACGTCCACGGTTACGGGTCTGCACATAGCTGAATGCTTCCCAAGACATTTCGGTAATCTCATCAATACATATCGCATCAATCTGTTTACCTTTCCATTGCTCACGCATTTTGTCAAGATTAGTATCATCTATATAGGTCAAGTCGCAATACGCACCACTTGGGAATGATACGCGAGGACTATCGGCAGTCTTTACAGAACAATAGTCACCGAATATAGCCTTGAATGTATCTACGAATGAACCTCCCGTCTTTTGCGACTGCAAAGACCTACGTGTAATAACCGCACGAAAATCCCCATCTGTCATTAATGGCTCTGCAAGAGCGAGAACAAGAGCAAAAGATTTTCCACCGCCAAGATTCCCACCACCAAACACTACGTCCACACATGATGACACAAACTGCATTTGGAATCCTTCTTGCGGCTTGATTACGACTTCTCTATGTACTTCTTGTTCTTTCATCAAAAGCAAAAATACCTCTTAATAATAAGGTAATATATACTTAAACCAATGTCTATTTATCATAGTGATAAATACAGTGATTTTTTTATAGTTATACCTTTTTATTAAAGCATTACTTTCGCATATAATCATTATAAAACATATAGTGTATGAAGTTTACGAAAGAGCAATTTTCAGAAGCACTGAAAGTGAAACTCACCAACAACGGCAAGAAAAACTTAGCTATGAGTGAGAGAAGTTTCAACGGCAAAGTAGAAAGAATCTACAAGCGGTTGGAGAAAGCGAGTGATAAGGACGAGTTGGAACTGGATGATGTTGTTGCCGACTACTTGGATGACTTACAAGAGGACGATAACAACATACGAAATGACAACTCAAAATTTATAAAAGAGTGGGAAAAGAATCATCCGAACAAGGACGATAGAAGTGATAACAAGGATGACAAAGGAGACGAAAGCAAACTGGATAAGTTGCTCAAAGAACTCCAAGATTTGAAATCAGAGCGTGAGGAAGAGAAAAAGATAAAAGCTATCTCAGACAAACGCAATCAACTCAAATTAGCCTTAAAAGGGAAAGAAGTCAAGAACGAGGATTGGATTAACGACCAACTCGAATTGATTCACATTGATTCTGAAACAGATGTTGATGCTCTCACAGAAAGACTGGTCAAGAGCTACAATAAGTTTAATGCTTACACTCCACCTGACATCACTCCAGGAGGCACGGGAAGCGGTAAGGAAAAGACCGATGACTTTGCCGATGTGGTTGCTGTCGTAAAGAAGCAATCGCACAGAGAAGAAAAGTAATAATAATTTAAACCAAAAAGAAAATGTCAGATTTTTATCAGCAAATTCTATTGAACAGTGGCTACCTTCCCGGTAGAGCATTGGTTCAGGCTCGCGGAAGCATTGGTGGACACCGCTATGTATTCGTGAAGTTACAGATGAGCGGAAAGGACGCACTTGTATTTCCTACCAGTGGTGGAATTGTTAAAAACCCATTCAAAGGTAATGCAAGAGCTTTTGCCGGAACGCTCGCTGAATATATTCCCAGTAATGGTTCTAATGGAAGCGAAATACGTATCCTAAAATCGTATGCGGTTGCAAAAGCTACAACTGAATCTACAGACACGGATATTTACCTGAAAAGAGACGGATATTCTCTTATCCCATTCGTAGGAGATATCCTCATGGTAGCACCTTCTACATTGACAGGAAAAGGCACAGCGGTAACAATTACAGCCGTTGAAAAAGCGACTGACGGAACGACTGGCGATGTTTGGAAAGTTACATTGAGCGCAACCCTCGGATCATTAACAACTTCATCTGTCCTTGTTGAAGCGAAAGAAACAGGCTCTGGTAAAGAAGCGATGGTTACTAATCCTAACTCATACCTTCCCTGCGACTTTGATTTTGTTTTTGACCCAGCTACATCCGAAGATGATTTCGATGGTGCAAGATACCTTATCACTCCTGCATTGGCATTAGGAGATGTATTCCTCTACGAAGACCGTATGCAACCTCTTTCGGCTGCATTAAAAGCTTTGAACAAGAGCAAGGTTAAGGGTTGGTTTAACATTTAAAATTGACGAGACTATGCCTAAATTTGATTTTAATAACAGCAGATATGCAAGATTTTTTTCTGACAAGACCAATCAACGTTTCTTGCAATCCTTTGTCAATACAGAAGGTCTGCTATACACTAATTATGGTTGGTACAAGACTCAAGGTGTAAAAGCTGGTGCTCCCACACCTACCGCCCCTAATGGCATCGCTACTTTTTCTGTGAAAGGACGTGACTTGAAAGCCGCTCCTTTGATGGATTTGCGTGCACCTCTTGGTGACAGTAATCAAATGGATAAGGACGGCCTGTACTGGTACACCGCATCCATTCCTGATTTTATCGCTCCCGGTTTCGTTGAAACAGCTATGGAACGTGAAGCAAAAGAACAACAGTTTGAGTTGTTTGGAAACGATGCCGATTTGGTAGCCGCTTGGGTACATACATTACAGTCCCAGCTTGATAGTGCGGACGCAACCATGAACTTCATGACTGCACAGTTAATGTCTAAAGGTAATATTGACTACCGCAATATCGCACGTGGTATTCAAATTCCGTTGCACAAAGCAGACATTCCGGATGAAAATTTCACTAAAGCAGGAACTAAGGTGTGGACTGACGCTGAATGCAAGATTCTGAGCCAAATGGCGGAAAAGGAGAAAAAATATCGTGAAAAATGGGGATATGAAGGTGCAATGGAATGGCAGGTTACACGCAAGATGTTTTACGAAGTAATGTTGCAAAATGCCGAAGTTAAGGAATTGATTGAAAGTTTCAAGAAAAATCCTTTAGCTTACATCGCAACAACCGCTACTGCGCCTACTACACGTGAGTTGTTCTTAGCAGCTTTCCGTGATTATCCCGGTGTATCTCCAATTGAAATTGTAGAAGAGCGTGAGCGTAATCTTACCAATACTAGAGACACATTCGTGCAAGGTTGGGATGATAAGATTGCAGTTCTCCGTCCTGCCGGATATGCTTGTGAGTTTGAATACACCAATAACTTAGACAAACAGATGTTTGACAAGTATGGTTCAAGCGTAATAACTAAAATTTTTGCTCAGGCTAATGATGGTCTCTGCACGATTGTGAATACAACGACAAACAACGGGCTGTATAAGGAATGGCATACGGATGTGATGATGTCGGCTTGTCCTGCACTGAAAACATTCCGCAATCACGTCATTGTAGACACAAGTCAGGCAGACGATTAATGTACAACACATTGCAACAGTAGCATTTATGGAAAAATCATTTGACCCGATAGCATACCTCAATGGGCTTACGAGATTTGTCTTTGAAGATGATGCGCTTGAAAATATCGCATACGAAAACGGTTTGATGTTTATTTCAGACCGTTCCGAAATAGACGAACGCACTAAAGACCATTGCCTTATCGCACTATATGAGCTTGTCATTAACGGTCCGTGGTCTGTGGCTTCATCATCACTCCAGCATGGCAGTTATAGAGCACGTGCCATGATTTCTTCGGGAGTGTCGTCCTGCTTGGTGGCGAGGTAGCCGCCTGTCTTGCGGATGGTCTTTAAAATCTCCTTTACGCCTTTCTTAAATTCTTTGGCAATTGGCTTACGGCTTTGCATGAGGACTTCGTATAAGCCATCTTCGGTTAAGAACCACATTTCGTAATTTCTACCATCTACGAAGATTGTTCGTAGATCCTTTTCTTCCTCATCTACAGTGCCTACCATTCTTGATACATCATAATAGCCTTGTGATGTTTTCGCATAATCAATGCACTCTGCCACTTCTTTGGCAAGGAACAACGGATTTTCGGCAGTTCCGTAAACCGTGAATTTGTGTCCCAGCAACTCTGTTTCGCTTAGGACTTGAATAGGTTCTGTTCGCATAACAAAAAAAATGCACCTACTACGAGCTGCGAACAAAACCATAGGATTTTATTTGTGGACGTTTCCATTACCACACTCGGTAGGTGCAATATCTTAATATAAATAAAGATAATACTCGATATGTACTGGCAAAAAATAAACTCCAATGATGAAGTCATAGGAGTTTGCCGCCCCTATAATTTTGTTCGCACTGCAAAGTAAAGCATAATTTTTGATATGGCAAAACTTTGCAGTGTGTTTTTCAAAAAAGCCACGATAGTGTTTACCATAAATATCATTTCTAGTTATATGCCTAGCTATTCCAATTGTATCTTATTTTTTTTACAATATTTCTCAAAAGCACGCTTCCCCTTCTTTATGCAACTAATGTCACACCTCCTATTTTTGCCACCAAAAGAAACTACAAGAAACTTTATTGCCGTAATTCCTACAGCTCCTTTCCCGGATTTTACTATCATTAAGTTATATCCATTTATATCTTCAGTATATCCATCTGTGTCTTCGTGCTCTTCTACAAATTTTGAAAAAAACTTCATCATGTCATACACTTCTTGGGCTGTTCCAGATATAACATTAAATCCGTCAAGGTAAATTGTTTCGGAAAACATTAGCGAAAAAACCTTTCTCCCATCATTATATGTTGATACTCCAGACGTATATCCACATCCATCATATATTACTTTAACAACCCTCCCGTTCCCTTGCGAATAAGAAGAGCAGATTGAAATAAACGAAATAAACATCAGTAATAAAATCTTCTTCATACCATATAGCTTTAATTGTTATTCAATGAATCAACGCAAACGCAATCCTCCCAGTATTTAGGAATATAAAGATTTTCAAGCCATACCATAGCCATACCATAGCCCTACCATCATCCGAAATATCATAAAACGACTGATATAGACGGGAAAGGACTTCTTCATAAAACTCATTGGAAAGTTCATCGCTTATACCGATACCAATAAGATAGTCATAGGTGTTGGCAATCACATAATCAAAACAGGTATTTGCATCATCTTCCATGGATACTTTATCAACCTTATCACCTAAATCTACAAGAAACGTATATATGGCATTCCGTATTTTCGGATTTATCTCACGCATATTGTCGTCTGACAAATACTTCCAATGAAAATTCTCTATGCCATTCCTCACGTGAACCGCAATAGCTTTTGCCAAACGATTCTTGTCGCATAATATTTCGCTTGCCATTTGTTTCAATAACGCTTTGTCCTCTTCGGATATTTTTATTTCCATGATTTTAATCGCCTTTCTTGTTCAACAGCCTTTCTTCCGTCTGCTTTAATGTATTTTTCTTGATATTTAACTGGTGCTCCACTATAAGGTCGTAGTCACAATTACCATCACCACCTTTGCTTGTCACCACCAAAAGCTCCAATAGCATCAAGAACAGAAAAAGAAATGCGTAAAATCCTAATGCTATTTTGCTTTCTTCAAGAATACTGAACAACGCCTGCAATTCTTCCAAAAAACCTGTGTCTGCTTCTTCATAGTCTTTACGAACTACATCGGCTACCTGCATTTTTGCTTGCTGGTACGAATTTAGCTGTTTGTTGTAATCTTTTAAAGCATTCTCGTTGGCTTTAGCTTGACCACTTAGCGGATTTTCTACATTTCTCTTGTTTACGCTCGTCACTTTTTCTTCTATTGGATTCCCAGCCTTATCAACCCCAGTCTGCTTTGTTGTTGTACTTACATCCGTAGCCACAATAACAGGATTCTTTGATAATAATTCATAAATCCTAATATTCTCTCTTCCTATGGAATCTATCTGCTCAGTAACCCTCTTTATGTCAGCATCTAAATATGCCATACGCTCAGGAATCGCTTCATTAATCTGTTTTGCTCTTATTTCCTTCATCTTAACGTCAATATCATTCTTGAAAATGATTTGGTCAAAGATTGTAGAGCCTAAAACTGCCATTAAAAAAGCTAATAACCCTCTAATAAATCCCATCCATCCGAGCTTCCCAACGGTTAATATAATAAAACGCTCTATGCAAATTATGATAGTCGTAAACACAAGCGATATGAGTATCTTACCATGTAGGCTTTCGATACCAACATATCTGTCCGCAAAGCAAAAACCAATAGTACCCCAAATGATAGAAAGTATAATGATTGCAGATATGTATCTTTTAAAAGTCCTATGACTTGCTTCTCCACATTCCTTCAGTATATCGGATTTCCATCCGATAATAAAGCATCCTATTTTAGTAAGTATTCCCATAACCGCACACTATCGTATAAATGATTCAGATTTGGCAGCAACACCTTTAAGGAATCCTCTCTCGTATGAATCAATCATGCTCATCATCTTGCTTTCTCCTACGTCAAGGGCATCCTCCATCTCTTTTATCTTTTTAAGGTGTTCGTTGTACGTTTCTTTTCGTGCCTTCAATGACATGGAAGAGGAAGTTAGCCCCTGCGTTTCCACAATATCAATCTGCACGTTTATATCACGTATATCGCTTTCGTATCTCAGTCTTACTTGTTCAAAAAGCATTTTAAGACCGTTGTTTATAATCTTCTTCTTTGATTCCTTATACTGTATGTCAGAGTTACACATTGCATCATTGTAACCATCTTGCTCATAGTCAGTCTGTATGTAGGAGTATATGACATCAATAGGCATACCGGTACCATATTTAATTGTTATAGTATTGCTTTCTAGATTTGGCTCTGAATCATCAACAAAATCCTCTCTTCTAATCTCAGGCAGAATTTCCTTACTATTATCCTCCACATTTGGCAATCCAACAACTTCTGTGTTATTAACTTGGTTGCCCTTCTTGAAAAAATTAAAAAGTCCCATATTTATTTATTGTTTTAGTTGGAATATCAAATTTTGCATGTCCTCTTTGGTGGCAAGAACTACATAGTGTAATAAGATACTTATCATTATATTCCCACGGCCGAAGTTTCCTCCCATTTTTATCAATATGATATTGCTTATGATGTACAACCAAATTTTTTTCACTTCCACATATTGTACATTTATATCCATCTCTTTCTAATATATGCATTCTCTTTTCACGCCACCTTTCATCAAACAGAAGTTCTCTATATGAACCGTGATTAGAATAATATTGTTTCATTTTCTCAACCCCTTTCTAAAACTACTGTTTGCACTCCTTGAACTCTTCATAAGTCCACCTTTTACAACCCAAATGATAACCGCAATAAAAAATAGTATGTCCATAACAACATTACATTTTAGTTAAACGTTGCAAAATTACAACATAATTCCAAACTGTCCAAAAATAAGAGGTATGTTAGATCGCATGAAAAAAAACTAAATAAAAATTTGTCTTTGCAATATAATGTATTACTTTTGCATTATAACATAATACGATATATAGAATGGAAACAGTAATAAGAAAACAAACATCGTTCCGGCTACGTGAAGATTTGCTTCAAGTATTGCAGGAACACGCAAAGAAGGCAAACAGAAGCCTAAACAATTTTGTAGAGAGCACTTTGATGGATGCGATGTATTCTTCACCAAATGAAGAAACGGTTGCAGCCATAAACGAAGCGCGTTCTGGCAAGTATTCTGGAACGATAAACACTACAGATTTTGATTCATTCATGAAATCTATCAACGAAATAGAATGAAGACGATCCGTTATAGTACAAAGGCAAAGAAAGATTTGAAGAAGTATAGGAATGACGTCCAGCTAATGAAAGCCTTATATGATATATTGAAAAAGTTAGCAAACGGTGACATCCTTCCCAAAGAATATAAAGCACATGCCCTAATAGGAAACTACAAGGACTGCATGGAATGCCATATCAAAAATGATTTTCTTCTGATATGGATGGACACAGAACACGATGCAATAGAAGTTATCAGAATCGGAAGTCATTCCGAATTGTTCTAAACATATATTTACTCAAATTTCACCCTCAATACAGACAAGCTTATTAGATTTTCTTTTGTCAATCCTACACCTTTAATGCGAATCAATCCCAAACAGCCCCCACAATCGGAAATCAATATACCGAGTTGGAGGCTAATATTAATTATTATTTCTCAATATTAGCTCTGATCTGTTTAAGTAACAAAAATGCCCCTTCCATCTTATAATTACCCAGACATTGTTGGGCTTGCATAATACAGCTTTCGACAGTGAGAGCTAAATCGGGAGTAAACGCAGATTTATTTATTTGCATTGTTTTGGGAAGTTGGCTAGCATGATCATTGAACCATGCAATCATTTCATTCAATTCTTCCTCTGTGTAACTTTGTCTTTTCTCAGCCATACTATAAAAATTTAAGCTATTATTACAGGAACAGCAAAATTAAAAATCTTGTTTAAAATATGCATATTATGAGATTGATTTATTCATGATTTAGACTTTTTTAAGCCACCCGATATATAATCTATCACTTTCCTGTTAGCCTCATCAATCTTATCCCTGTCGAAATCAATGTATATATCTGTAACATCACAACCAAAGGAGTGTCCCAAAGCTAAAGATATCACATCTTTAGGGACATCCGCCTTATGTGCTAACGTAGCCCAGGTATGGCGGGCCCAATATGTTGAAAGTTCGGGGAACAATGGTTGCTTACTCTTTTTCCCACCAAGCCCTTTTCGTTCAAACGGACCTATCCCTTTAAGATTCTTATTCATCCTATGGGTAAAATCATGATAGTCTCCATAGTTATCTAATATATCTAGCAAATGAGTTTTACCTTGATACCTATCCAATATAGCTTGTGCTTCCGGCTCTATTTTAATAGAGTAAAATTTCTTTGTTTTCTGCCGATAATATTCTATACGTCCATCTATTATATCCTTGTGTTCAAGTAAAAGCAAATCACCTATATTTATTCCAACAAGATATACAATCAACATAAATATATCCCTGTATTTCTTTTCAAACTCCTCACAAGGATAATCACGCAATAATCTCAATTGTTCAACAGATAAAGCACGTTTTCTAGTTTCTTCTTTTTTTATCTTATACTTTCGAAAAGGATATAAGGTAGTAATTTCTTCATCAATAGCATAATTGAATACTGCACGAATGTTACGCAGGTGAATAGAATAAGCGTTTACTTTCATCCCTGATTCAGCCATCCAACTTTCAAAATTAGACAGCCATTTCCTATCCATTGTGTCAAAGGTGCATTCCGGATCATATTCAAGCAGTTTATTTCTAGTCGTATTATAAACCGTTTTTGTTCCTGTATTACTCTTTATGGAAACAAACTCATCAAGATAATCTATAAAACATCTTGTTTTTTTTACAACCTTTTCATCAAATACATATTCGCTGATTATCTCCTTGGCTTTAGCGGAAGGCAAAGAAGATAATCTAGCTTCATCGTCAATAATCAACTTTTCAGCTTTATTCTTCAAACTGACAAGCCTTACATTCTTCACTTTATACTGTGGTACAGATTTGTCCAAATAAGACACTTCATTAAACTTTTCAGAAGACGGTGTAGATATTCCGGTGGAGAAAACAAACCTCGTTTTCCCTATCCGTATCACAAGAAGAATCATCTGAGACCCATCCTTCTTCGCTCTTGTATCAGGTATCAATCTTACTGTTGCCATTGTTTTGTGACGTTTTTGTGACGATAAAGATACATAATACCCCCCAAATAACCATCTTAAACGGAATATTTTCTTTGATAATAATATAAAAAAAAGCACTTACCATTAGATAAGTGCTTGATATTCAGTAGAGCGGCAAACGGGACTCGAACCCGCGACCCTCAGCTTGGGAAGCTTATTAAAGTATTTCATAATCATATATTAATCAATGTTTTATATATTATATAATAATTATTTGCACCATATTTGCCCGAACAAGAAAAAAAATTATAAAAAATACCGAGAACTAATCATTTATACAATTGTTTTTTTTAAAGTTGCCACTTTTATATTTTTTCAATGAAGAAACAGCCTGATTTGCTTATTAAATAATTAAAGATATCATTTATTGTTTTCAAGGTTCTCTCTGATTTGTTGGAGCATCCGGAAAGCTCCGGCCATCTTATAGTTGCCCAGACATTGCTTAGCCTGCATGATACAACTTTCAACAGTAAGTTTCAAATTTGGTGTGAAAGCTGCTTTGTTAATCTGCATTTCTTTGGGAAGTTCATCAGCATGGTTGTTGAACCATACGATCATTTCATTCAATTCCTCTTCGGAATAAGATTCTTTTTTTTCAGCCATAATACATAAGTTAATGTTAGTTCCGGCAAAGATAACAAAAAATAGCCCCGACTCATCACGAGCCGAGGCATTTCAATTTATAAATTTAAAGTCTTATGATGAAGATTGTCTGTTGTGCCAATGCTTTACTATCAGCATAACGACAATCAAAACGGTTACACAAACACAGGCAAAACCGATTTGTTCAGGCAGCGTGGATTCTTTTTTCTCTTTTATGGTTTCTGACCGGTTTTCTTCACGGGTATTGGAAGTGGTTTCCTTGTCAGCTTTCACTTCCGTACTGTCTTTGGTTGCAGTTTCCTTCCTTTTATTCTTGCTGAAATCACCTTCCACATGACCGTCTGCCAATAACGGAGGTTTTCCAGTCAGACTGTCGGGCGGTTTTCGGGTATCATAGATACGGAAATCAATTACATAGTTACCATTAGTGGTAATGAGTTCGCTCAAAGACGTACTTGATCCGTGTACGATATTGACAGATTCACGTGTACTATCTTTCTGTATAATCTTAGTGTCTGACTTGACAGATTTATGCGAGCTGCCACATGATCCGAACAGCAGGAACAGACACATGAAAGGAGCCAGCAATATATGCCGGCTTACCCAGTTCATAACTCTAACCAACATAAGAGATATCATTTATGCGGTTCATCCACCCCCGTTTGAACTTGTTGTTTGCTGGGCGTTTCCGGCATATATCCTCGATAAAGTCAAACCGGGCAATCTTAATCATGTCGAACAACTCACGCGGATTCTTGGCATTTACTGCGGCAATGGTCTTGGGACCTACAATGCCATCCATCGTAACACCAAGCAAGCGTTGAGGAATCTTAATTCCGTGCGCACCGGATGCCCACACCCAGTCCACAAGAATATTTGCCACAGATTGATCCTGTATCAAATCAGCTTTCCATCTATCCCAATAATGTGGTTTGAGTACACGATTAACAACGTCCTCACGAGTAAGCAGATGTAGATCATCCACATCTATGTCACCGTCACCATCCTTGTCATAGCCGCACGATTTCCATGTGCCGATAGTCACGCCCATATTGGTAGCCCCTCCCAAATCGTCAGGGTCATTTACAAAACCGCCTTCCCACTTTAGGATAAACGGTGCAAGTTTTCTTACGTCAGCCATACTATTCATTAATTATAATTATTCGATTTTATTTTCTTTGAATTCCGGCAGGATATATTGTATGTTGACCGCTGCTTCATGCAAGACCTTATGAAGTTCATCTTCATTCAAATCCGTTTCATCTGTAAACTCACAAAAGATATTTCCAACCCAATCTTGAGATGAATTAAGCCGTTTAATAGCGACGCTGTTGCATCCATTTGTTGATAATAGAGATTTGGCAACCTTATCCTTAACCTGGTTATCAATATCTGAGTAGAACATGAAAAGATTCTTTGCGAGATTTTCTGCAAAAACGGCCACTTCACTCATGGGAAGTGATTGGATGTTTTCACGCATTCCGGCTATACCTTTTCGTTTTACTTCGAACTGCACCGAAAGAAAAGCTATATGCCCTAAAGGATGGGGTTGTACGATATATACCCTGTCTGCTTTCGTTTCATAAAGTACACGCCACAGCTCACCGAACACCTTGGCGGAGTTCTCGCTGCGGTGGTAACTTCTTCTTTCCTCCTCTTTTTTAAAATATTCCACTTTTAAATCAGTCAGTTTGTTTTTGGTATACTGATTATAGGCGAAATAAGCTGCCAGCAATGTTCCGGCAGCACTAATAATGTTTGCAATATCTATCTCCATTACATTCACCGTTTAATTATTATATGATAAATTATTCATCCTGTTTCCTTTATTTCTCAACTGTCCCTATCTTTCCTGAAAAAATGCCGAGAATTTATATATATGCAAAATAAATCCATATCCATATTGCTTACTATTCATATTTCACTATCTTTGTCAATACTTTGTTGACCTGATTCTTTCAAAACTATTATTGATTGGATTTAACCTCCCCCCGTCAGACTGTGAAGCCAGACGGGGGATTCCATTATTCGACAGATAGACAATAAAAAAAGAGCCTGATGACAATATTTATTGCCATCAAGCTCCTGGTTACACTGCAAAGATAGTGAAAACTATTCCATATTCAATCCATATTGAAAAAAATAATCAGGAGCAATATTTCGATTATCCGAAGAATTTAAAGAATCACAATATTAATAGAAAACAAATAGGATTCATGAAATCTACCGGTTGTCTATAAAATCAGATGTTCTTAAGCCTTTATCGGGAAACATCTTTACTTTTTTCCTTTTCCTTTGAACATTTTTCAAGTCACGCACAATGGTGCTGGAAAGTACCTCCGAATAAATCTGTGTGGTCTTTACGGAAGTATGTCCGAGCAGCTTCTGGACTGTTGTAATCGCAACTCCCTGATGAACCAGCAGGGTGGCACAGGTATGACGGCTCACATGGTAGGTTATCCGTTTTTTGATACCACACAATCCGGCCAGCTTTCGAAGCTGCTTATTCACTTCCGAGTTACAAGGCAAAGCGGCAAAACTTCCGATATCCGGATAGCGGTCAAGAATGCCCAATGCCCTGCTTTCAAACAGCAGATGTAACGGCAGACGGATTTCCACCCCTGTCTTGACGGATTTGAAGTACAGCCACCGTTTGCCGTTTACTCTAATGAAATTCTCAGGTGTGAGCTGGCAGAAGTCAGAATAGCGCAATCCGGTATAACAACAGAACAGGAAGGCATCGAGCACATGGCGCATGGACTCCTCTTCCACCTCGACCGTTTCCAGCTTCTTCAGCTCGTCCGGGGTAAGAAACTCATGTCTGCCCTTCTCCTGTTTGATTTTGTACTTTCTGAACGGATAAGCATCTGCGTGCATATATCCCTGGTTGATTGCCTCATTGACCAAGGTACGGAGCTGTCTCATGTGCTTGGCTATCG
>OASX01000554.1_pt1 | contig 30058 bp, 43 predicted proteins | sample 1516531 | NCBI WGS metagenome assembly OASX01 (sample SAMEA2579911, study PRJEB22360) | human gut metagenome | biome: human gut; feature: human-associated habitat; material: faeces | place: Denmark | collected 2008/2010
AAGAATATATTTACATATTTTAACTTTATTTTTTTAATTTTAGCAGTTTTACTTATTGTAGCAAAGTCATATAGAAATTTATCATTTTTGATTGTTATTATAATTAATATTTGTATTGGAATTTTCCAACAAATCAAAGCAAAAATTACATTAGATAAATTATCGTTATTAGATAAAAATGAATATATAGTAATTAGAAATGAAAAAGAAGAAAAAGTAGACTCTGATAACCTTGTTGAAGGAGATTATGTAATTTTAGAATCAGGAAATCAAATTCCAGCTGATGCAATAGTGGTTTCTGGAAGTATGTATGTAAATGAATCTTTATTAACTGGAGAACAAGATGAAATTGAAAAAAATATAAATTCTAATCTTATGTCTGGAAGCTTTGTTGTATCTGGAAAAGCTATAGTAAAGCTTACTAATGTAGGAGATGAATCTTATTCTGCTAAGATAATGAAGGATTCTAAAAAAATAAAGGAAACAAAATCTGAAATGATTTTAGCAATTAATAATATTGTTAAGACTGCAGGTGTAGTAATAATTCCAATTGGTGTTTTATTATTTTGGCAATCATATGTTGTAAATGGTAGTAGCTATAAAGATAGCGTTCATTCAGTGGTTTCAGCTTTAATAGGTATGATACCAGAAGGATTATATTTATTAACAACAGTTGTTTTAGCTTTAAGTTCAATGAAGCTTGCTAAAAAGAAGGTTCTTCTTCATGATATGAAAAGTATTGAAAGTTTAGCAAGAGTAGATGTTTTATGTGTTGATAAAACTGGAACAATTACAAACAACAAGATGAAAGTCATAGATATATTTAATGATAAAGAAAAAAGTTTTGTAAATAATACAAAAGATGCAAATATAGAAATTCTGGCTAAATATGTTAATACAATAGAAGATAACAATATAACCATAGATGCAATAAAAAATCACTTAAATAAAATTTCTACAGAAAAATTATCTTATATACAAAAAGAAAACTTTAATTCAAAAAATAAATTTTCTTTTATTAAAATAGATGAAAATATAATATACAAATTAGGAGCTCCTGAAATTTTATTAAATAAAAAATATGAACAATCAATAAATAAAAGAGCTAAAAATGGTGAAAGAGTAATTGTTTTAGTTAAAGAAGAAAAAAATGAAATTACTCCTATTTTATTTATAAGCTTGAAAAATGAAATAAGAAAAAATACAAAAGAAATTTTTGAGTATTTTAATGATAAAAAAGTTGAAATCAGAGTTATTTCAGGAGATAATCCAGTTACGGTATCATCAATTGCAAAGCAAGTAGGAATAAAAGAATATGAAAAATATATTGATTGTAGAGAGTTGAAAAGCTATGAAGATATACAAAGGGCAGTAGAAAAATATAAAATTTTTGGTAGAGTTAGTCCTGAACAAAAAAGACAAATAATTAAAGCTTTAAAAGAATTAGGATTAAAAGTGGCAATGACAGGTGATGGTGTAAATGATATTTTAGCAATGAAAGAAGCAGATTGTTCAATTTCAGTTGGTTCTGGGTCAGATGCAGCTAGAAAAGCCTCACAAGTTGTATTACTTGATTCTGATTTTGGTACTATGCGCAATATTGTTTATGAAGGAAGAAAAAATATTAACAATATAACAAGATCAGCTTCATTATTTACTTATAAAAATATATTTTCATTATTACTTTCTGTATACTCAATAATTTTTGCAATGCAATATCCATTACAGCCAAATCAAGTATCTTTAGGAAGTGCCTTTACAATAGGTATTCCAGGATTTTTATTAACTTTTGAAGAAAATCAAAAGAAGCAACAAAATGGAAATTTTATAAAGAGAGTGTTTATGAATTCACTTCCAGCAGCAATTACTTCATTTATAGCAATTGTATTTCTAGTTAAATTGTCAGTTTTATTTAATGTTAATAGAGAAGAAATTGCTACAGCTTGCAGTTATTTATTTTTTACTGGAGGATTTTTAATTTTATATAAAATTATTAAACCTATAAATAAATACAGAATAGGTGTTATTTCTTTATGTATTTTAGGAGTTATTTTAACAATTAATATAATTCCAGGATTTTTTGCTATAAGGGAAATATCAACACGAGCAACTATACTTGTTATATTATGTGCAATAGCAGAATTCTTTGTGATTAGGTGGATTTCATTAATATTGAACAAAATTGAAAAAAACATAAAATTTAAATAATAGTTGATTGAAATCATATGAATATAAAAAGGATGTAGTAAAATTTATGAAAAATAAATTTACTACATCCTTTTTATCATATTATAGGTTATCTACAATTTAAATTACCAGACTTTACATTATCTTGAACATTCATTAGCGCTTCACCAAAGCGTTGATAATGAACAACTTCCCTTTCTCTTAAAAATCCTAATATTTTTCTTATTTCATAGTCATCTGTTAAATTTAGTAACCATTCATAAGTTGCTCTAGCTTTTTGTTCAGCTGCCATATTTTCATGTAAATCAGCAATTACATCACCTTTTGCTTGAATATAAGTTGCAGTCCAAGGATTGCCTAACACTACTTAACTGCATATTTAAGTTTATAAAGTTAATATTAAAACTTTTACTTTCTACATCGTAAATTATATTTTCAATTATATTGTTTAATAAAGTTCTTCTAACGTTTATATCGTTGCATTTATCAAAATAATTATAAAAGTTTTTAAAGTTTATAAGGGTCTGTTTTATATTAATGATAAGATTTTCTATATCACTTTGAATTTTATTAGAATTATTAAGTTTTTCTTTAACTTGAATTAGTTCTGAATTTAATGAAGCAATTTCATTTCTTAACATTTCTTTTATAGATTCATCAGAAACCAAAGAAAGTTCACGTATCAAACTTCTTATTTGATCAGTTTTTTCGTTTATATTTTTATTTAAATCATTAGTTAGTTGTTTATTAGAACTTAACTGAAGTTCGTTTAGTTTGTCTTCATATGTTTTTATAATAATATCTTTATTATGAGTTTTTATTTTAGCAAGTATTATATCATCAACTAAATCTGTTCTTAGATTTGGGCAGTTACACTTTATATCAATATTTGTCTTTTGTTTACCAGAACAAATGTAGTAAATATAATTAAATCCTTGTTTATTTTTAGAGTTATATTTTATAACCATATTAGAGCCACATTTACTACATTTCAACAATCCAGAGAATAAGGAAGTGTTTTGACCTGTACCACTTCTATTAGATGATTTTTTTGCTTTTTGTTTATTACTTTCAAATCTTTTCTGAACACGTAACCAATCGTCTGAAGAAATGACGCCTTTATGACCAGCAATAGCTACTATTGAATTATTGGAAGATTTTTGTTGATAGGTTAGATAGCCATTACCGTTAGGTGTACCAAATACATCGTATCCAAGAGATTTAAGATAATTATGTGTATCTTCATTTGATATAACATAAATTGGACTTTTTAATATTCTTTTAACTCCAGATAATTCAAAATTTGATTTCAATTTAGTTTTATATCCTAAAGTATTTAGCTCTGTAAGTGTGGCTAATATAGAGCCTTTTGATAAATAAGTATTATAAATAAATTTAATTGTTTCTAACTCCGAGTTAATAGGTATTAACTTAACTAGAGATTTTTCTTTCATTTCAGAATTCAAATAACTTACTTTTTCGCTATTAAATCCTAAGGGTAAACAACCACCAGACCATTTACCCATTTTAGCTAGTTGTAGCATATTATCTTTAACACGTTCAGCGATGGTTTCACGTTCAAGTTGAGCAAATACACTAGCAATATAAATCATAGCGCGTCCCATAGGAGTTGTTGTATCGAATTGTTCTTTTATGCTTACAAAATTAACATTATATTTTTGTAATAATTCTAAAGTTGTAGAGAAATCAGCAACATTTCTACTTATTCTATCAAGACGATAACATATTAGTAAATTTATTTTGTTTGATTTTATATCATTGATTAATTCTTTGAATTTAGGTCTATTTAAATTCTTACCACTGAATCCTTCATCTTCATAAACAATATATTCTAAATCTTCACCTTGAAAATATGATTCACAATAATTTTTACATAATTCTATTTGATTCTCAATAGAGTCTCCTTTTTCACTAAGCACAGATTTACGGGAATATATAGCAATTTTCAAGTTAACCACCTCTTTAAAAACTTATTATATTTAATGGTTCAAATGTTAGCAAATGTGTTTCACCAACATAATAAATTCCATATTTCTTTTTATAATGTTCAATAGATTTTATTAGAAAATCTTCTGTAACATTTAAAATTTCAGCTAAATCATAGATGTTATCTATTCCAGATATAATAGCATTAATTATATCTTCTGGTGATATTAATTTTTCATAACTCCATCTACGAGCAATAGATTCTTGTTTTCTATTATTTAAATCATTTTGGTCAGTTATATCACCAACAGTAAGATTAAAGTGTCCTAATTCTTCATATAATACACATAACTTCTCACACTCATTAACCCTATTATTTATAATAATTAAATTACCTATGCACTTTCCAAAAGGTTTATCTATACCTAAATCACTTTCAATAATGTTAATACCTTTAGAATGTGCAAGAGATATTAAATTCTCATAATTACTCATTTGTACTCCGTATTTATTTTATATATTCTAATGTTTATCTAAATTCTTTAAAATTTCATTTATTCTTTCATTTACTATAACTTTTTCTTTATCAGTAAGATTATCATCATGACAAGCAATTGGCATTAGATGCTCTTTACCTGCTTCTTCCCATATTTCTTTTTTATTAATAGAAACAACGTTAATGTCTTTTTTATATTTATCTTGAGAAGATAATAAGTTAGTATAGTCAATAACTTTAGATTTATCTTCAGTATCTAATGAGTTATATTTTTCTAATAAAAATCTTTCATGTTTAGATAATGAATTTATATTTTGTTTAATATTTGTTATTTTATCTTCTAATAAATCAGATTTATTTATTCCAAAATAATTTGCTAACATTTCTACTTTGCTCATACGAGGTAACTTTAAACCTGTATACCAATTAGATACAGTAGATGCACTTAATCCTAAATCTTTAACTAAATCTTGTTGAGATTTATTATTTAAATCTAAATAATGTTTTAAATTTTTTGAAAAAATTAATTTATATTCTTGTTCTGGCATTTTTAAATCCTCCATAACTTTAAATTACAAATTAATATTATCACTAAAAGGGGAAAAAAACAATTGTTTTACTAAAAAAATTCACTTTTAGGGTTGACATTTCGCTTTTAGGGTAATAAAATGAATATTGTAAGGAGGTGGTAAACATGAAGATAAGTTTAAAGGCTGCTAGAGTAAATGCAGAATTAACTAGAAAAGATGTAGTAAAACATTTAGGGGTTTCAACAGATACATTAAAATTAATAGAAAATGGTAGAAGAGATTTAAGAGTATCAGAACTTAATATTTTATGTAAACTTTATAATTGTACAATTGATGATATTTTTTTACCGTTTGATTTCGCTAAAAGCGAAAATATGATTAATAATACATATTTAAAATAAATAAGGAGGTTATTATGGAAAAAGTAAAACATGAAAGAAAAGAAGGAGTTCAATTATTTATTAATAAAGAATTAGAACTTGAGGTAAGAGCAGTAGAGATTAATGGAGAAGGGTGGTTAGTTGGTAAAGATGTAGCAAAGGTATTAGGTTATAGTAGAGCTGATCATGCTATTAATAGACACTGTGATGAAGATGATGTATCAAAACAGTACATCATAGATAATTTAGGAAGAAGTCAAGAAACTTTAGTTATTAATGAAAGTGGATTTTATTCATTAATACTTAGAAGTGATATGCCAAAAGCCAAACAAATTAAAAGGTGGGTTACATCAGAAGTCTTACCACAGATAAGAAAAACAGGAGGATATATACCAATAAGTGAAGAAATGTCAGAAGCAGAAATAATGGCAAAGGCATTGATTATATCCCAAAAGACTATAGAGAAGAAGGACGAGCTTTTAAAAGCTAAGGATAAAGAGATAAAGGATTTATCACAAGATTTAACTCAAAAGAATAGATTTATAAATCAAATTGCAGTAAGTAAAAACAGTTTAAAGGTTGAAGAAGTAGCTCAAATTGCTTCAAAGCAAGGAATAAAGATTGGGCGTAATAAACTTTGGGACAAGCTTAGAGAATGGGGATTAATTAAGAAAAATTCTAAGTATGACCCTAAACAAGAATATATAGATAGAGAGTATTTTGAAGTGGTAGAAGGAACTAAAGAAAACTCAAAAGGAGTATTTACTTATAAAATAACAAGAGTTTTAGGGAAAGGGCAAGTTTATATAATTAAAAGATTATTAGCGGAAGCAAATTAGAGTAACAATTACTATTGAAATTCATATATTAGAAATAGAAATTAAAAGGAGATGTATTATGGGGAGAGTTAATTACAATGAATTGAAGGTTGTTCTTAATAATGAGCCGTCAGAAGAAGCTTTATTAAATTACTATTCAATGCTTGTAGATTATTTAATTAGCAAATTTGGTGCTGAACCAGTAATGAGAGCTTTAAAAGAATTAATTGATGAGTATTAAGATAAATAGGCTTAATAGCCTACTAAAAATAAGTAAACATAATAAAAAATATGAATAAATTGAGTTTTGAAGAAGTGATTTAAATGATAGGCAATATAGTACGTATAGAAATACCATATAAAACCTTTAAATATTCAAGAATAATTTTCTTATAAGAAAATATAATCCAAGTTTAAAGGAGTGAATTTATGGAATGTTTAAATATATGGGGCATATGCACATTTGTAATGCCCCTAGTGTTAATAATAATTATTGGGTTAATGTTTATAATTGCATCTATTTTAGATGGAGTAGATAAGCTAATCAAGAGAATTAGGAGATAATCATGAAAGAATTAAGAGAAAAACTTCATCAAGCTATTGATGAGTATAGACTGACCGATGAAAGAACTGTTGCTATTAGCCAAGAGTTGGACAAGGTAGTTTGTTTGGAGCAGAGAAAGTTGATGAGAGTGAATGTTAAATGTGTGAATTAAGGAATTTAACAAGAAAAGAGAAAAAGCTTTTGATAAATAATAATTGTGATCCAAAAGATTATTTATTTTTTGAAGAGTTAGAGAACGTGATAGTTTTTTATCATGTATATTTTAAAAACTTATGGGCATTAAAAAAGGACTTACCTCACCGACCAAAGTAAAGGTAAGCCACAAAAAAGACAATATTTATAAGTATAACAGATAAGATATAAAAAATGAATTTATTTAATTAATAATAAGTTGTGAGGAGAAAAGAAAATGGCATTTAGATTAGTATATACTGAATTTTGGCAAGATCCTAAGGTGATGGAAGAAATGACCCCAGAAGATAAATATTTTTATTTATACTTGCTAACAAATCCATCTACTAATATGATAGGCGTTTATAGAATAGTAAAAAAGCAAATGGCTTTTGATTTAGGCTATAGTATTGAATCTGTAAATAGTTTAATGGATAGATTTATAAATTATCATAAATTAATTAAATATAATGACAACACAAAGGAGTTATGTATTATTCATTATGGAAAGTACAATTTGAACAGAGGTGGAAAACCTATGTTTGATTGTATAAAAAAAGATTTATCTAAAATTAACGATATTGATTTAGTTAAAAAAATGAGTATTCATATTAAGCACTTAGCTATTAAGAAATTTATTGATGACTATATTTCAAAGATAGCAGTGGTAACGAATGACGATACGTTAAGCGATGCGATAGACGATACGCTAAGCAATGCGATAGACGATACGTTAAAAGAGTTTGGTAGTGAGCAAGAAATAAGTAATATCAATGAGTTTGACGATACGTTGTCGATAAGTGAACGAGAGGTGGACAAAACCATAAACCATAATCCTAAAACCATAAACCATAATCCTAAATCCAAAACAACAACTACTATAAATAATAATAGTTGTAGTAGTATAGAGAATAATTTAGAGGTATTTAAACATTTCGAAAAATGTGGTTTTGTGGTTACAGCAATGTTAATGGAGCAAATAATAAATGATATAGAAATCTATAGTAAACAATGGCTAATGGATGCAACAACTGAAGCTATGAATAGGGGAAAAATTAATAATTATAAATATGTTTTAGGAATATTACAAAATTGGTTATCAAAAGGAAGGAGTGAAAGTGATGGAAGTAGCAGAATTGCTAGCAACAACAATAGGGAAAAGTCTGATGAATGGGTTGGATTATGATACTACTATAAAAGTTTGTGAAAAGTGTGGAGATCCAATTCAAAAAGATATTGTAATTCTAAATGTTCTTAGAAGAGTTCCTATAGTTTGTAGTTGTAGAAAGAAAGAGCTAGAGGAAAAAGCAATTGAAGATGAGAATAAGGAAAAGCAAATTAGATTAAATAGCATATTTAAAAATAGTTTAATGGATGAAAAATTTAAACAATGCACATTTGAAAATTGGAATCATGATATTGGTTCAGAAAAGATTTTTAACATATGTAGTAAATATGCTAGTAACTTTACTAAAGCTAAAGAAAACAATTTAGGTTTATTAATATACGGAGCACCTGGTAATGGGAAAACTCATGCAACTGCTTGCATAGCTAATTATTTAATGCTAAGAGGAACGCCGACAATTTGTGTAAGTATTAATAAAATGCTTGAAAGAATAAAGGAGACATATTCTTCTTATGGAAAAGAGGGAGAAGAAACTATACTAAAGAGCTTATCTAATGCAGATTTATTAATAATTGATGATTTAGGTACTGAACAAAAAAATGAGTGGTCAGCATCTAAAATATACAACATTATTGATAGCAGGTATAGAAATTCATTACCAACAATTATAACAACAAATATTAATATTAATGACTTGGAAAATATGTATCACAAAAGAACTTATGACAGGCTGATGGAAATGTGTACACCAGTAGTAAGTGATGGTAAGAGTATAAGAGCTCAAAAAGGTAAAGAAAAGTTTAATATATTAAGAGAAATTATAGGATAGTTTGCTATTAATGCTTTAGGGCATTTATATAAATAAAAAATATTAAAGAAAGGACCTTTGGACAGGCTATTAAAAGTAGTGGGGATTACAGATTTAGAATGTTTAAGTTCCTTTCAGAGATATTTATCTGGAGTAGATCATGGATAAAGAGGAATTAGAAGATATTATAACAAGGACAGTTGAATATTACTTTGAAGGCTTAACTTTTAAAGAAGCTATAAATAAAGCGTTAGAAGAAGGGTGAAAATATGGAAATAATTTATGTATACAGAGAAAGATGGAATGGAGAATACAAAGAAAAAAGATTTTATAGTTATGAAAGCTTAGGTAAATGGGTAGCAGATAATGCTACTGAAATAATAAACCTAGATTGTATTTAGGAAGAAGATTAGAGAATAATTTGGAGGAAAAGTTAATGTGTTATCAAGCAGTGATTTATAGAGATGCTGTAATAAGAAATACAATTATAGCAAACTCATTAGAGGTTTTAAAAAGTAAATGTGAACCTTGGATTAATGATGAAAAAATCACAAGTATTAAAGTTATGAAAGTTGAAGATGTAGGATATTTTAAACTTTCTAAAGAGTTTGAAGAAATTTTAAAAGACCAAATGTTGTAAAATTTATTAGTGAGGGAAATATAGATGTTAAATGTAATAGAAGGTCAAGTATCAATATTTGACATTCCAGTAATAACACATAAGGAAGAAGTTAAGAATGTCATGAAAAGAGTAATATTTAAGCCTAAACATAGATGGCAAGCTAATCTTTTCAATAAGTTTAAAATTGGCAAAGAGTATGAGGTTGTAGATGAATATAAAAATAGATGTGGAATTGAATTTTATGTAATTGATGGAATTGAAAAAGAAGCATGGCGTGAATTGTTTGAAGATATAAAAGAATAAGTTGGAGCAAAGCTAAAGACGATTTAAAAGTTAATAGAGAGGAGTAATTAAATGAATAATAATTTAAATGATGAATTAATATTAGCTGAAAAAATTATTGGATATGTAAGAAATAAGAGTTATAAAAATCATGAAGATTATGCAGCTATTATTGATTTAAATTACTTTATATCAGCAAATAAACAAAGTAAAGAAACTATAGAAAGTAAAAGAATATTAGAAAAATTACAAAATGGTTATTATGATGATGTTCACAAAATAAAGGTAGATAAGAAAAAAGAATATAAATTAGATGATGATAATATACAGTATTGCTTCTTCTGAAATTATTGCGAGTTAGTAAAAGGAGAAATAAAAATGAGAAAATTTATAGTTAAGGTTACAACCACAAAAGAGTTTGAAATAGAACTTGATGATGAAAAAATAACAGAGGAATATTTGGATAGTTTTGAATCAGCTTTTTATCCATTAGACGAAGAAGATGACAGAATTAAATCTATGGCAGGAGATTATTGTAGATTAAGAGCAAAGTGTGGTCAATGTTTTATAGAAGGTTATGGTCATGTATTGGAAAGAGGTAAAGTGCCATTATCAGCTAAATTAAATAATGACAAACCCAATGATGCAATAAATATATTAGATTACTATGATGATGATGATATTGAAGTTTATGAATTATAGTTAACAATTTGAATATATTGCGAAGGAAGTGAATATTTTTGACAATTGAACAGGTAAAAAAGTTAAAGGCAATGGTTGTTGAAGTAGAGCTAATAAAGAATGAAGAAGCATTTTCAGAAAAAGATATTAAAGAGATAGCAGAAGGTCAAGAAAAAATAATTAAAAAACAAGATGAATTAATAGATTATATGTTATCACTTTTACAATGTTGATGAATGCGAGCGACATTAATGTCGGTACCAAAGGGGGAGAAGAAAATTTTAATAAAAATGCATCAAAAAATGTTAAAGAGAAAATTAAATATATACTTGATGAAATAGAAAATAAAGAAGTTGAGTTTGATGAAAACAATAACGGAACAATAAAAATCGATTGGTATGGCGTAGAGCATGAACTTTATCCAGTACAAAAGAGCTGGTGTATTGAAGCTGATATTTAATAAATATATTGTGAAGTAGTGGAGGGAAAATGAAGAAGATTATGTGTATAATTGGACACCCAAAAAGGTTAACACCTGCTTCTAGTTGTAGTGTTTATGACTTTGAAAATGATGATGAAAAGATAAGAGTTTACAAATGCAAATACTGTGGCGAGTTTGTGGCTGGATATACAAGGTGTGTTAAATCTAAATTTAAAAAACCACATTTTGATAAGATAGAATATTAGTGAATAATTCATTAATATTGAGAAAGAATGTAAAAAACATGGGGTGATGAAATGAATATAAATATAAAAAAGAAAATAGAAAATGATTTAAGAGAATACCCATTTCTATTAATTGCAGTAGATGCTGGAGGACTTGGTTATCCTACTAATCATGAAATTATTAAAGATGTTAAGCATCCTAGTACAATGAAAGGAAGCTTTGTTGAAAGTTGTGTAATTGATGAAGAATATAATAAAAAGAAAGTTGATAAAATTACAAGAGCTTTAGAGTTATTAGATATAACAGAGAAAGAAATTGTTGAAGAATGTTATTTTAGAAATACCTATACTAATCAACAAATAATATCTAATATGTGCATTAGTAAGGCAAAATTCTATAAGGTTAAGAATTATTCATTAAGAAAAATTGCAATTTCTTTGGGGTATTTGTAAAAAAAGAAAAAATAAAGACAAAATAAAGACAAAAGCAAAACAAAAAAGTAGAAAGTAAAAAAAACTTATACTACAATAAATGTAAGATGTTATAAATATAAAATTAAATAAAATCCCCTTTAAATAAAAGCACTTAAGTGAAATTCTTAGGTGCTTTTATTTTTTGAGGAGAAGAAGGTGAGAGTGTGAAAATAAAAGTAATAGATATAATTAAAGAAACTCAACCAGATACTTATAGTAGGTTAAAGGCTAATAAAAAAAGACACTCTACAAAAGAGTTACTGGTGGAGCTATTAGACAAATAAGGTAGGTGAAAATATGTGAATACAGTTGAACCTATAAGAGAATATGATTTGATATTAGATATAGCTGATTACTTAAAAGATAAGAGAGAGCGTGATTATGTTCTATTTATGACAGGAATATATCTAGGTAGAAGAATATCAGACATATTACCATTTAGAGTAAGAGATATTAAAGATAGAGAGCATATATACATTACAGAAGAAAAGACAGGAAAAGAAATAAAGATTGCAATTAACAAGGAGTTACAAGCGATATATAAAGATTATTGCAAAGGCAAAAAAGCCTGGGAATATTTATTTAGAGGTACTGGAAGAAAGAAGCCGATATCGAGGCAGAGAGTATGGCAGATACTAAATGAAGCTGCAGATGAATTTGAATATAAAGATAGGATTGGATGTCATTCATTAAGAAAGACATTTGGTTATTGGTTATATCAAAATACTCATGATGTAGTAGCTATACAAGAATTGTTAAACCATGATGATCCTTCAATAACTAAAAGATATATAGGGATTAATCAGGATACAAAAGATAGTATGGTTAATGGGTTGTCGTTCAAGAAGAAACGATAGCTTTTTTATTTTTTTTAGTTAATTATTTTACATAAAAAGTATGGCGTTAAATTGTATGTAGAAAAATTAAGTGCTTATATTAGTAGAGAAATTGAAAAGAAAATTTAACAGAATATAGGTATATGTAAAATGTCAGACAATTAAGGAGTAAATATGGATGTAAATAGAATACTAGAGATACTATTGAGTGGTAAGTTAGATTTGTTCTATAAGTCTAAAGAGTGGATGTCTACTAGGTTAGATGCACTTAAGAGAGATAAGAATGAGTGTCAACATTGCAAGGCTGCAGGAAGAATGAGAAAGGCTGATTGTGTTCATCACATTAAACATCTTAAGGATAGACCAGACTTGGCGTTGAAATTATCCAATCTTGTAAGCTTATGTAACTCTTGTCATAATGTACAACATCCAGAGAAGCAACTAAAGACAAGAAAAAAGAAGGTAATAAATATAGAGGAACGTTGGTAGTGGGCGACTTTAGATACCCCCCCACTTAGAAAAACGACCTCAAAAGCGACCGCCATTCGTCGGGGTTTTACCTGGCAGTGGAGATTTTTTTCAAAAAAAAGTGTTTGAGGGGGTAGCAACCTTTGGATGTTGCAAGTTGCATAGAGTAATTAGGGGGTGAAATTTTGGGTGAATTAGACAGAAGGCAAACCTACGAAAAAGCTTATGACGACTATATTGTAGGTATGAAGTATAAAGATATAGCATCAAAGTATGATGTATCTGAAAATACAGTTAAATCATGGCGTAAAAGATATGGTTGGACCCGCAACTGCACACCAAAAAAGGAGTGCAATAAAACTAAGGTGCAAAGTAAAATTAATAAGCTTAGGGAAGATATAAAAGCAGATTTAGTTTTGCAATTTAAGGCGAGAGATTTTAACAGTATTACTTTTTTAGATTTGATAGATGATTATATGGAGTTTTGGGATATAAAAAACAGACTTATACAAGATATCAAAACAAGGGGAGTAAATATAAAATGGCATAATGGAAAACAAGAAGGGTTAAAAAAGAATGATTCAACAGGGGATCTTGTTAAAATTAATAACCAGATGTTAAAAATATTAGACCAATTAAATTTAGAAGCACCTCCACAAACTAAGGAAGATGAAGACGATGATATCTAATAATTATAAATATCATAGTTCTATTGATGAATATATTTTCTTAGTTAAATCTAAGCAGGTTGAAACTAATGAAGATATTAAAAAAATGATATCTTTGGTAGAAGATAAGTTAAATCAGCCAGATGTTTACTTAGATACTGAAAAAGTAGATAAAGCTATTGAAAAGATTAATCAATATTTTGATTTTAACCTATTACCCTGGGAAAAGTTTATAGTAGGTTTAACTCATGCATATTATACTGATGGATCATTAGTATGGAATCAGTTTTTAATAATGTGTGGGCGTGGTGCTGGTAAGAATGGATTTATTGCAGCATTATCATTTTACTTTACTACCAGTTTTCATGGAATTAAAGAATATAATGTTGATATTGTTGCTAATAGTGAGAAACAAGCTAAGACAAGCTTTGAGGATGTATATAATGTAATTGATGATAATAAGAAATTACAAAAGGCATTCAGATACACTAAAGAAGAAATAGTATTTAAAAAGACTAAATCATATATTAAGTACAATACTTCAAATGCTAAAACAAAAGATGGTTTAAGACCAGCGTGTGTTGTATTTGATGAAATACATGAGTATGAAAAATATGATACTTTAAAAGTATTTTTATCAGGACTTGGTAAGAAAAAGCATCCTAGAACATTCTATATTACTACTAATGGATATGTTAGAGGTGGTGTACTAGATGATTATTTAGAAAAAGCAAAAGCAATTCTAAATAGAGAAAATACAACATCAAGAATATTACCTATTTTGTATCATTTAGATAATAAAAAAGAAGTTAAAAACGTTAAGATGTGGGAAAAAGCTAATCCTAGTATTAGATATTTTAATGACTTAAGAATTACTATGGAGCAAGAGTATGAAGAAGCTTTAACTCAACCTTCATTAATGATTGAGTTTATGACTAAAAGAATGAATTTACCAAGTCAAGAAAGCTATATGGTTATAGCTGAATGGGATAAGATAATGGCAACTAATCAACCAGTACCAGATTTAACTGGATGGAGTTGTATAGGTGCTATTGACTATGCAAGTATAAGAGACTTTGCAGGAGTAGGACTATTATTTAAGAATGGTAATAAAAGAATTTGGTTACATCATACATTCATATGTCATAAAGCTTTAGAGTTGCCAGGAAGGCAAATAAAGTTTGATATAGAGTTAGCAAAAGAAAAAGGATTATGTACAGTTTTAAAAACTGATTCAATTGATCCTAAGAAAATTGCAGAATGGTTTATAGAGCAATCAGAAAAATATAATATTTTAAATATATATGCAGATAGTTATAGAAAGTCGATTTTAAAAGATGCATTTAATGAGTATGGTTTACCACTAGAAACAGTTAGAAGTGGACCTATTACCCATGCACTTATACATCCACTTATGGAAAAGCTTTTTGCAGATGAAGATATTATATTTGGTGATGATCCTATGATGAGATGGTACACAAACAATGTGTATGTTGAAACTGATAAAAAAGGGAATAAAACATTTTTAAAGATAGAGCCAATCCTAAGGAAAACGGATGGCTTTTTTGCATTTATGCATGCATTATCTAAGGATGAAGAGATACCTCAATATTACCGACCTATGAATTTAGATTGTTATTCATACTAGAAAGGGGGTGAATTAATGTGGTTTAGAGATTTCTTAGGTAAGTTTTTTACTACTAAAACTGATGTAGTTGTAGGAGAAACTTTAAAAGCTACTATATTTTTTAAGGAATTAGCAATACAAAATTGTATTAGAGCAATAGCCAATACTTTAGTAATGGCAGAGTTTGAAACATTTGAAAATGGAGTAGAAATAAAAGGCCCTAATCATTATTTATTTAATGTAGAGCCTAATCCTAATCAAAATGCTGTAGAGTTTTGGTCAGAAGTAATTACAAGGTTAGTATATGATGATGAATGTCTAGTAATACAACAAGGTGATTATTTATATCCAGCTAAATCTTTCAGTAAAATAGATTCAGCTTTTTATGAAGATACTTTTACAAATGTAGTTGTAAAAGACTTAGGATTAAAAAGAGATTTTAAGTCTAGTGAGGTACTTTATTTTAAGTTACATGATACTAAAGTAAAGAAAATAATCAATGGATTATTTATTGATTATGCACAATTATTAGGAAGTGCAATGTCAGGATTTAAAAGAAACAATAGGAATAAAGGCATTTTAAGGGTTAAAACTTTAATCAATGAAAAAGATAGAGAGTTTTATGAAGACCTAATGAATGACAAGTTTAAAAAATTCTTTAATTCTGAAAATGCAGTATTACCATTACAAGATGGTTATACATATGAAGAGTTAAAAGGGAACAATACAGGAGTTAAGGACAGTAGAGATATTAAAAATTTAATAAATGATATCTTTGAAATGGTTGCTAGTGGATTTAGTGTACCGCTTGGTATTGCTAAAGGTGATGTAGCTACAGTTGATGGAATAACTGATAATTTCTTAATGCAATGTATTAATCCAAAAGCAAAGCTTATAACAGCAGAACTTAATAGAAAATATTATGGTAAAGAAGCTTACTTAAAAAAATCATATGTAAAAATGAATACTAGCAGAATAAGAAATGTTGATTTAGAGAAGATATCAAAATAAGCAGAAGTATTATTTAGAATTGGTGTTAATGCTATTGATGATAACTTAAAAATGCTTGGAAGAGAGCCATTAAATACTAATTGGTCAAAAGAAAGGTATGTTACTAAGAATTATCAAAGTGTTGAAGCAATACAACAAGAAAAGGCATTGAAAGGAGGTGAGAAGTGATGAAGGATATGGAACAAAGGTCAGTTAGTTTAGAGATTAGATCATTAAATGAAGAGGAAAGAAAAATAGAAGGTTATGCTGCAGTATTTTCAGATAACTACACTCAACTATCAGATAGATGGGGAGATAAATTCTATGAAAAAGTATCTCCTGGAGCATTTGCAAAGACTTTAAGAGAAAAGACAAATAACATTTTTATGTTAATAAACCATGACTGGAATAAGGTTGTAGGTAGAAGAGGTTCAAATTTAATCTTAGAAGAAGATTCAGTAGGGTTAAGATTTGAATTGACAGTACCTAATACAACTGATGGTAATGATTTATTAGAGAATGTTAGAAATGGATTAATTCAAGGATGTTCATTTGGTTTTAAAATTACAAACCAAAGAACAAAGTGGGATGAATCTTATACTAATTTCTATAGAGATATCACAGAAGTTGATTTATTTGAAGTTACAGCAACTCCAATGCCAGCTTATGCAGATACTACAATATCAGCAAGAAGTGAATTATCTATAAGAGATTTAAGAGAAGAAGCAAAGCCTAAAGATCCAGAAGAAAGAAATGATAATAATAATGATGTATTAACAAGAAACGCTAATTTACTAGCGTCTTTTTTTATGCCAAAAAATAATTAAATTTAGGAGGACATTAAAATGCCAAAAATGAAGAATGCAGAATTAAGACAAGCAGAATTAAAAAATGAATTAGTAGAAGCTTTAAAAAGAAATGAAGAAGGTGCAGTAGCAGATGTGTTAGCAAGAATGGCTAATGAAATGCAATCAAACCTAGTAGATGAAGCTAGAAGTTCAGTAATGGGAGAAATTAATGATAGAAATATCTTAACTTCAAGAGGTGCAGCACAATTAACACAAGAAGAAAGATCATATTATGAGGAAGCAATTAGTAAAAGAGGATTTACTGATTTAGATGCAACATTACCTACTACAGTATTTGATAGAGTATTTGAAGATTTAGAGCAAAATCATCCATTACTTAAGGAAATTAAATTTGAAAATACAACAGCAACACAAGAATGGATAACTAGAAAGACAGATTGTGATGGAGCATGGTGGGGTACACTTACAGATACTATTAAGAAGGAATTAGAGCATGGATTTGAGAAAACAAAAACAGATTTATATAAGTTATCAGCTTATATGCCAGTATCAAAATCAATGCTTGATTTAGGTCCAGAATGGTTAGATAGATATGTAAGAACTGTACTATATGAAGCAATTGCAATTGCATTAGAATTAGCTATCATTGCTGGTACTGGTAAGGACCAACCAATAGGAATGATGAAAAATTTAAAAGGTTCAGTTGTTGAAGGAGTTTATCCAGATAAAGAACCAGTAGTATTACCTGATTTTAAGCCAGAAACGTTAGGGGCAAAAGTAATGGCGCCATTAACTAAAGATGGTAAAAGAGCAGTACCACAAGTATTAATTATAGTTAATCCAATTGATTACTGGGAAAAGATATTCCCATCTACAACAGTATTAACAGCAAATGGTAATTATGTATATGGAGTATTACCTATACCAGGTAAAATAATTCAATCAGTTGCTATGCCTAAGGGTAAAATGGTTGCTGGTATGGCTAAAGATTACTTTATGGGGGTAGGTTCAACTGGTAAGATTGAAAGTTCGGAACACTATAAATTCTTAGAAGATGAAACTACTTACTTATGCAAACAATATGCAACTGGTAAGCCTAAGGATAATGATGCATTCATATTATATGATATTGCAGATTTTACACCAGTAATAGCTAGAGGAAGTGATGCAGTAGCACCTATGGCAGCAAGAGCAGTAGAAAGTCCAGTAGTAAATGAATTATTAGAAATGGTAAGAATTTTATCAGCACAAAATGCAGAAATATTAAAAGCCAATAGTGAAATATTAGCAAATATATCTGCAACAGAAGAACCAGTAGAAGAATTAAAGGCTACTAAGAAAACTAAATAATGATATTAGAAGAACTTAAGGCAAGACTTAGGATTACAGAGGATGAAGAGGATTTAGATCTTCTTCTTCCTATTCTTAAGAAAGGCATAGCCAAAATAAATAATATTGTTGGTGCTGATATAAATTATGAAGAAGATGAAGAAGCCAGGGAAATTCTTTTAGAGTATGGAAGGTATTCATATAATAATGCTGGAGAATACTTTGAAGAAAATTTCTCTAGTGATTTAATAAGGCTACAAATTAAATATTTGAGGTTACAAAATGATACCAATGAGCAATCAATTAAAAAAGAATTTGAGCAGATCCTTTAATACCAGGATTAAAATAAAAAGAATTTCTAAGAAAATAGTTAGTGGTAGAAATGAAGAAGTAGAGGAAGATTATTTCTCATGTTGGTGTAATCCTAAAGATTTCTACGGGAAAGAATTATATGAAGCTATAAATATTAAGTTTCAAAATGCTTTAAACTTTGAAACTAGATATTGCAATAAAATCAGATTAATGAGAGAAGAAATGGTTATGAAAGAAGCCAGATTCTACGTTGAATATGATAATTGTAAGTATGAAATTTTTTATATAGACTTTAAAAACAATTCTAAAGATGTAGTAATGATTAAATCTAATGGAGTTACATAGTTATGTGGATTAAGTTTGATGGATTGGATGAACTTATAAAAGAGTTTGAAAGTGTTTCAAGCGAAAGAGAAATTGACAAAGCTAATGTAAAGATTATTAAGGAATGTGCTAAAGTTGTTGAAAAAAATCTTAAGCCAAAGGTTCATAGGAGTAAAGACCCAAAAAGAAGTGGTATTAAAGGATTGAAAACAGGACAACATGCTGCAGATAATATTGAAATTAGTAAAATTAAGAATACTAAAGGTGTTAAATTTATTACTGTTGGGTGGGATCAATCAAAAAATAAACCTTATTCTTATATGCAATGGGAAGAATGGGGGAATACAACAAGGGAGCCACACCCTGTTTTATATCCTACAATAGAAGCAAGTCAAGAAGAAATGAACAAGGTAGTAGAAAAAGAATATAAAATTTTAATTAGAAATTTAAAGTAAGAGGTGAGTAAAGTGGATATTATTGAAGTTATAGCAAAGGCATTAGAAAGTATATCATTAAGAGGTATCACAGTAGTTCAAGGCTGGTATGATAAAGATATTAACGATACTCACATAACTTTCTGTTTATTAAATGATGATAGCAATAATATTTCAGATGATGAAGAGGAAGAGATTTCATATATAGTACAAGTTGACATTTGGAGTAAAAAAGATGAATGGAAACTAAAAAGAGAAGTAAAAAAGTTAATGCTTAAAAATGATTTTGGGTATTATGGAGGACAAGATTTCTTTGAAACCAATACTAAAATACATCATAAGGCATTAAGATTTAAGTTTGTTGAGGAGGTAATTTAATATGTCAGAAGTAAAGAACATAGTTAGAAGTAGATTATGTGGTTTAAAAGATATATATGTAGCAGAGGTTACAGCCAATAATGGTACAACTTATACTACTGGAAAACCACAAAAATTAGCAAGAGCATTAAGTGCAAAGGTAACTGATAAGTTTACACAAGAAAAAGTATATAGTGATGATAATGTAGAGGAAATAGTTGAACAATATGAAGGGTCAGAAATAGATTTTTCTGTTAATACATTAGCCCCACAAGATTATGCAATGCTATTTGAAAATTTATATAAACATGGATTTTTATTAAAAGCTGCAGATGATGGAGCTAAAGAAATTGCTATAGGATGGAGAGCAAAAAAGAGAAATGGCAAATATGAATTTACATGGTACTATTGTGGCAAGTTAGAAAGACCAGATATGAATTATGAAACACAAGAAGATAAGGTTAAAACACAAACAGCAGGATTAAAAGGAAGTTTTTATGCTAGAACTAAAGAAGATACTATAGATGGTAAGAAGAAAAATTTATATGCTATTCAAGTTGATGAATCAAACCTTTTAGAAGCCGATACTACTGCATCAGAAGCAATTGCAGATTGGTTTGCTAAAGTTCAAGAATATTCATCCCCTGAATAATAAAAAAATAAAATAATTATTCTAGGGCAATAAGCCCTAGTTTTTAGTTTTGGAGGGTTATTATGAAAATTACACTAGAAATTATTGAAAATGAAGAAGTTAAAGAAAAGGAATTTTCACCAGTTAGGATGAGAGGAAGACATTTTAAAAGAATGTTAGAAATTCAGGATGTAATGAATGAAGCTTCTGAAAAGGAAGTTTATACTCAAGAACATTATGACTTAATGTGCGAGTACATTTGTGAAATGTATGGAGATAAGTTTACAGTAGATCAGTTATTAGATGGTATGGATTTAGAAGATGTATATCCTACATTTATTAAGCTAAATGAACTTATTGGAAATAAGACAGCTAAGAAAATGGATAACTTAATAAAAAAATAAATGGCGGGAGCATAGAAAAAGAAGCTTCCGCCTTTGATGATTATGACATGGAAAATGGCTATAAAGATGAAGAAACAGAAAGTAATAAATATGTTGATATATTATTTTATCTTTTTAGATATGCAATGAGAGTTCATAAAATGAGTTATCAAAATTGCATGGAGATGGACATGATAGATTACATTGATTTCTTAGAGTTCGACATGGTTAGATGTCCAATGGAGAATAATACTCCTGATTTTTCAATGTAGGAGGTGAAATATGGCTGGAGCAAATATAAAAATAGGTGCTAATAGTTCAGAATTTCAAAAGCAAATGAATGAAGTGACTAGACAATTAAGATTAGTAAGTTCAGAATGTGGAGTAGCTTCACAAAAAGCAAAATTATTTGGAACTGCTCAAGAACAATTAGGGGTTAAGCAAAAAGAGTTAACAGCTAAGATTAAGGCTCAAACACAAATGATGAAGATTCATCAAGATAGAATTTTAAATATAAATGATACTATTGATAAGCAAAAGATAAAACAATCTGAATTATCTAAGAAAATTGAAGAAGTATCTAAAAAGCATGAAGAAAGTATTAAATTAACAGGAAGAAGTAGCGAAGAAGCTAAGAAGTTAGGAGATGAGTTACAAAAGTTAAAAGAAGATTATGCTAAGAATGAAAGAGCAATAGAAAGTAGTAAAAATGAACTTGTTAATGCTACTACTAAAATGAATAATACTGAAAAAGCTTTGCTTCAAAATCAAAAAGCTTTAGAAAATATAAATAAGGAAATTTCTAATAGTAAAATTGATAAATTAGCTGAAAACTTTGATAAAGTATCAGAAGCTAGTGGGAAAGCTAGTGATAAATTAAAACCAGTATCAACAGCTATAGCAGGACTTGGTACAGCTAGTGTTGCAGCAAGTATTACATTTGAGGACAGTATGGCAAAGGTTAGCACCATAGCAGATGAAACAGAAGTAAGTTATGATAGTATGAAAAAATCTATAATAGATTTATCTAATCAAACTGGAATAAGTGCTAATGATATTGCTGATAATGTTTATAATGCAATATCTGCAGGTCAATCTACTGGTGATGCAGTTAACTTTGTAACTAATTCAACTAAGCTAGCAAAAGCGGGATTTGCAGAAGCTGGACAATCATTAGATGTATTAACTACTATAATGAATGCATATGGCTTAGAAGCAGAGCAGGTTGGAATGGTATCAGATACATTGGTTCAAATTCAGAATAAAGGTAAAACTACTGTTGCTGAATTAGCTTCAACAATGGGTAAAATAATACCTACTGCAAATAGTATGGGGGTATCATTGGATCAATTAGGAGCAGGATATGCACTTATGACTTCTAAGGGTATTGCAACAGCAGAAACTACTACATATATGAATAGCTTATTAAATGAGTTAGGAAAGAGTGGTACAAAAGCTAGTGAAGCTTTAAAGAAAGGTACAGGAAAGACCTTTCAGGAGTTAACGGAATGGGGATATCCTGTAGGGGATGTTCTTGTAATGCTGGAAAAAGAAGCTAAAAAGAGCGGTGTTAGTTTAGCAGATATGTTTGGAAGTGCAGAAGCTGGTAAAGCTGCATTAGTATTAGCAACAGATTCAGGAGAGGCATTTAATTCACTACTTGAAGATATGGGGAATAGCTTAGGAGCAACAGATGCAGCATTTGAAAAAGTTAATAATACTACTGGAAATAAGCTAAAACAATCTTTAAATGAAGTTAAAAATAGTGCTATTAATATGGGGGATACATTAGCACCAGTAACAAGCATGGTTGCAGAAGGATTTAGAAAAATAACAGGAATGTTAAGTGGTTTAAGTTCGGAGCAATTAAAAACTATAGCTGTAATTGGCGCAGGAGTAGTTGCTTTAAACTTAGTATTAGGAGCAGTTAGTAAAGTAACAAATAGTATTAGTTCTGTTGTTAAAGGAATAGAGTCTATAAAAACTGCATTTAATTCATTAAAAAAAATTGGGTTAGCTGTTAAGGCTTTTGCATTAGCTAATCCAGCTACAATAATAATAGCAGGAATAGTAGCCTTAATTGCAACAATAGTGCTTTTATGGAATAAGTGCGAATGGTTTAGAGAACTTTGTTATTCATTATTTGAAGGTTTAAAACAAGCTTGGGATGCAACATTACAATTTTTTAAAAGTTGCTGGGAGTGGTTTACTGGAATATGGAATGAAGCAATAGAAGGTATAAAAAATATATGGCAAAGTATTTGTGATTTCTTTAAGCTTATATGGCAAGAAGTATGTTTAGATTTTGAAATAGCATGGAATGTATGGAAAACTGTCTTTGAAATTGTTGTTAATACAATAAAGACTATGTGGCAGGGGGGTTGCAATGCAATACAATTTGCATGGCAAGTTATAGTTGATTTTATAAAGCTAGTATGGGAAGGTTGGAAAAATATATTTCAATCAGTAGGTAATATAATACAAGGAATATGGCAAGGTTTATGCAATACAATAAAATCAATATGGGAAGGAATAGTTAATACTATAAAATCTTTATGGAATGGATTTAAGAGCATATTTGAAAGTGTAGGTAATTCTATAAGGTCAGTATGGAATGGATTAACTAGCATGATAAGTTCCGTATGGAATGGAGTTGTAAATGGAGTAAAAAGTGCATGGAATGGGATAATATCACCATTTCAAAGTGTTGTTAATTCAATTAAGAACATATGGGATGGGATTAAATCAATGTTTAAATTACCTCATTTCAGCATAACAGGGAAGTTTAGTTTATCACCGCCTTCAATTCCCAAGGTATCTGTAGATTGGTATTATAATGGAGGTATCTTTAAATCACCAACTTTATTAGGCGGTGTAGGTGTTGGAGATGCATTCAATGGTCAAGGTTCTAATGCAGAAGCAGTAGTACCACTTGATGAAATGTATAGAAATATAGATAATATAATTTTAAATAGAACCAATCAACTAATTAATAATAGTAATAATAATAGCAATACTAATCCAATAATAGTTCAAAGTATTTTAAACAGTAAAGTAATTGCAGAATCTATTGCTGGAGAATCAGATAGTGTAAACGGAAAGAGGTTATCACTTTACAAAAGGGGGCTAACTCTATGAAAAATGAGCTAATAATAGATAATAAAGGGACTTATTCTCATTTTGGGATAACAATAAGAAGCAAAGAAATAGGCATTCCTCAAAAAAATAAAATTAAACAAAGTGTACCTTATATGAATGGAACATATGATTTTTCATTATTATACTCTGAACAAACATATTCAGAAAGAGAATTGGTTTACATTTTTAATATTATTGGAGCAAACAAAGAAGAAATGAATATTAAAAAAATTGAATTTTTAAACTGGATAATGGATAAGAGGAAACAAAAATTAATAGATAACTCAATTAATGCGTTTTATTTTTTGGCCGAAGCTAAAGAAGCTTCTTTTACTGAAAGCAGAAGGCATGGAGAATTAACTGTAAAATTTTCTGCTTATCCATTTAAAATTTCTACTTTGCAAGATGGCCATGATATTTGGGATAATTTTAATTTTGAGTTAGATATGGTCCAAGAAACTAAATTTGAAATTGAAAATATTAAAAATATACAATTATATAATAATGGAGCTATAGGTATTAATCCAATTGTTGTATGTAGTAGCAATATGGAAATAACAAAAGGTAATACTACTTATAAATTTAATTCAGGTGAAACTAAATCATGGAGTTTTAAGCTAGATAAAGGTTTAAATGATTTAATAATTAAAGGGACTGGAACAATAGAATTCAAATGGTATAAGGAGGTGCTTTAGTATGTATGAGGTTAAAATAATTAATAATGGGATTGAAACAATTATTAATGCAGTAAGTACAAGCTCTGAAGCACCACGTATTACTGGCCAATGCAAATTTGGAATAAATACAATTGACAGTTTCTCTTTTGTTATATTCCCTAATAATCAAGGGTATAATTCACTTAAAGATTTAAAGACCTTAATAGAAATTAAAAATATTATAACAAATGAAATTAAATTTAAAGGTAGAGTATTAATTCAAACCCCTGATATGAGTTCTAGTGGTTTATTAAGTAAATCTGTAGTATGTGAAAGCGAACTAGGATATTTGATGGATTCTGTTCAAGAATATGGAGAATATCATAATATTACTGTTCGTGGCTTTTTAGAATTAATTATAAACAATCATAATAAGCAGGTAAGTGAAGATAAACACTTTACTGTTGGTATAGTTGATGTTGTTGATAATAACGATAGCCTATATAGGTATTTAGGGTATGATAAGACATTAGATACTATAAAGGATAAGTTGATTGATAGACTTGGTGGAGAATTAAGAATAAGGTACGAAGATGGTATAAGATATTTAGATTATGTACAAGCTATAGGTGGTAAAAAAGATACTGAAATAGTATTAGCAAAAAATCTTGTTACTATAGAGCAGGAACGTGATCCATCTGAAATTATTACTAGATTAACACCATTAGGGGCAAAGCTAGAAGATAGTGATGAAAGATTAACAATTGCTAGTATAAATAATGGGTTTAATTACATTGATGATGAAGAAACTATACCTGAATTTGGAATAATAGGTACTACAGTTACTTATGATGATGTAACTGTAGTAGAAAATCTGTTAAGAAAGGGACAAGAATACCTAAAGGAAAATAATAAAATTAAAAAGAAACATAAAGTAACAGCTTTAGATCTTAGCACTATAGGATTAGATGTTGATTCATTTGAAGTTGGTAATACTTATAGAGTTATAAATTCATTAATGAAGATTGATGAAGATTTAAGAGTTATAGAAAAAACTTTAGATATAAATTCTCCTCAAAGTTCTTCCCTTTCTATTGGAGATAAATTTGAAGATATAAAAGATTATCAATTACAGAATATAGCAACTGCAAAAGAAGTTAAAACAGTTAAAGAAAATATTCAAACTACAGTTAGTGCATTAAATTCTGTATCTGTAGAGCTTAATAATACAGTTGAAATATTAAATAATACAAATGAAAATATGTGGAACTTAAATGAAGTAGTAAAAGCTAATGTAGATGCTACAAATGCAATTGCTAATACATTAGTTTCTATTAACAATAAGTTAGATAAGTTAACCAGAAGAATCAACATGGAGGTATAGAATATGGAAGAAAAGAGATTAGTAGCTAAAACATTAACTGCTAGCGAAGAATCTTTATATAATAATTCTGCTGGAGCTATAGTTAAAACTATATTATTGCATAATTCAAATAGTGAAGATAAGGAAGTAACACTTAATTTTGATGGTGTTACTTTTTTATTTACTATTAATTCAAAAGAAACAAAAATTATTAACTCTCCTGTAATTACTAACTCAATAAAGGCTACTGGAGCAGGAGTTAATATTCATATATCAGGAATTCAATTATAAGGAGGTAATTTATGAGTATACAAAATTATTTAAATCAAATAAAAACTGCTGTATTCGGAAAAGATGTAAGGCAATCAATCTATTATGCAATAAAACAATGTTATGATGATGCATCAGTTGATCATGACAATGCCAATATGGAAGTTAAACTTGCAAGAGGAACACATGAAACATTAAATGATAGAATAACTGAAAATGAGAAAAATCAAGAAAATTTAAGTTCGCAATTGGATACTATTGAGAAGCAACTAATAAAAAATGAGTTTTATGTAGCAAGACATAAAAACTTAATGAGATTATATAATAATATTAGCAAGTTTAAAGGGTTAGTTGGTGGTGATAGCATAATGGCTGGTGCAGGTTCAACAAACTTTAATGCAAGATTTGATTGGCAACTAGCAACATACTTACAAGCTAATATTCATGGTAATACAGTAAGCGACTATTTACCAGTAAACATTGCAGTTGGTGGAACATCAATAAATCAAATTATACATTCATTAGGTGTAATGGTAGATAATAAGGGTATTCCTTTAAAAAGTGGTGTTACAAAAACATCTTATTGGATTATTGGGACTGGTAGAAATGATACTACTAATAAAGACGTTAATTCATATTGTAAGAAATTAAGAGAAATATGTTCACAAGCTAATAAATTAAAAGTTGATTTATTTATCGTTACTGCTCCACCTAAATTTAGCAATGGTGTTGTGGTAGATGATTACACTGGTGATGAAAACTATTTAGAAATTAAAAGAAATATGATTCGAATAGCAAGTGAATTTGATGTTTCTATTATTGACTTTCATAGCTACATGATGAATAGGCTTAAAACTGAAAGTATTAGAAACTTGTATTATTCTGATGATGTTCATCTTAATGATAATGGACAACTACTATTAGCTAATTTAGTTGGGGAATGTATGTTACATGAAAGTTTTTCCGATAGTTTTAATAGTAATTTTGATGGTGATAATGGTAGATATATAATGACATATCTTGAGCCAAGCTATGTTAATGGAGCTATTAAAGAAACATTAGAGAGTATACCAGAAAATATGGTATTAGCACATACTGGAATTAAAGCAGCTTATAAAATTCCAGCAGGATCAAGTGTAGTATTCCCAGTTCCTCAATTTTTAAACGATAGCACAATTTATATAGGAACTCTATCTCAATTAACTACAGGTAAATATAATGTCACTAGTTGGACTACAGGGAATATAGCATTAAATCAAGCAACTCCACAACAACATAATTCACAATATGAATATGTAAATTGTATTCGTACAATTTCAAACGTGATACAAGGGGCTATACAAATTGAAGCAGTTGATGGTGATGTTTATTTAACTGGTATAACATGTATATCTTCAAAATTAACTTATAAAAGCCTAACGGATGGTTTTGCACTAAGTGGTGATTGGAAAAAGACTTATTTAGGTTCAGAAAAACAATATTATAAAAGTTCAACTATTGGTAATAGCTTTTCGTTTGAGTTTTTTGGAACTGGCTTTTCATTAAATTTACCTACTGACTCTACTGGTTGTTTGTGTAATATTTTAATTGACAATGAAATTAGTATAGACAAATCTTTAGTAACTGTAAGTGCTGGTGTTAATAATGAAACAACTGTAGGAAATTTAAAACAAGGTTATCACAAAGTAACTATTTCAATAAAATCAGCGGGAGGCAACGGGGGAACAGACTGCTACATTGGTGAATATTTAAAAGTATATAATAATCACCAAAATGGGGAATTTATAAAATCTTATGCTAGTGCTGACGTTTATAACGAAATGATTAATTATAACTTTGTAGAAGATGAATTTGCAAAGAAAGACTACTATATAACTTTCAATGGTTCAAAATTAATAAATATGATAAGTATTTAAATTCGTATTTGATTTATATTGCGAATAAAACTGAATTTAAAAGGGCTTAGGAAACTAGGCTCTTTTTATATTACAAAAGATAACACCTGAAGTTAGGAAAAAATTAAAGAGGTGCAAAATGGAGTTTATACAAACAGGATTATTAAAAATATTACCACAAACAGTTGCTATATTACTTATAGCTTATTTAGGGTGTAAGGTGCTTGATATGTTGTTAGGAGTTCTTAAAAGTTGGAAAAATGCTAATTACAAGTCTAGAAAAATGAGGGATGGAATTGTTAGATGGATTGCTGAAATGGTTGCAGTAGTATTTGTAATTGGGATAGATCTTGTGCTTGGACTTAATTTTTATCTATGTGGATTTACATTATCACTATTTATATATAAAGAAGCTGGTTCAATATGTGAGAATTTAGCAGAGTGTGGAGTTGAACTACCAAACATTATAAAAGATAAATTAGAAATATTTAATTCATATAAAGAAGATCGTGAGTAATCATGATCTTTTAATTTTATAAAAATATATTAAGAAAGAAGGAATTAAAATGAAAATTGGAGTAAATGATGGACATACTTTAAGAGGTGCTGGAACTGGAGCAGTAGGAATTATAAAAGAAGGAGAACATACTAGATTAGTTGGGGAAGAAGTAAGAAGATTATTAAAGGAAAGAGGTAATACAGTTTATAATTGTACTGTGGATTATGCTTCAACTACAAATGAAAGCTTAGCATTAGTCGTACAACAAGCCAATAGAGAGGACTTAGATTGGTTCATATCAATTCATTTTAATGCTGGAGGAGGACAAGGCGTAGAAGTTTATACTTATGAAGGTAGACAATATCAAGATGCAATAGATGTTTGTAATAATATATCTGCATTAGGATTTAATAACAGAGGGGTTAAAGCTGGAACAGGACTTTATGTAATCAGAAAAACAAAAGCTAAATCTATGTTAATAGAAGTTTGCTTTGTTGATACAGAAGATGCAAATAAATATCTTGAAGTTGGATATAAGGAAATTGCAAAGGCTATAGTAGATGCGTTGGATAATCATGTAGTTACTAATCCTATTGTTAGTGCTCCCATTGTTGAAACTAAGCCAGTAAATGTTGATGAATGGGTTAGAGAATTACAACATGAATGTAATAAGCAAGGTTTTTCCAATCAAAAAGTAGATGGAATAGCTGGACCAGCAACTTTAGCTGGATGTCCTGTTGTTAGAAAAGGAGCGAAAGGTAATGTAACTAAGTTGATTCAAAAGAGATTATTAAGTTTAGGTTATAAATTACCTAAGTGGGGAGCAGACGGAGGGTTCGGCGATGAAACTGTTGAAGCCGTAAAATCATTACAAACTGATAAAGGACTTTCAGTAGATGGTATAGTTGGGCAAGATACTTGGAGAAAATTATTAAATTTATAATTACTAAAGGCTAGTAGGTAGGATATATAAATCTTGCTTACTAGCCTCTTTTTGTTTTGTTGATTTATGACATATTTTGTCGAAAATATTGATAAATATAAGTACAAACTATAAAATAAAAGAAGCTACATATATGATTTGCAGATCATGTAGCTTCAAAAGAATAAATTGTATTTCATTAATATACCTCTATTATACTTGGTTTATTTTTGAAGTGCAAGGAATAATGGAGGATTTAAAGGTGAGAAATGAAATTAATAAAAGACTTTTACAAAAAACGATTTTAGAAGAATATCCTGTTTATATGCAAATGGATTTGCTTAATTTTTTAGAAAAAGAAAAACTTATACATAAAAATTCTAGAAAAAAGAAG
>OASX01000559.1_pt1 | contig 29748 bp, 25 predicted proteins | sample 1516531 | NCBI WGS metagenome assembly OASX01 (sample SAMEA2579911, study PRJEB22360) | human gut metagenome | biome: human gut; feature: human-associated habitat; material: faeces | place: Denmark | collected 2008/2010
AAGAGCAGGAGATACCGCAGGAATTTTTAGAAGAGCTGGCAGAGAGAAGAGGTGTGACAGTTGTTTCCGCAGTGTTGGATGTGCCTGTCCGTTTAGAGATAGAGGGATACCGGATGGAGGTGACAGCAGAAGCCGTGGATATGGAGACGTTTCCGCTTCACATTGAGGAATGCCTGACCGGGCTGGAGACCGGAAGTAAAATACCTGTCTTTTTCACTGCCCGGAGTCTGGATAACCTGACGGACAGATATTCCTATGCCATTACAAAAAGCAGAAAAAAAGAACTGCAGAACCGTGCGCTTGGAATGACTGTCTGTATAGCCGGAGCCGCTGCCGGCCCGGTGAAAGATGCTGCTTCAGACAGCAGCGGTAATACCGAACAGAACCGGCAGGTCCCCGCAGGGACGGAAGGAATCCTGGCCGCCCGTGTCAGGGGAGAGGATGGGCAGATCTATCTTTCTTATGAGAGCGGCAGGAAGCTTCTGGAAGCAGAAGGACAGAATGTCCAGGTGAAAAAGGTTTACATAAAACTACACGGAAAATCAGCGGCGGACGCCCTCAAAAACAGTCTGCTAAGTGCCGGACTCAGAATGTGACACACAGCCTGCCGAAAGCAGTTTTCAAACATTTTCCAATCTAAAAAAAGCGTGAGACCACAACCAGGATCTCACGCTTTTGTCCGTGTACCGAATATAACCATCCATGCAGACAACACTGCCTACAGGCAAAAATTGCTGTTCAGAGAATAAATTTGATAAATATTGCTATCTTCCGAAATCAGCGGTATGATATATACCATAAGCCCGCCTGTCTGCAGAGAGCCTAATAGCGCCCAAAAGGATTGCTGAAGCTGTCATTTGGCTGTGGGGCAGGTTCCGGTCTGGGAGCATCCAGTTCTCCGGTCACATCCATGTAGAATACAGTACCGGCGGCTCTCATATATGGTGTCAGCCACAGAAATCCCACATAGCAGGAGAGCACACACAGCAGCATAAGAGGAATGAAGCTTAAGTCCATGCAGAGAAGGCGTCCTTTGTTTCCCTTCATAAGCCGCAGGCTTTCCTTCATTGCCTCCATGGCACTCATCTCGGTGTTGTCGAGGAGCAGATAGTCTGCAAGGCCGAAGAACAGGCCCAGTATCATGTTCACAACCATATTCGCCAGACTGCCGAATAGCATAAGGAGCAGAACCCCGTTGTCAGACATATTCTTATTCAGATAATTCGGAAGGTCAAAGGGCAGGGCAAAGATAAACTGTATCACCAGAAGGATCAGATGTACGATGATAAAACGGTCAGGGTGATGGGAGAAGGCAAAGAACAGGTCCTTCACCGCGAACGGCTCCTGACGGCTGATATTGAGCATCAGCTTGGCATAACCCGCGCCCACAACCGCTACCAGCAGGGAGACCATATAGTTCAGGAGCTGTGTAGTCACGATCCCCAGAACGGTGGCAGTGCTCATGGTGTTCACGATCAGCATGGAAGGCAGAAGACTGCACAGAACCATCAGAAGCAGTGCAGCCATGGGAGTGCCGTATCTTCCGGAGAGATTTTCACGGGCGATAAGCTTTATAGCAGCAGAATTTCTTTTCATAAAATAAAATCTCCATTCTTTCGTATTTAAGGAAATGGCCGGCTGTTCCGGCACGTTGTCATGACTATTATAACATAACTAAACGAGGTTACAAGAGGGTAAAATGGAACCGCGAATGAGTAAAAAAGAAGAAAAAAGCCTCTATATCCTGGGATGGATGCTGCTCGCAGCAGCAGTACTTCTTCTGGGGATCACAAAGGGTTTACATATGCAGATGAAAATCTTTTCCCTTCCCTGCGTCTTTCGGGAGCTGACAGGTTACTACTGTCCGGGCTGCGGGGGCACCAGGGCCTGTGCTGCCCTTCTGCAGGGAAAAATCGTGAAATCCTTTCTCTGCCATCCTGTGGTGCTGTACACGGCTGTCATCTATGGCTGGTACATGATCACACATACAATAGAATATCTGACCAGGGGAAAGCTGGCGGCGGGGATGCGGTACCGCGACCTGTATCTCTATTTAGCAGCCGCCATCATACTGATACAGTGGGTAGTGCGGAATCTCCTGAAACTGATATGGGGAATTGATATCCTGTAGTAACTGTGAAGGTACGGAACGGTTACATATTGTAAAAGCGTCCGGCATCGGAGCAGGCTCCGGTCAGACGCTTTTTCATGCAAACAATTTCATCAGATAAAATTATCACCCTCATCCGGTGCCGGATAATAGTGATCCTGGTCCCCGCCGGAATCAGGCAGGTCTTCTCCACCGTAGGGGGAAGTGCTGTTATCATAAGAACCGCCGCCCGGATTGGTGTTGCGGTACAGATAATCCTGCAGGAAGTTATAAATGTCATCCTCTGTATACTGCTCCGGATGAGTCAGTATATGCAGATACTGGCTGACAAAAGTGCGCCCTTCCACAGTGGAAAGCATGGTGGACGCAAAGAAAAGTATAATGGCAGCCACAATAGCAATTCCGGCGGAGGAAAGCGCCATACCGGCCTTCGCATTACCGGGACGTGCATACGTGCCCTTAGATATCACACCGAATAAAATGCCAAGTCCTCCGAACAGAAGCGCCAGAGGCGGAAAACAGCACATGGATACCAGGGAGAGGATTCCCATGGAGAGGGAGGCGGAGGCAAAACCGGGACTGCCTTGATAGATATGCTCTGCCGGCGGTTCCGGGTAGATGACCGGCCCCTGTGAGGGTTCCTGTCCGTATCCCATCTGCTGGTTATTTTCGTCATAAGGATTATTCATATAATCAAACCTCATTTCATGTATTTTCAATTGTATCATTACATTTTTCTCGTTTGTCAAACTACATTCTATCACGGATAGGAGAATTGGGCAAGACTGGGTTACTGTACACAGCTGCTGGAAAATATAAGCGGTAGTCACAAATAGGATATAAAAGGGCAGGATAAAACACTTTACAATTGAACATGGAACTATCCGATGCGCGATATGTAAAGTGAGGAATGGATGAACCATGAGCAGTGCTTATGATAAATTGTTAAATCGGTTGAATGCGTACAGGAAAATGCAGAACATGAGCCAGGAGAGCATGGGCAGTGTCATGGGAATTACGCAGAGTCATTACAGCAAGGTGGAGAACGGAAAGAAGATCATCTCCGGTGAGGAGCTGCATAATCTGGATATGAACGGCATTGATGTAGATTACCTGGTCTCCGGTATAAAAAGTCCACGCACAGTCCTGGATGATTTGATGGAAGCCTGCGGCAGGGAGAAGAAGGCGGAGCTGCTTCAGCTTATCGTGTGGACCATACAGCAGGGAATGGAAAACGCACAGATCGGAGGAAGTGCAGCGGTGCGCTGCACCAGGGAAATTGAGCTTCTGAGGTATCAGGTCTTCCCCCACACTTCAGAACATACGGTTTGGTACAGAATCCGCATGGCAAATGAAATGACCCAGGGCGAGATGGCAGAGGCGCTGGATGTGAGCGTGAAGCGCTACAGGGAGATCGAAAAAGGAAATACCAGGGCAAGCGCCGAGGTGGTGGCTGCGCTCTATGAGAACCTGGGCTACCTGCCGTCCATCATACTGGAGGAGGACGTGGTCAACCTGTCCAGCCTGAACCTTATATGGGAAGAATTTGAAGAAGAACTGCAGAAGGAACTGGAGGCATTTATCCGGAAGGGATGCGGCCTGTGGGAATGCAGACCGGGCGGGAGATCGAAATAGATCCTCCGCCTTTTTTTATATGTTGCTGCTCCTTCCGTATCCGGAAGCGCATTTCGCCATGTTTCCTTCTGATGAAGCAGATTTACTTTCCATTTCGTATGACGCATGATATGATAAATAAAAGTAACGGTTCCGTATACCGGATAAAAATGGGAGGTTATAAATGGAATACTATTGCGGAATAGACCTGGGCACTTCCAGTGTAAAAGTCATGCTTCTGGGCGCCGACGGTACTGTGGCGGGCACAGAGTCGGCAGGATATGACATCAGGAAACACTCACCCTGTGAGGCAGAGCAGGATATGGAATATCTCTGGCAGCGGACAAGGCAGAGCATAGCGGCACTGCTTGGAAAATATCCGGAGGCCGCGGCTCATATCCGGGGTATCAGCTTTTCCGGGCAGATGCACGGCATGGTGGCAGTGGATAAGAACGGAAAGCCGGTGCGGGACGCCATTATCTGGGCAGACCAGCGCTCCGGGGATGCCATAGGGCATATCTGGGATACCATATCTGAGAAGGAGTGGAAGAGGACTACCTTAAACACACCCTGTACAGGATTTCTCATCGCATCCCTGCTCTGGATGAGAGAGAATGAGCCGCAGCGGTATGCGGAAACCGCCCGTGTCATGCTGCCAAAAGACTATATCCGGTTCCGCATGTGCGGTGAGATCGCCACAGATGTGACGGATGCCTCCTCCACAGGCATATTTGAGGTGGAAAAAAGACAGTGGGCCTGGGAGCTGATCGACAAACTGGGCCTGAGGCGGGAAATGTTTCCCTTCTGCGGGGAATCCTATGAGCAGGCAGGCCGCGTCAGCGGTTCCTGTTCCCGGGAAACGGGGCTTGCAGAGGGAACCCCTTTATTTTTAGGAGGCGGCGATTCCATGATGCAGCTCGCCGGAAACGGAATCATCAGGCCGGGGATACTCTCCTGTAATATCGGGACCGCAAGCCAGGTGGCCTGTGCCTTGGACAGACCCATACACGACACAGAATTCAGGACCAATACCTTCTGCCATACAGGCAGCGGACTGTGGGAGATACAGGGTTCCTCCCTGACCGGAGGCGTGGCGCTGAAATGGCTTCGGGACAACATACTGCATATGTCAGACTTTGAGGAGATGGCAGACCTTGCCGGGACAGCACCTGCGGGAAGTGACGGGCTTCTTTTTCTTCCTTATCTCAGCGGGGAGCGCTGCCCCTATAATGATCCAAATGCGCGGGGAATCTATTTCGGCATGAGTCTGTATCACAGCCGGGAGCATCTGATACGGAGCACCATGGAGGGTGTGATCTTCGGGCTGAAGGAATCCCTGGAGATATTCAAAGGCATGGGCATCCGGTTCGACAGGGTGACAGCATCCGGAGGCGGTGCCAGGGGACGGCTTTTCAGAGAAATCCAGGCAGATGTATTTGAGGCGGAGATCCACACGGCAGGGGAGGCGGAACAGGCCTGTGTGGGCGCTGCCATGACCGCTGCAGTGGGCTGCGGTGCGTTTTCCTCCTACGAGGAGGCGTGCCGTGCACTGCTGCGTCCGGGGACAGAGGTGACGGTTCCTGACAAGGAGCGTGTTAAAATATACCGGGAATGTTTTGCACGTTTTCAGGAGCTGTATCAGAAGAATGAAACGCTGTTTTCTTGACAAATCCCCTTCCTATTGATAAGGTGTTATAGTACCGGCCGGTAAGCGGTTCAACTGGCTGAACAGCTGCCGGGTTTGGATCAAGGAAAGTAACAGTTCAGTTTGTCTGAATTGTTGCCAAGGAAAAAAGGAGAAATACATGGATATCATTTTAGCATTGACAGAAGAACTGAAAGTGGAGAAGTGGCAGGGGGTGGAAGCTGCCGTTAAACTGATAGATGAGGGAAACACCATACCGTTTATTTCCCGTTACCGTAAGGAGGCCACCGGCGCGCTGAATGACGAGGTACTGAGAAATCTGTACGAACGCCTGAATTACCTGCGGAATCTGGAGGATAAGAAGACCCAGGTGCTCGCCAGCATTGAGGAGCAGGGCAAACTGACAGAGGAGCTGAAGAAGCAGATCCTGGCAGCCCAGACCCTGGTGGTCGTGGAGGACCTGTACCGCCCGTATCGTCCGAAGCGCCGCACAAGAGCCACCATTGCCAAGGAAAAAGGCCTGGAACCCCTGGCAAATATCATTTTGCTGCAGATGACAGACAAGTCCCTGGAAGAGGAAGCAAAGGCATTCTTATCCGAGGAAAAAGAGGTCAAAACCCCGCAGGATGCCATTGCAGGGGCAAAAGACATAGTGGCAGAGAGCATTTCCGATGAGGCGGACTACCGAATCCGCATCAGGGATATGACGGTGAAGAAGGGAAGGGTGGTTTCCGCTGCCAAGAACCCGAAGGAATCATCTGTCTATGAGATGTACTATGAGTATGAGGAGCCTATTGCAAAGGTGGCGGGCCACAGAGTCCTGGCCCTGAACCGCGGGGAGAAGGAAAAAATCCTCACCGTGAAAATTGAAGCTCCCACAGAGGATATCATCCGCTACCTGGAAAAACAGGTGATCACCCGCAGTAACCCCAACACCACACCTGTTTTAAGGGACGTGGTGGAGGACAGCTACAGCCGTCTGATCGGCCCTGCCATTGAGAGGGAGATTCGCAATGATATGACAGAGAAGGCAGAGGACGGAGCGATCAAGGTGTTCAAGAAGAACCTGGAACAGCTCCTCATGCAGCCTCCTATTGTAGGACAGGTCGTCCTTGGATGGGACCCTGCATTTCGTGGAGGCTCCGGGACCCGGCCTTCCGTACCGGCTGTAAGCTGGCAGTGGTAGACCCCACCGGAAAAGTGCTGGACACGGTAGTTGTCTATCCCACAGCCCCCACAACCCCGGCCAAAATCGCCGCGGCAAAAGAGACTGTGAAAAAACTCATCCGCAAATACAACATCACACTGATCTCCCTGGGCAACGGCACCGCTTCCAGAGAGTCTGAGCAGGTGATTGTGGAAATGCTGAAGGAGATAACCGAGAACGTGCACTATGTCATCACCAACGAGGCCGGAGCCTCCGTGTACTCTGCCAGCAAACTGGCTACAGAGGAATTCCCCAACTTCGATGTGGGACAGAGAAGTGCCGCATCCATTGCCAGACGCCTTCAGGACCCTCTGGCAGAGCTGGTGAAGATCGATCCGAAGTCCATCGGTGTAGGCCAGTATCAGCATGACATGAACCAGAAGAAGCTGGGCGAAGCCCTGTCCGGCGTTGTGGAGGACTGTGTAAATAAGGTGGGCGTGGATCTGAACACCGCCTCTGTATCGCTTTTGGAATACGTGTCCGGCGTCAGCAAAGCCATCGCGAAAAATATCGTGACCTACAGGGAGGAAAACGGCCGTTTTGAGGACAGAAAACAGCTTTTAAAAGTAGCCAAGCTGGGGCCGAAAGCCTTTGAGCAGTGTGCCGGCTTCCTGCGCATCACAGGCGGGAAGAATCCTCTGGATGCCACCAGTGTCCATCCCGAGAGCTATGAAGCAGCAGAAAAATTCCTGGACAGCATGGGAATGAAGCCTGCGGATATCTTTGGCGGCAATGCGGTATATTATGTGAAAGACTACAAAAAGATGGCGGAAAAGCTGGGCGTGGGTGAGATGACCCTGCGGGACATTGTAAAAGAGCTCACCAAGCCGGGACGTGATCCCCGTGAGGAGATGCCGAAACCTGTGCTGCGCACAGATGTCCTGGATATGAAGGACCTGAAAGAGGGTATGGTCCTCAAAGGAACGGTGAGAAACGTGATCGATTTCGGAGCATTTGTGGATATAGGTGTGCATCAGGACGGTCTGGTGCATATTTCCGAGATGACAGAGCGCTTTATCAAACATCCGCTTGAGGCAGTCAGCGTAGGTGATGTGGTGGATGTAAAAGTGCTCAGTGTGGACTTGAAAAAGAAGAGAATTTCCCTTACCATGAAAGGTATCTGAGAATTATTTTTCACTCATGGCTGTGCTGCCGGATAGGGAGGGAACAGCAAAATCTGAGGAAAACAGAAAGGAAGCGTCGAGAATGAATGCAAACAGAGTAAGGATTGAAAAGCTGCAGGAAGAAATGGCAGCAGCGGGCATGGACATGTATCTGGTGTCCACCGCGGATTTTCACCAGTCTGAGTATGTGGGAGCATACTTTAAAGTGCGGGCCTGGCTGTCAGGATTCACCGGTTCCGCGGGAACCATGGTGGTGACAAAGGACAGCGCGTATCTCTGGACAGACGGACGGTATTTTATCCAGGCAGGCAAAGAGCTGGAGGGCACCGGAGTGACTCTTATGAAGATGAGGGAGGAGGGCGTCCCCACAGTGGACGAGTTCCTGGAAAAAAATCTTCTGCAGGGCAGCTGCCTGGGATGTGACGGCAGGACCATCAGCGTCAGTCAGGGAAAGGCTTACGCGGAAATGATGGAAAAGAAACAGGGCCGTTTTCTCTGCCAGGACGACCTGGGAGGCAGAATCTGGAATGACAGACCGGAAATGTCAAAAGAGCAGGCATTTCTTGTGGACGTGAAATATGTGGGCAGATCCAGAGAAGAAAAGCTGGCAGATGTCCGCAGCATCATGAGAGAAAAAGGCGCTGACATTCATCTTCTCTCCAGTCTGGATGATATTGCATGGCTTCTGAACATCAGAGGTAATGATATTGAATGCAATCCCGTGATCCTCTCCTATGTGATCCTCACAGAGAGGGATGTGTTCTTCTATGTGCAGGAGGAGGCTGTCTCCGCTGAGATCCGCAGTGAACTGGAGAAAGCGGGAATCACGATCCGCCCGTATTATCAGGTATATGAGGATGTGAAAAAGTTTGCTGAGGAAAATACCGTGCTGCTGGATGAGGCAGTTGTCAACTATACTCTCTTTGAAAACATTCCGTCCGGCGTTAAGACCGTGAACTGCGTAAACCCATCCAAACCCATGAAGGCCATGAAGAATCAGGTGGAGCAGGAAAATGTGCGCAAAGCCCATATTAAGGATGCAAAAGCCATGTGCAGATTCATTTACTGGCTGAAACAGAATGTGGGGAAAGAGGAGATCACAGAATACAGCGCGGCAGAAAAGAGCTATGAGCTGCGTGCCCAGGACCCTGATTTCCTGGATCTGAGCTTTGGAACCATCTGTGCCTACGGACCGAATGCAGCCATGTGTCACTATGCGCCGACAAAAGACGCCTGCGCCAAAGTGGAGCCGGAAGGATTCTTCCTCATTGACTCCGGCGGACAGTACTGGCAGGGGACCACAGATATCACAAGGACCATTGCGGTCGGAGCGCTGACACAGGAGCAGAAGGAGCATTTTACACTGGTGCTCAAGGGAAATATCCGTCTGGCAACTGCAAAATTCATGTATGGAATGGGCGGTGCCCATCTGGACTGTCTGGCAAGAGGCCCTCTGTGGGAGAGAGGTCTTGACTTCAACCACGGCACGGGACACGGCGTGGGATTCCTGCTGAACGTACACGAGGGACCCCAGAACATCAATTGGAACAGTGCCATCCGTCCGGGCGGCTATGTACCTCTGGAGGAGGGCGTCCTGATTTCCGACGAACCGGGACTGTACCTGGAAGGCAGATACGGCATCCGCTGTGAAAATCTGCTCATGTGCCGCAAAGGCGGGAAGAATGCCTACGGTCAGTTCATGGAATTCGAGGTCGTGACACTGGTTCCCTTTGAGCGGGAAGCCATTCTTCCGGAACTTCTCGGCCAGGAGGAACTAAAATGGCTGAATGCCTACCACAAACACGTGTATGAAACCATAGCGCCGCTTCTGGACAGCGAGGAGGAGCGTGAGTGGCTGAGGGAGGCTACGGCTGAGATTTAAGCAGCCTGTCCAACGTCAGTATAATAAAAGAAAGAGATGAGGCATATTATCTGCAGGTGATATATGCCTCATCTTTGTCTCATTTGGTAGGAGTCATTGTCAATCGGCCGTCTATAATGATAAAATAACAACAGAGAACCATGTACCGCCGCCCAACCACCAAAACGGTACAGGTATGTGTCACCACCTGGAGGAAAAGATGAAAATACGAGAGTTACTTTTGCTCACCCTGTCAGCAGGCCTTATCCTGCTTTCCGGGTGCGGCGCAGAACAGAATCATACAGTTACAGAAGAGGGGGAGGATTCCTATGCCAGAGCCTCCCTGTTCTGTGATGTGAATTTCTGGGAACCTCCTTCCTGGAGCACAGAGGAGGGAACCATCACCGGGGATATTACCAAAAAGACGGGCCTTGCCCTGGACATTACCGTACCGCCCCAGAACGCGGATGCCCAGCTCAGCCTGATGCTTCTAAATGATGAACTGCCGGATATCATCTCCCTTACCAATGAGACCACGATCAGCCAGCTCATCACATCAGGGAAAGTCTGGGATCTGGAAGAGTTCTTAAAGCGTTACTGCCCGGATTCCCATCTTCTGAAATCATTTCCGGAGGATATTAAGCGAGAGCTGATCAAACGGGACGGGGGCTGGTATGCCTATCCATCCCATATGAATTCCCAGGATTCCAGGAAGATCTGGAAGCCGAGTTCAAGGTTTTACGAGGACTGGACCAATTATAATGACAATAACGCAATCATCTGGAACAGGGAGCTTTTGGAGAAAGCAGGACTCACCGTGGAAGAGGTACAGACAGAGGAGCAGGTTCTGGCAGCCTGGAATAAAATGAAAAATATGCATCTGGATGTGGACGGAGAAGCGGTGATCCCACTTCTGGTGGACGGAAAAGGCTACATTGACCCCACAGTGAAATTCCTGGAATATACCTTTGGCGCCGAGCGGGTGGATGAAAATGGAAACTACCGGGATATCCTGCTGCAGCCTCAGGCGGAGCATGCACTGCTGTTTTTAAATGAAGCCATCCGGAACGGCTATGCAGCCCCGGAACAGCTCACCTATGAAAATACCAAGATAAAGAGCCTGATGGCTGGCGGAAACGTGTTCTGTTTCATAGGAAATGTAGCCAACAGCGGGATTGACTTTACAAAATGGGTTTCCTCAGGCCCTATTTTATCCTCTGGTGGGGAGACACCGGTGCTGGGGAAAAATCTGAGAGCACCTACAGGCTGGCTGGGCACATTTGTGTCAAAAGACTGCAGAAATCCGGAACAGGTAGCGGCATGGATCGATTATATGACCAGCGATGAGGGACTGCTGTTCTGGAGCTTTGGATACGAAGGCAGCGATTACCGGCTGGATGATGACGGCTATGTGGTACAGAGTGAAAAAGGGGAAGCCGCGTCTCTTGATTACGGACAGACCGGGCAGGGAGCCTGGTGGATGTTCGATAATTTTTCCTGGGAGAGAAGCATACTGCCCGAACCGGAGGAGGACAGCAGTACGGCAGCGGAAAAAGAGGTATATACAGCCTTTGGCAGTCATGACAGGACCGTGTCCTATGATGAGTCCCTGCTCCCTTTAACCGCAGAAGATATTCCTCCGGAGAGTGACGAAGGGATATTGGATGCAAAGATCAGAGCCTATGAAAAAGAACAGATACCGCGTATTATCCTGGCAGGGAGCCGGGAGGAGGCAGCGACCCGGTACAGCGAGATGACAGAGACCCTGAAGCGTATGGGGATTGAGACATTGGACGCCTATAAGAATGAGATATATCAGAAAAACTGCCGGGAATACGGCGGTAGAATAGAGAAAGTAAACGTGGAATGAGGGAGAGAACAGCAATGAGGAAGAGATTAAAGGACAGTCTGTGGCTTCAGCTTATCGCGTTCACTGCTCTTATTATGTTCTTTTTACTGGCAGCCTACGCGATTACCGACAGCTATTCCGGCAAGATACTGCGGGACCGGACCATAGACCTGAATGATAAGATACTGCTCCAGGTAGAAGGAAAAATGGAGGATTTCCATGATACACTGAACCATGTGGCAACATCCATGGCCTATGCGCCCACAACATACGATTATTTTACTATGGACCCGGTGGCAAGAGTCATGGTCTCAGAGGATCTGTCAGAGATATTTTCCAACACGGTTTTACTGGAAAGTGACATTGCCGGCATTTATCTTTATGATACCTCTTTAAATCAGATCGCTGCCATGGGTAAGGCGGCAGATAATCCGGATTTTGTCCAATCGCTGAAAAAACAGATGGAATTTGGGGATATATTCTATCTGAATCAGGCGGGAGTTCCCTTTTATACGGTATATTTTCCCGTCTATGATCTGAACAACAGGCAGTACGGCATTCAGATCGGAATGAGCGTTATGATGATGCGGACAGATAATCTGTCCGGGCTTCTGGATGATTCCCAGGCCACGGAGAATACACAGGTGTTTCTGCTTGACGGAAACAACCAGATCATAGCGTCCAGAGGGAACAACGGCCTGGAGGAACTGGACAGAAGTATGATGAGGAGTACCGACGAATTCTATGTAAAAGTGCGCAGTGTGCGCATGGACGGGTGGAAAGTGGTCAGCCGCATACCGGAAAGTGAGATGAACAGCAGCACGGATGGCGGCAAGAAATTCGTGACCACAGCCTATGTGCTGGCATTTGCTCTGCTGATACTGCTGGTGTGGTTCTGCTATAAGCGGTTTGTAGGGCCTCTTCACCAGGTGGATCTGTTTATTCAGAGAATCGTAGACCGGCCGGAGGAGAGAATGGAGATAAGCAGGGAGGACGAGATCGGTACGGTGGTTCACAGCCTGAACCATATGCTGGATGCCAGACAGAAAATGAATCAGGAGATCCAGGAGTCCCAGAGGAGAATGTACGAGGCGGAGATTGCCAAAAAGCAGCTTCAGGTCCTTGCTTACCGCAATCAGATCAATCCTCATTTTCTGTATAACACCTTTGAATGTATCTGCTCCATGGCGCTGTACTATGAGGTAGATGACATTGCGGAGATCACCATGGCGTTGTCCAAGGTTTTCCGCTTTGCCGTAAAAGGAGAGAACATTGTCAGTGTGGAGGAGGAAGTCAGCTATATACGGGAATATGCCAAGATCATAGACTACCGTTTCATGGGAAAGATTGATGTGGACATTGAGATGGAGGATGCTGTGAAGGAAAAGCGGGTGATCAAGCTCATGCTGCAGCCTCTCGTGGAAAATGCGGTGTTCCACGGCCTGGAACAGAAGCTGGAGGATGGAGAGGTGAACGTATCCATACACATGCATGGAGAGGATCATATTATGTTTGTGGTGGAGGACAACGGCTGTGGGATTGAGCCGGCAAGGCTTGTGTGGATGCGTGACAACCTGGACAGCAGACCTACGGGACAGAAGGGAATTGGGGTGGCCAATATCTATCAGAGGCTGAAACTGTTTTACGGGGATGATGTGGTCTTTCAGATTGAGAGCAGACTGGGAGAAGGAACCAGGATCACAATCATAATACCGGATGAGCTTGCGTCTGTTTGAAGAAAGGAGAAGGGAATATGTACAGGATTTATCTGGCAGATGATGAAACATGGGTAGTGATCGGTCTGAAAAAGCAGATTGAGAAATCAGGACTGCCGTTTCAGGTGATCGGTGAGGCGAACAATGGGGTGACGGCCATGGAGGAGATTTTGGAGAAAAAGCCTGACATTCTGATAACGGATATCCGCATGCCGGGACTGAACGGCCTGCAGTTATTGGAAAAGCTCAGGGAAAAAGGAATCACTGCGAAGGTGATCTTCATCAGCGGCTATGCGGAATTTGAGTACGCCCAGTCTGCGCTCAGAATGGGGTCTTTTGACTATCTTTTGAAGCCGGTGGAACAGGAAAAATTAGACCAGGTTCTGGTAAGGCTGCTTGCCGCCTTCAGGCGGGAGCGGGGAGAGGAGGAGGAGACTGCCCCGGAGGAACCCATCAACTCCTCAATGATGAAACAGATTATCCGGGAGATACAGGAGAGATATACGGAAAACATCACACTCTCCGGTCTGGCGGAAGCGCACGGAATCAGTACAGGCTATCTGAGCAGCCAGTTAAAGGCAGAGCTTGGCCTCTCTTTCTCCGAATACATTACCTCAAAACGTATCCAGAAGGCAAAGGAACTGCTGGCTGATGAAAGTCTCTCCGTGGAATCCATTGCAGAGCAGACGGGATACAACGATTACTTTTATTTTATAAAAGTTTTTAAGAAAAACACAGGCATCTCCCCCAGCAAATACAGGAAGAATCTGTAGGAATGGACAAATTACGACAATATTTTTACCGGGAACCAAAAAAAGTACCAAAATAAAAAAATTATTACATGTGCATATTGTGATTCGCACTTTATAATATAGATAAATCGATTGGTGAATATGACAAAGCAGCAAGGGAAAAGATTTGTCTTGTAGAAATCGGTTTCATATATTATACTGAACATAATATGCCATGGACCCAAAGGGTATCCGAGCAGTTACCTATTAATAATATATGAACAGGTGAGACAATGGGAAAAGAAAGAGTAAGTATTTATCATATCGCAAAGGAAGCAGGAGTATCCCCGGCGACCGTATCCAGGGTTCTGACAGGCAATGCCAATGTCAGCACAGAGAAGCGGATCAAGGTGGAAGCCCTGATCAAAAAGTATGATTTCCGGCCGAACGCCATGGCGCGCAGTCTGAGCAATACTAAGACGAAGCTCATGGGTTTCCTGATCCCGGATATCAGAAACCCCTTTTATGCAACGCTTGCCGTGGCCTGTGAGAGGGCTGCCAACGAGAGAGGATACAGTCTGATGCTCAGCAATTATCTGAACGATATGGAGCTTCAGGAGCAGAACCTGCAGAAGATGATCGAGATGCGGGTGGATGTACTGGTCATGATCGGAGGCAAAGTGGACGAGATGGTATCAGACGAGGAATATGTGGAGAAGATCAACCAGATCACAGACACAATCCCCGTGGTGATCACAGGTAAACTGGACGGCAGTGACTGCTACCAGGTTAATATAGATCAGAAGAAGGCAATGGAGACCGCAATGGAGCATCTGATCTCTTTGGGTCATGAGAAGATTGCCCTCATCGGAGGCCGCAGAGATGTAAATTCCACTTATACGAAACGGGTCACTTACAGAAGCTGCCTGAGAAAGCATGGAATCGAATTTTCCCAGGATGATATTGTGGAGACACCGGAGTATTCCGTAGAGTGCGGACTGCAGGTGATGGATGGGATTTTTGACAGCGGGAAGCCGCTTCCCACTGCAGTTATCGCGATTAACGATTTTATGGCAATGGGCATCGTGCAGTCGATTCGCCGCCATGGGCTTTTAATACCGGAGGATATCTCGATTCTAAGCTTTGACGACACGTTTATTGCGGAGGCCGAGACACCGCGTCTGACAAGTGTGGGATATAATTACGACAGATTTGCAAACACTCTGGTGGATACTGCCATTCTGGCCATAGAGGGAAAGAATCCGCCGAAAATGCAGCTCATACCGCCTAAGCTGATGATCAGGGAGTCCACAGCAGAGAGATAACAGATTAAGAGACAGCATAAGATACTCACCGGATACAGTGGTAAAATAATAATCATATTGAAACGGGTTTCAATATGAGGGGTGTGAGGTTCGTTGAGTTACATAAAAACATCTGCTGCAAAGGAGCAGTTGTAATAAAAGATAACAAGAACAGGAGGAAATGTACGTGCGTTCAACCTAGAAAAAGCAGTAAATCAGCCATTTATTGAAACCGATTTCAAAAAGAGGAGGAGAATGATGTGAAAGCAACGAAAAATAAAACAGGAACAGCAGTTATGGCGGGCAGGAAAAAGCCTTTCTGGAAAAAGGTAAAAGATAACAGGACCCTGCTGCTGATGTGCCTTCCTGCTGTGGTGTTTTTTATAGTCTTTAATTACTGCCCCCTGCCGGGTGTATACATAGCATTTACAAATTATAATTTCCGTGATGGAATTTTCGGAAGTCCTTTTGTTGGGCTGAAGAACTTTGAATTCCTGATCCAGTCAGGAGAACTGTGGAAACTGACCAGAAATACCCTGCTTTATAATGTGGTATTTATTGTTCTGGGAAATGTGGTGCAGATCACGCTGGCTGTTATGCTGAATGAAGTGCGCAATAAATATTTTAAGAAAGTATCCCAGACGATCATGTTTCTGCCGTACTTTATCTCCGTAGTATTGATCGGAGCCATCGCGTTTAACATCCTGAATTACGACACTGGCGCGCTGAACACCCTGCTCCGCGAGACAGGCGGCGATCCGATCAAGATATACAGTATGGCCGGCATATGGCCCTTTATCATTATCTTCTGCCAGATGTGGCAGCAGACAGGATACGGTTCCGTCGTCTACTTTGCAGCTATCTGCGGAATTGATTCCGGTATGATGGAAGCTGCCGAGGTGGATGGGGCAACAAGCTGGCAGAGGATCCGCTATATCATCCTGCCAAGCCTGAAACCTACCTTTATCATTCTTCTGCTCTTTGCCCTGGGCGGTATCATGAAGGGTAACTTCGGATTATTCTGGAACCTGGTGGGCAATAATTCACAGCTCTTCCAGTCAACGGATATTATCGAGACATTCGTTTACAGGACCATGACGACGCAGAACAACTTCTCAACATCATCTGCAGTGGGGCTGTACCAGTCCATTTTCGGATTTGCCCTTGTTATGTTCAGCAACTGGCTGGTAAAACGGATCGATCCGGATTACGCATTATTCTAGGAGGTGGATTAAGTGCAGAATCAAAATAAGACAAAAATAAAACAGGACACCAGTACCCTGGTTGTGAAAATAATTTCGTATCTGGTGATCACAGCGTTTGCGCTGATATGCCTATTGCCGTTTATTCTTATCATATCGGCTTCGCTGAGCACGGAGAGCGTCATTATGAAGGAAGGCTTTGGCTTGCTTCCGAAAGAGTTTACGCTGGATGCGTACACCTGGGTGTTCCGTTTTCCGAAAATGATACTGGGTTCTTACGCAGTCACCATTCTGCTGACGGTCTGCGGAACCCTGGTGGGGCTGTTCGTCATTGCCATGACCGGATATGCCCTGCAGAGAAAGGATTTTCCTTTTAGAAACGCGATTTCCTTTTTTATCTACTTTACAACCCTGTTTTCCGCAGGTATGGCGCCCACTTTCATCTGGGTATCCAGATATCTGCAGTTAAAGGGAACCTATTTTGCCGTGTTCTTCCAGCTTCTCATGACACCGTGGCTGATCATTCTGATGAAGAACTTTGCAAAATCAGTACCGTTTGAGATAACAGAGTCCGGTAAGATCGACGGGGCCGGGGATTTCAGGATCTTTATTTCCCTTGTTCTGCCCATGCTGAAACCGGCACTGGCGACGGTTGGCCTGTTTCTGGCCCTGGGATACTGGAACGAGTGGTATCTCTCCTCCCTGTATCTGGGTTCAGAGGTAGATTTCAAACCGCTGCAGTATTATCTGTACAATATCATTAACCAGGCAGCCGCGCTTAAGAATTCCATGGCCGGCGCAGCCGTCACTGTTGCGGACCTTCCGTCCAATACGCTGAAAATGGCAACCGCAGTGGTGGCAACAGGCCCGATCATATTTTTATATCCCTTTGTGCAGAAATATTTTATCTCCGGTATCACCGTAGGCGCTGTCAAAGGATGACAGTATTATATGTATGATATGAATTTCCCGTATAGGGATTTATATGAATCAATTATAATGAGTGGAGGATTAAAAATGAGAAAGAATACCACAGTAAAACGTACTCTGGCCCTGACAATGGCAGTATTGATGGGAGCAAGCCTGGCTGGCTGCGGAAGCAAAAGTGAGGGTGCAAGTTCCAAGGTAAAGGAGGACGGAACCATTGACACTTCCAGTCATGAAGTGATCAACATGCTGGTTCTGGGAAACAAGCCGTCCAACGGCAGATGCGAGGAAATGTTAAAGGAACTGAATAAAGTTCTGACCGACAAGGTAAATGCAGAGCTGGAGCTGACTTATGTAGAATGGGCTGACTGGCAGACACAGTATAATACCCAGCTTCTGAGCGGCGATGCCTCTCTTGATATCATCACAACCGCCACAGACTGGCTGTATGGATGGGAAAACGCACAGAAGGGTCGCTTTCCTGCCGCTGACAGATGACATGCTGAAGACCTATGCGCCCAAGACCTATGAGCAGGTAGAGGCAGACGGTGACTGGGATATCTGTAAATTAGACGGTGAGATCATGTTCATTCCGGAAGACAACTACACCCAGTACACAAACCATGGAATGATGTACCGCGGCGACTGGGCAAAAGAGGCCGGAATCCCGGATGGCACCATCACAAAATTCGATGAAATGACTACATATTTCAAATGGGTAAAAGAGAACAAACCGGATGTGGTTCCGTGGGATGCGGGAAAGAACAATCTGGGAAGCCTTCTGGAGCCTTATATCTTATCAAACACAAATTACCGCCAGCTTGTAGGATGTAATGCAGGTAACTATGAATTCTGGTTTACATCCAAAGAAGATCCTTATACTGTTTCATCTCCGTATATGGAGGATGACACCATCTATGAAGCAGCGGAGCTGATGAAAGAGTGGAATGAGATCGGCGTATGGCGTGAGGATGCCTTGAATTATGACGGGGATACCAGAGTAGAAATGTATGCAGGTACCTGTGCAGCAGACCAGCACCACAGCCAGACCTACTATACACAGGTAAAACCCAACATGGATGTAAAACAGCCGGGTTCTGATGTGAAGATGTATTACTGGGGACAGGAAAATAACAATGTGGCAAAACCCATCAAGACCCACGGTGCCGCAGCCATCAGCGCCAATTCCAAACATCCGGAGAGAGCTCTCATGGTTTACGATCTGCTCCGCAACGATGAGGAATGTTATCGCTACATCAATTATGGTGTGGAAGGAACCGACTATATTGTAACAGATGACGGCAAACTGTCATATCCGGAAGGATGGGATGAGGCCACAGACAAGCTGGACGCAAACTTCTGGTGCGGACGTAACGACGACCTGGAGCTGCCAAATGAGAGCTGGTGGGACGGAACGCAGGATATGATCGCCAATTACGACAAGATTGCATATGATTATGAATTTGAGAACCTGATCATTGACAAAAACGCCATCGAGACACAGCAGGCAGCCATCGCAAACGTATTGTCCGAATACCTTCCGCAGCTTGGATACGGAAAATATGAGGATCCTGCAAAGGCGATCGACGAGATGAGAGAAAAACTGAAAGCAGCCGGTTATGATGAAGTAAAAGCATCAATCCAGAAAAATATTGATGATTTCAAAGCAGAAAAGTGATAAAATCATAAGCAGGAAGTTTTTGTAAATAAGCATGGGAATACCAATACCGACGCAGCTGAGAGTGCCCGGCATTTGGCATTCCCATTTGCTGTATGAACAATGCAAAGTTCAGAAAGGAGCAGGAAGTGGAAAAATTTGAGATAAGAGAAGATTTTTATCTGGATGGAAAAAAGATCAAGATCATTTCCGGAGGAATGCATTATTTCCGTGTGGTACCTGAATATTGGAGGGACAGACTGGAAAAATTAAAAGCGCTGGGATGCAATACAGTGGAGACCTACATTCCCTGGAACCTGCATGAGAAGGAGAAGGGACAGTTTGATTTTGACGGTATTTTAGATATTACCCGCTATGTGAAGACAGCGCAGGAGCTGGGGCTGATGGTGATATTAAGGCCGTCCCCGTACATCTGCGCGGAGTGGGAGTTCGGCGGACTTCCCTATTGGCTTTTAAAAGAGGACAACATGCGTCTGCGCTGCATGTATGAACCGTATCTGAAGCATGTGAGGGAATACTACGAAAAGCTCTTCCGGGTCATCGCACCGCTGCAGATCACCCAGGGCGGACCGGTGATCATGATGCAGGTGGAGAACGAGTACGGTTACTATGGCGATGACAGGGAATACCTGGAGTACATGAAGAACCTTATGATCGACTGCGGATGTGAGGTACCCCTTGTCACATCAGACGGCCCGTGGGGGGATGCCTTTGACTGCGGAAAAGTCGAGGGCGTACTGCAGACCGGAAATTTTGGCTCAAAGGGAAAAGAGCAGTTCTCCATTATGCGGGAGAAAATAGGAGACAAGCCCCTTATGTGCATGGAATTCTGGGTGGGCTGGTTTGACAACTGGGGTGTGGAGTGCCACCAGACGGGAGATCTGGAGGAACATGTGAAGGATCTGGATGAAATCTTATCGGAGGGTCATGTCAATATCTACATGTTTGAGGGCGGCACCAATTTCGGTTTTACCAATGGCTCTAATTATTACGATGTACTGACCCCTGATGTAACCTCCTACGACTATGACGCACTGCTGACTGAGGATGGCAGGATCACGCCGAAATACCAGGCATTCCGCCAGTTGATCAGCAAATATGCAGAGGTTCCGGAAGTTGCTCTGAGCACAGAGATAAAAAGAAAAGATTACGGTACCCTGAAGGTATCCAGAAGGACAGGTCTCTTCGGAAATCTGAAAAATATTGCAGAACCTGCTGCAAGTGTATACCCCCAGTCCATGGAAAAACTGGGACAGGGATACGGATATATCATGTATGAAAGCCCTCTGAAATACGAGGGGCCAATCGAGAAGATCCGTCTCTGGGGCGCAAACGACAGGGCAAATATGTTCGTGGATGAGAAGCCGGTACTGACACTGTATGACAGAGAGCTGCTGACAGAATATGAGTTTGAAAGCCCGATACAGAAGGGAGAAAAAATCTCTATTCTCATGGAAAATATGGGGCGTGTAAATTTCGGACCCGCGCTGGAACAGCAGCGCAAGGGGATTGACAGAAGTGTGCAGATCAATGGACACCAGCACTATTATTGGACAGAATACTGCCTGCCCATGGAGGATTTAAGCGGGCTGGACTTTGATGTTCCGGTAAACGAAGGAGAGCCGGGATTCTATGAGTTTACATTTAAGGCGGAGGAGACAGGGGATACCTTCCTTGATTTCTCAGGATGGGGAAAAGGCTGTGTTCTGGTCAATGGATTTAATATAGGCCGTTTCTGGGAGATCGGTCCGCAGAAGCGCTTATATATACCGGGACCGCTTTTGAAAAAGGGACAGAATACCATCCTTATTTTCGAGACAGAGGGGAAAGCGCCGGGCACGATCGCCCTTTGCGAAGAACCGGATCTTGGCTGACAAAAAGAGGTGCCTGCAGTAAATGTATTATGAGATCAACGCAAATATCCTGCCTCAGATTCGCCTGGTAGACACAGCGGTATTGGAACCGCCCTATGTGCACAGAAGGCGGCAGCCGGATGAATATATTCTTTATATCATGAAGCGGGGAGTGCTGTATCTAAAGGAAGACCAAAAGGAGTATGAGCTTCGGCAAGGAGACATACTCCTTTTAGATACAGACTTTGTGCATGAGGGGATTAAGGCCTCAGAATGCGAGTATTTTTATATCCATTTCCGCCATCCGCAGATATGCAGAAGGGATGAGGACCAGGAGTTTATGGAAAATCTTCTGGAAATCCGGGGCAGTTGTCTGCAGCAGGACAGCGGTTCCTACAAAAGGTACCGGGATGACTGCCTTTGGCTGCCGAAATTCGTCTCCCTGGGAAAAAAGAGCGGCTATCTGCGGGTGCTGCAGTTGATTCAGGAAGCCATGGAGCAGCACAGGAACCAGATGGAAAATTACAAGACAGCCTGTGAATGCAGGTTTATGGAGGCACTGGTGACAATCTCCAGGGAGGCATTGTCTTCCTGGACGGTCAGGCCCACTCATGGGATTCCATCCTCCTATCACAGAGTCCATGAGCTGCTGAATTATCTCAATGAAAATTACCACCGGCAGATATCCGGTGCAGGGATCGAGGAGGAATTTTCCTGTAATTTTGATTATCTGAACCGGGTGTTCAAAAAGAATATCGGAAAAACTATTTTCGTCTGCCTCAACGAGATACGGATACACCGCGCCATGGAACTGCTCGCAACCACATCCATGAAGATATCCGCTGTGGGATACCGGGTGGGATTCAGGGACGACGGGTATTTTTGCAAGGTGTTTAAAAAATATACGGGGATATCACCGGGGCAGTATGGGACTATGGCGGGGGTGCGGCAGTGTGTGGGGGAGAAGAAAGAGACAGTAGGAGATCGCTGATAAGGCGATATCCTGCTGTTTATATAGGATTAGTTTTTAAGTTATTCAGCGAGCAGGAATAAGAACTTAACAATGGTATTAAATACGTTCCCAATCACCTAAGGGTTTATTGGCAGAGAAATTATATAATCGCCTATAAATTATATTATTGACTTTTTTATATTGATATCCAATAATATCTTTTTTAGGTAACACGGTACTATCAATTGATGACGCGGTATTTATTGAGAAATCATAAGAAGAATTATTAATGGCGGGGCAAATTGACAAGATAAACATAGAGCTTGTTAAACAAATAAGTATTCTTTTTTTCATTTAAAATCCCCTTTCTCATAAATAGGCAGGTCTTTAAAATCATTTGGAACTTGTGTTAAATCTTCTGTAGTATAAAAATATTCTCCATTAAGATATAAATCAAAAAAATTTCCATTTTTTAAGTAATAAGAGTTGTCCTTTTCTAAATAAAATACATCATCTCCATTCTGGTCGTATTCCGGTAAATTACGCGCTTCAAAAACGAAAGTGAAGGAAAACATGAAGAGTATTGCTGCAAATGCAATAAAGGTATTTGACTTTTTTTTATGTTTCCATTTTTCTATATAATAAAATCTTTGCCGAAGGTTCTTTTTATTCGACAAATTACATAAGGCGTAATAAGAAGTTTGATCCATCACTTGTTTTCTGTTACTTTGGGCATGTCTCAATGTTTTTAATATACTGTTGGCGTAGTCAAGTCTGTTTTGGGTTGGAACTATAGCTTCCATTGAATGATCTACATATAATTCCTGAATTTGTTGTAACATGGATGGTAACAAAATGGATACACATACATTCCACCAGTGAATACAGGAAATAAAATCCATAATGACTTTTATCCCCCAGTCCCGATGTTTAATATGTATTAATTCATGTAATAAAACACAGTAAAGTTCCGTTTCTGTAAACTCAATGTTAGGTAGTAATATTACCGGATGAAAGAGGCCGAAAGCAGCAGGGGTGGATATCCCTTCCATTTTGATCACTTCAATGTTATGATTTTTACTTTTAAAAACATTTAGAAATGCTCTTTGATACACCTGGTTGATATTATTTGATGATAATCTGGGCATTTGAGAAATTTTTTGTTTTAAGCGATAATACCCAACGGATTTTTTGATAAATAAAAATGATCCTATAACAATCCACATGATGATTATTAAGTCCAAGACAGAAAAAGAATGATGGTTCTCATAAGTGACAGGGGTCATAATTATTTTCTGTATTGCCGGTATTATCACTAATGATTCATATGTCTTAGTTAGTCCGGGTTTATATATATCCAGTGGAAAACACCCTCTTATGATGGTTAAAATCATTAATATATAAACACTTAGAATCCCCACTTTTTTTAATAAATAGTTCCATCTTAATGCAATGTAAAGGATAATACTGAGAAGGGACATGGATATAGAACACGTTATTAATGCAGGTAACGATAACTCCATATTTTAGCTCTCCTTTGACTTAAGATTATCAAGTAGTCTTTCCATCTCATCTATAAACGCAGCATCTAAATGTTTGCCATTAGCTAGTGTAGAACAGTATTGTAAAATCCCATCTTGAGGGGTGGGACTTTCAATAATCATATGCATTAATTGTTTTTGTGCCTCATAATCTTCTTGTTGTATTATGGGTATATATCCCCTCCCTGTTCTTGTTGCTGTTTTAATAATAGAGTCTACCTTAATATACCCCTTTGATGTAAGTGTTTTTAAAACCTTTACAACCGTGTTTCTGTTCAATTCCGGATTAGTCTTTAAGATGTCAGAAATTACGCATGGGTGCCCTATACCCCAGATTGTATACATGACAGCTTCTTCTTTTTCAAAAAGTGATATCATATTATCCTCCTTTCTTTATAAGGATAAGATGTATTGCACAAAATGTCAATATAAATAATCGGCAAAAATGTACAAAGTTTATAAAGGTAATTTGATTACATTATATTAATGTTGACGAGTTGCTATTGATATGGTATTGTCAATACATGATTATATGTAAAACAGATTATTTAATATATTCGAGAAAGAGGGGATTCTATTGTGAAGAAGTTGATTTTAAGATTTATCATATTATATGCGATTTTGGGAGTGGGACTGATTTCTTGTGGCAGTAAGGAACAGATCTCTTCAGTGGATTCAGAAAAAGAATCAAAGACAAAAGCCAGTCAAGAGTCAAAAAGTGCATTATTTGATTCATCGGTTACTGCATTCACAAGAAAAGAAGAAAACATCAGTATAGATGCTGATGTGGTGATTCCGGATGCAGTAAAGGAAAACACGGTTTACTGTGCATCGGGAGAACCTCTGCCTTTGAGTGAAATGAGTGAAGAGATAAGAAATGATCTGCTTCCGCCTGATATTTCCCTGCAGTTTGATCATGAAGACGACAGCGCCTTTTTTTCTCTGGAAAATTTAGAGGATATAGATAATGCATTTGTCCTTGCTTATAATAATTCCTGTGAATTTATAGTAAATTCCGGATTATATCAGCATTACTCCAACTGCATTGTCACAGAAACCTTTGCAGAAGAATATAATGCAGATTTATACCAGAAGAAAGAAAATCTGGATTTCATGAGCCAGGCAGATGCTGCAGATATTGTCCGCCGGCTGTTTAAAAAGTATGGCATCAATCTGGGCGAGGTGGTAACTGCTTATGTTATGGATCATGAGACCATGCAGCAGGAAGAGGATACAACAGATATCAGCGGAGAAGCAGACCCCTCCCTGAAAAAAGAATCCTGGTCTTCGGCAGATGATACCTATTATTTTTATTTTCGGCAGGAATATAACGGGATTCCTATTATCTATAATCTTTACACGGGTCAGGGATTTGAAGACGGGGAGGAGGCCACAGTTATGTTGAATCCCTCCGGCATAGTAGGAGCTGGTATTCAAGGATGTTATGCATGGACACAGACGGATGCGGTGGATTTAATATCACTTGATAAAGCGGCCGACACATTTTTTCAAAACTATAAGGGCCTTGTCGGTACCTCCTATGAGGTAAAACGGATTTCTTTTATGATGGATATAATTCCGGGGAAGGATTACACGGCAGAACTAAGGCCGGTATGGGTTTTTGACACGACAGTTTCGGGTGAGGATTATTCTTTTGAAAGTAAAATAGTTATCGATGCTGTGAATGGTCAGGAATTGACAGTTTAACCGGACTGCTCAGTTGGAGGTTGAGGCAGACAGCTCTGGCGGCTTTTGCACTCAACCTCCCGGGCATAGAAGAAATATTTAGAACTCTGAGTTTATATAAAACAGGAGAATTATATGGGTATTTTGCGCATGGATATGAAGAGGGCTTTTCTGAATAGTAGATTTGCGTTGATTGTACTGTTTATTGCTCTCTTATGGTACTTGAACAGCCGGAGATTTTTTCTGGAGCCGGATGTTCTGGGAAAATTCTTTGGGACAGTAGGGCGCAGTACTATAATCAACATCGCCATTGTTGTATCAAATGGGGTATATGGATTAAGTGTATGTGAGGACTTTCTGGATAATGAAATAAAAAACATTCTCTGCAGGGTCTCACTTTCCAAATATGTACTGTCAAAAGTCTTTGTCTGTATTATTGGAACCATAACAGCCTATTGCCTTGGCACCCTTTTATATTTGGCCTTTGAGTTGACCCAACATCCGCTGGTATCAGACAGCGGCCTGGCTGTGGAAAATTTAAAAGAGATTACAACCTTTGGATTTATGCTTCCTGAGCACACAATGGGATTTATCTTTCTTCAAACGTTGGTGAATGGAATCTGCTGCAGTTGTATGGCGGCGGCATCTTTGGCTTTGTCTGCTTATATACGGGATGGCTTCCTGGTATTGTGTGTACCGCCTGTCTTATTTTTTATCTTGATTTTTGTTTCCAATTATATAATAAAATTTTCTGCAGATGTGGAAAGTATGTTTTGGGTGGTCAGTACCAATCAGCCCTGTACTCTGTTCTTTCTGTATATTGCCATATTTGCACTCTGTTTTTACATAGGTTCCTGCATTTTGTTGTATTTTGGGATCAGGAGGTACGAGTATGAAGCATAGACATCGTATTCTGCGGATAACCAGATATCAGTTAATACAATTGATCCGCAATCCCAGACTGTATATGATCGTTATCTGTAATTTCATATTTTTAAGTACATTGATGTCTTCCCTCCGCACATTTTTGGAAATGCATCAGTTGAAAGCAACTCCTTTTTTATTCAGCTTTTTATTTATCCATCCATCGGTTATTTTCTGTTTTCTGGCAGGAGTGGCTCTGTTGTTCAGCAATGCGCCGTTTTTTAACCGCTCCCAAATGTTTTTGACCATCAGAACCGGAAAAATCGTATGGGCAATGGGACAGATATGTTATATTGTTTTGGGCAGCGTGTTATATTTTCTTATGCTTTACCTTATGAGTTTGATTTTTCTGTTTCCCCATATTTCATTCAGAAATGAGTGGGGTAATGTTTGGAATACACTGGCGCGGACAGATGCGGGACTTAACAGCGGAATCCCTTTGTTGGTGCCTGTAGATATTTTGAATCGGTTTAAGCCTCTGGAAGCCCTGGGATGGACCTGTCTGATGGGAATTTTAAATGCGGTTCTGATTGGATTGGTGTTGTTTTTCTGCAATCTGTTCCTGAGACGTGAGGCAGGGATTGCGGCCGCAATGCTGGTGCTCCTGGCTCCATACCGCCTTTCTTTTATGCCGACCCCTATTCATTATCTGGCAACCGCGGCCTGGCTGGACCCCTCGTATCTGTTTTATAGTCCCACTTACAGAGGCCCTGACGCCATACAGCAAATCCTTATTTTGGGTGTCTTGATCACCATATTGTTCCTGGGATGTATATACGGTATCCTGCACAAAGATCTTCCGGAGGTTGAAGAATGAACCATATCATAGAAGTGAAAAATGTTTACAAATCATTTAAAAATATTGAGGTTCTCCATGATGTCAGCTTACAGGCAGATGCGGGGAGTATTTGCGGAATCATAGGAAGAAACGGCTCCGGGAAGACGGTGCTTTTTAAATGCATCTGCGGCTTTTTGCAGACAGACAGGGGTGAGATACAGGTAGAAGGAAAAGCTGTGGGAAAGGACAAAAGTACCCTGTCAAATCTGGGAATCATCATAGAATCACCCGGATTTTTGAGGCATTACAGCGGTTACAAAAACCTGGAATTTTTAATGGGACTAAACGGTAAGGCTGACAGGGAAAAGATAAATGCTGTCTTAGACCTGGTGGGCCTTGCGGAGCAGAAGAATAAAAAAGTCGGCAAATATTCCATGGGGATGCGCCAGAGACTGGGAATTGCCCAGGCCATTATGGAGGAACAGAACATTTTAATTCTGGACGAGCCCATGAATGGCCTGGACAATCAGGGAGTAGAAGATATCCGTAAATTACTGCTGAAATTAAAAGAAAAAGGAACTGCCATACTGCTTGCCAGCCATAACCAGGAAGATATCCGGCAGTTGTGCGACTCCGTATACGAGATGGATTCGGGCCGCATACAGAGAAAATAGGAGAGCCGGCAAAACGGCTTTTTCAAACATGGACCGCGACTGTTTTCGTGGTCCATTTTCTTGATCTCCAGCGTATCAGATATGCGGTGCCCCGGAAAAATTCATCCATGGCAAAGGCAATCCAGCATCCCGTCAGCCCAAGCCCCATGCGGATTCCGAGAATGTAGGAAAATAGAATGCTCATGGTCCAGCAGGATATCATGGACACTGCCATGGGGTAGATCACATCGCCGGCACCGCGCAGGGAATTTTCCTCCACATGGTTAAATCCTCTGCCTATCTCCACCAGTATATCGATGAGCATCAGATGTCTGCCCATGGAAATGATCTGCGGGTCTGAGGTAAAGCACCCAAGCAGTGGTTCCGCCAGCAGAAAAATCAGGAAGGACAGCATCACATTGGCACTTATGGTCAGTTTCAGGTTCTGCAGGTTCAGGCGGTATGCCTGTTCATACTTCCCGGCTCCGGCAAGCCAGCCAATCATCAGGGAGGTGGACAGCCCAAGACTCATGCCGAACACGTATACATAAAAGACAATATTGGATACATAGATTTTGGTGGAAATGGCAGCAACCCCTAAAATGGCGATGATGGAGGTGGAAACCACCTGGGAGAGGTTGTAGGATATGCTGCTGATCCCGCCCGGAACTCCTACCTTCAGCATGGTCACGGCTATCTTCAGAGAGGCAGGGCTTTTCTGCCTGAAATGCAGCCCAAGAGGTATTTTTCGCAGGAAGGTAAGGATCAGGAGCAGTCCGAAAAGCTGGCTGCACACATAGGCTGCGGCAATACCGGATACCCCTGAGACAGGGAGTTCTATAGGCCGGAAGATGACCAGATAAGCCAGCGCTGCATTCATGCCATTCATGGTCAGGGAGACACAGACGGATATCTTTGGCTTACCGTAGCTTCTGAAAATGCCGGAGATACTGGAGGTCACTGCCTGGAAAAAGGAAAACTGCACCGCGATCCGGAAATATGTGACCGCATAGTCCAATACCTGTCCCTCCAGATGCATAAGGCCCAACAGGGGCTTTGCGGCCAGGGAGAGGCAGGTGCCGAGAACAAGGCTCAGGGAACCGCACAGGATAATGGAAGTGAGAGCTGCATCCGAAGCTTTTTCCGTATTTTCCGCGCCCAGATTGTGATTGATCACAATGGAGGCACCTGTGCCGATCACGGTATAAAAGGTGAGTATCATCCCCAGAAGCTGGGTGGCAGAGCCAACGGCAGCCACCGCGTCATCTGAGTAATGGGAGAGCATAAGGGTATTGATGGTGCCCATCATGTTGAGCAGCAGCATTTCCGTAAAAAACGGAACGAAAATGCGGGACAGGGTCATCGTACCCTGTGGCGTCTTCATAATGCTGAGTGTTTTGTCATAATGAAAGAATTTCATGGAATTTCCTTTCTGAAGATCTTGGTCTGTCTGGCCGCGGGTACCGGCATAGTCCTGTCTGTGCTCCTGTTTTTGTCTGTGTTATTTTAAGGGGGGAAGAGTCAGGACAGCCGTTTTTATATTTGCCTCCGCATCACCGGAAACGGTGATGGTCATTTCTTTTTCCTCATCAATATAGTTTACATAAATCAATAATCTGCCGTGATATGCCCGTCTGAAGGCAGCGCTGTAATCTGTCACATCTGCCAGATCTCCATTTTCCAGCCCCCGTATTCTGCCGTTTTCCGCATTCACATGTAAAAGTGAGGTGTCCGATAAAACAGGATTTCCCCAGGTGTCTTTCATGAGCACTTCAATCTGACGAAACGCCGGTTCCTGGGCGGAAGGAAGTGTATCCTCATAACAGTGCAGGGATATCTTACAGGCCGTGCCGGTGGTAGTCAGAGCATGGGATACTTCCGTACCGTCCGAAGCTTTTCCAAGGGCTTTCAGCGTACCGGGAACATAGGCAGTGGTGAGTATAATGGCGTCGCGGGCCGGGTCCTTTTGAAAGGTGCCCAGGCATTTGTCATTCAGCCATATCTCTGCCTGAGGCAGATTCGTATAACATTTCACAAGCACTTCCTCTTCTTCCGGGTAGTTCCAGGTATCAGATACAGGAGTCCATTCCCCACGGTCTGCGTCCGAACGGGCTGTGGACAGATGTATCATAGGTTTGGAGGACCAGAGGCTCTGTCTGCGGTAATAGCCCGGTTTTTCAAATCCTGCAAGGGTCAATAGCCCGGCACCGGAGCCATGGATGGGCCAGCCTTTTGCTTCCCCCAGATAATCAATTCCGGTCCAGAGAAACTGTCCTGAGATATAGGGATTCTTTGTCACGGCTTCCCACGCTTCCAGGCTGTGTCCATTCTCGCTTCCGATGAAAGGTTTATCCGGAAACCTGCGGTGGCTTTCCTCGTAGAGATGCTCCTTGT
>OASX01000560.1_pt1 | contig 29673 bp, 28 predicted proteins | sample 1516531 | NCBI WGS metagenome assembly OASX01 (sample SAMEA2579911, study PRJEB22360) | human gut metagenome | biome: human gut; feature: human-associated habitat; material: faeces | place: Denmark | collected 2008/2010
AGTCGCGGAACTTGGTGCCCGTCTCTTCCATCCCTTCGACGACGCGGCTCGTCATGGCGCCCTCATTCCAAAGCCAGGCGCGCATGTCGGCGAGCAGCACGGAGTCCTCGCTCATCTTCTCGGCAAGGATGTCGCGGGCGCCGTTGAGCGCAGCCTTGACGTCGGGAACATTCTTCTCGGGGCTGACGAAAGCGACAGCCTCGGTTTCGGGATCCAGTCCGGGGTTCTCGAAAAGCTTGAGCGCCAGCGCGGCCTCGACTCACGCGCAATGGCGGCAAGCGTGCGGCGCTTCGGACGGTAAGGGAGATAAAGGTCCTCGAGTCCCTGCTTCGTGTCCGCGGCGACGATCTTCGCCTCAAGCTCGGGCGTGAGCTTGCCCTGGTCGCGAATGCTGCCGAGAATCACCTCGCGACGCTTTTCAAGCTCGCGCAGATAACCAAGGCGTTCCTCGAGAAGTCGAAGCTGCGTGTCGTCGAGGCCGCCCGTCACTTCCTTGCGGTAGCGAGCGACGAAGGGCACCGTGCAGCCGTCGTCAAGCAGGCCGACGGCCGCCGCAACCTGAGCGGGACGCGCCTGAATGTCGGCGGCGATGATCTCGAAAATTATCTGTTCAGTCGTGGTCATGGCTTTCCATGCAAAACAACGGGGACGCCGCGGCGTCCCCGGGAAGCGGATCTCACAATTTTAGGAGAGTTCGCCCTGCGGAATGTTCTTGAGGACCTGCTCGATCAGGGCCCTGTCCTTGGCCTCATAGGCCTGACGGCGCAGCTGTTCGATCATCGGGTTGAGCGCCTCTTCGGGTTCATCGGCTTCATAGATGAAGCGCACGAAAAGGCTGCCCGCCTCGGGCTCCTCGATCTTCATGAGAAAGGTGGATGCGGGCCAGGACTCCCCTGCCTCGACCACGGTCGTCACCGACTCGCCCTCCCTGAGGATCACCTTGTCGCGAAGGCGGAAGCCGCCGCCGAAGCTCACCTCGCGGCCAAGATGCCTCGCCCCCTCAATGAGCCTCTCGCTGAGGAGCTCGCAGCCCTCCATGTGCTCGACGAACCTGTCGGGATGACGGGCGGCCTTCTCAAGACCGTTCCAGAGCTGGTCCCGCGTCACGAACGGCGGGATTTGGATGATGTGTTCATGTACCTTGCGCATGCTGTCTGCCTTTGTTTTTTGATTTTCCGGTTTCGCCGGGGATCACTCGGCGGCGTGTCCGCGGTCCTTTTCGCCCGTCAGATAGACTTCGAGCCACTGGCTGTATCGCGACACGATGAAGCTGAAGAAGAAGTACACGAGGGCGATGAAGACATAGCCCTCAATGAAGTAGCCGCGCCAGAGCGCGTCACCCAGAGCGAGGCGCAGGCTGCCCGTCAGGTCGTACATCGAGACGACCGTCACCAGAGACGTGTCCATGAAGCACGAGAGCAGGCTGTTGACGAAGGCCGGAATGATGGCCACGAGCGCCTGCGGCAGGATCACCGCCGTATAGACCTGTCGCTGGGAAAGGCCGAGCGAGGCGGCCGCGTCGAACTGGCCGCGGGGAATCGTCTGAAGGCCGCCGCGAACGATCTCCGCCATGTAGGCCGCCTGAAAGAGCGCAATGGCGACGGAGATGCGCCAGAACGGATCAATGCGAACGCCTGCAGGCAGGAGAAGCGGGAAGATGAAGGCGGCAACGAAAAGCACCGTAATGAGCGGCACCCCGCGCACGAGCTCGATGTAGCCCGTGGACACGGAGGCAACGGCCGGCATCTTGGTGCGTCGCCCGAGCGCGAGCAGGGCGTGCCGCGGCACGGATGCTCCCATGCCCACCAATGTAAGCACAATCGTAAGCGGCAGGCCGCCCCACATGTCGGTGGAGATGCTCTCAAGCCCGAACACGCCGCCGAGCATCAGAATGAAGAAGAAGACGACGGCGGCGCTCCAGAGCATGCCGAGCGTGCGCAGATAGGGCTTGCGCCACATGAACGGAAAGGAGCTCACCACAAGCATGGCAAGCACAATCCCCGTTGCAGCGGCGGCACGCCACTGAAGGTGGTACGGATAGCGTCCGAAGATGATGAGGCGCCACTTCTCGGCGACGAAGCCCCAGCAGGCGCCGCTGCTCTGGCCGCAGGCCTGCACGTCCGGCGTCCAGACGGCGTTGACGAGCCCCCAGAGCACGAGCTTGCCGACTATGAACGCAATGACGGCCGATACGACGACGGTGAACAGGGACGCCATGGGCGAATAGAAGTAACGGCGGCGGATGCGCTGGGAAAGGGAGCCGCTGAACGAACTTTCGGTGATCATGCCGGCCTCCTTACTGCGGGGCCCGCATGATGCGGGCGTTGAGAGCATTCATCACAACCGAGATGACGAGATTGAGCGTCAGATAGACGGCCATGATGATGCAGATGACCTCAAGCGCCTGAGCGCTCACGTTGATCACGGTGTTGCCGATGTTGACGAGGTCGGGATAGCCGACCATCACCGCAAGGGACGAATTCTTGGTGAGGTTCATGTACTGGCTTGCAAGCGGCGGAATCACCAGTCGCATGGACTGCGGGAAGATCACGTAGCTCACGGTCTCGGTCATCGTCATGCCGAGCGCAAGCCCTGCGTCCCACTGGCCTGCCTTGACGGCCAGAACGCCTGCGCGGACGATCTCCGCAATGGAGGCCGACGTGAAGAGCGTGAGGCCGAGCGAGAGCGCGAGGAATTCAGGAGAGATCTGGCTGCCGCCCCTGAGCGCGAAGCGCGTCTGCACGGGATGATCCCATCCCGAGACGACGCCGCAGAGCACCCAGGCGACGATGAAGACGCCTGCGAACACGGCAATGCCGGTCGTGTTGGCCATCAGTCCCGTCATGCGTCTGCGGGCGAAGAAGGCCGATGCGAAGCCGCATGCGGCGCCCGCACCTGCGGCGATCCACATGGCCCATCCGCCCATCAGGGGGGATGCGTACTGAAGGCCGCTCTTCGAGAGGAAGACCCAGTCCCCCACGTGCAGGGCCGTGCGGCCGGCAGGCAGGAGTTCCGTCACGGCTAGATAGACGGCAAGGAGCAGGACCAGAAGCGGAATGTTGCGGTAGAACTCGACGTGCGCCGTGCCCAGAAAGCGGAGCATCGGATGGCGCGAGAGGCGCATGAGGCCCACGACGACGCCGAGCACGGTCGCCGCGATGATGGAGACTGCGGAGACCTTGATCGTGTTGAGCATACCCACCAGGAAGGCTCTGGACATGTGATCCGTATTGGTGAATGGGATCAGCGCCTCACCGATGTCGAATCCGGCGGGATTGCCGAGGAAGGCAAAGCCGCTGTTGATGTGGCGTTCTGCAAGATTGTCCGCCACGTTCATCGAGACGGCGGCAAGGAAGCCCACGAGGATGAGGATCAGCACGGCCTGAATCGTATATTCGCGGCGCTTTCTGGCCTTCTCGCGCTCCTTCCAAGCAGCGTCGCCGTAGATACCAAAAGATTCCCTGGATAGCATGATTTTTTTTGACTGACAAAAGGCCCCAGAGCGTCCTCTGGAGCCTTCTGTACTAAACAACGGGCTGCCGGTCGGCAGCCGAGGATGCGGATCAGCGGATCGGCATAGCGTACATCAGGCCGCCGTCCGTCCACAAGCGGTTCAGACCGCGGGGCAGGTTGAGCGGTGTCTTCGGACCGAAGAACTCGGTCCAGGACTCGCCGTAGTTGCCGACCTGCTTAATGATACGGTACGACCATTCCTTGTCGAGACCGATCAGCTTACCCATGTCGTCGCTCTGACCAAGCAGGCGCTGGAGGTTCGGATTGGCGCTCGTCTTGCGCAGTTCGTCGGCATTGGCCTTCGTGATGCCGAGTTCTTCGGCCTCGACCATCGTGTTGAAGGACCAGCGGACGATCTGGAACCATTCGTCGTCACCGCGGCGGACGGCCGGGCCGAGAGGCTCCTTGGAGATCACTTCGGAAAGAATCTCGTACTTGGACGGATCCTGAGCGAGCGTACGCATGCCTGCGAGGTCGGACATGTCGGTCGTGTAGACCTGGCAGCGGCCAGACAGGAAGGCGGACTGAGTGGCTTCGGTCGTGTCGAACACCACCGTCTTGTAGCTCATCTTGTGGGAGTTGAAGTAGTCGGCCAGCGTCTTTTCGGAGGACGTGCCGGACTGGACGCAGACCGTGGCGCCGTCAAGCTCCTTGGCGGTCTTGATGCCGAATTCCTTCGGAACGATGAAGCCCTGGCCGTCATAGTAGGACACGGCCACGAATACGGAACCCTGGCTGGCGTCGCGCGTCATCGTCCAAGTGGTGTTGCGGGCGAGCACGTCGATTTCGCCGGACTGCAGGGCGGTGAAGCGTTGCGGAGAGCTGAGCGGAACGTACTTGACCTTGTCGGCGTCGCCGAGAACGGCGGCGGCCACGGAGCGGCAGATGTTGACGTCGAGGCCGCGCCACTTGCCCTGGCTGTCGGCGCTGGAAAAGCCCGGAGCGGACGTGTTGACGCCGCAGAGCACGTGGCCGCGCTTCTTGACGTTGTCAAGCGTGACGCCAGCGACGGCAGGCATGGCAACGGCACCTGCGGCAAGCAGTGCTGCAACGAACAAAAGCTTCATCTTCATTTCGAGTTCCTTCCTTTCGGGATCGAGTTGTTCTGCCTGTGTCCCGGCACTTCGAGGGAAAGTCGCGGCAGGGCTTCGGGCGTCAATGACCTTAAGTTTACAGACACTCCTGCAAACGCCAAGCAAAATTTGTCCCACATCGAATCATGAACAACCCACCTATTTCGTTCTGCCTAGAAACGCACCTCAAAATGTCGCCAAATCACGCGTTCGCTCACAAAAAGCCTGTAAAGCACAGGGTTTGGCAAATCCTCGTGTTACAATGGCAGACTCTTCAAACTCCCGCTCCGACTTATGTCCGTTTACACAGAGCTGTTTTCCCTTTTCATCCTCGTCTGTCTCAGCGCCTTTCTGAGTTGCGCTGAAATCTCCCTCGCCTCCGCCCGCCGCTCCAGACTCAACGTACTTGCGGACGACGGCGACCGCCGCGCCCGACTCGTCCTCGACCTGCAGGAACATCCCGGCCAGTTCTTCTCCGCCATCCAGATCGGTACGAACGCCCTCGCCCTTCTCGGCGGCGTCGTCGGCGAAGCCGCCTTCTCGCCGTTCTTCAAGTGGTGCCTCTCGTTCGTGTTCACCCCCGAACAGATTCACGGCGTCGACTTCGTCATCTCCTTCGTACTCGCCACGCTTCTCTTCGTGATCTTCGCGGACCTGCTCCCGAAGCGCCTTGCCGTCGCCAAGCCCGAGGAAACGGCCATGACCGTCGTCCGTCCGACCTTCGTCATGATCAAGCTCCTGCGCCCGCTCGTCTTCGTGCTTGAAAAGTTCTCCGACGCGCTGATGCGCTCGCTCGGCTTCTCGACGAAGCGTCAGGACACGATCACGTCCGAGGACATTCTCGCGAGCGTCGGCGCCGCCACGGCCGCCGGCGGGGTTGCTCCGCAGGAGGAAGCCGTCATCCAGAACGTGTTCGACCTTGAAAGCCGCCTCGTGCCCTCGGCCATGACGCCGCGCGAGAACATCGTCTTCTTCACGCTCGACGACCCCGAGGAGGAGGTACGCGTCAAGATCTCTTCCGTCCCGTACAACCGCTTCCTCATCTGCGACAAGGACCTCGACCACATCATCGGCTACGTCGACAGCATGCACATCCTGCGACAGGTCCTCAACAACAAGCCGATCTCCTTCAAGGAGCCCGGCGTCGTCCAGACCTGCCCCTTCATTCCGGACAGCCTGACGCTTTCCGAAGTGCTCGACGTCTTCCAGCGCTCCCGCGCCGACTTCGCCGTCATTCTCAACGAGTACGCCCTGGTCGTCGGCGTCATCACGATCAACGACGTGATGAGCACCGTGATGGGCGAGCTCGTCGTCAACGCTGACGAACTTCAGATCGTCGAGCGTGAGGACGGCACGTGGCTTGTCGACGGCTCCACGCCGATCGACGACCTCGAGCATGCGCTCGACATCGACGAGTTCCCCGAGGACACGACCTACGAGACGGTCGCGGGCTTCATGATGTACATGCTGCGCAAGATCCCCAAGAGGACCGACAAGGTCGTCTGGGCTGGCTACACCTTCGAGGTGATCGACGTCGACAACAACAAGATCGACCAGATCCTCGTGACACGCAACAAGCGCCCCGCGCCCGTCGCCGACGCGGAAGAGCCTGCCAAGGCCGACTGAGGCGCCATTCGTTCCGCCTGAAAAGAAAGAGGAGCCCTGATCGGGGCTCCTCTTTCTTTTTCTTCAGACGGGTCCGGACTTATTCGGCCGCCGTCTTCTTTTTGGTCGTCCTACGGGTCGTCTTGCGGGGCTTGGCCTCGGAGTTCTCCTCGCCGGATTCGGTCGCCTCGGCGTCCTTCTTGCTCGGCTGGAACTCAAACGCGATGCTGCCGTTGCCCTTCACGATGAGGAAGGCCTTGAAGGCGCGCTTGCTCTTCTTCGAGATGAAGCCCGAGAGCAACTGCGTGCGCTTGTTGGCAAGGAGTTCCGTGACCTCCTCGGACGTGATGTCGCGGGAAAGGATGGTCTTGCTGATGCGGAACGTGCACTTCTTTTCGCCGCGAATGTTCTTCTCGCACTGGTAGGCTGCGGGCATTTCAAGCACGCGGGCGCCGCAGCACGGGCAGACGCCGACGACGGGAGCGCTTTCGATCTCCTCGTCCGTCACCTCGGCCTTTTCCTCCTCGCCGAAGTCGAACTGCATCTTCCAGAGGCCGTCGGTCTCGTCCTTTTTGAGAATCAGTTCGGCCTCAAACGGGAAGCCGCGCTTGCTGATGAAGCCGGAAAGCGGTCCCACGCGCCCCGTGTTGAGGAGCTCTTCAACCTCAGCCTGTTCGAGCATGCGGCCCGAAGGATGCTTGGCAATCGAGAACTCGCAGCCGGGCGTCGTGCAGGCGAAGCGGCGGTAGTTTTCGACGATCTCGCCGCCGCACTGCGGACAGGGCGCCTCAATGCGGCGCGGATTTTCAAGCGGCACGCTGTTGCCCTCGTACTGCTTGGCCATGTTGACGACATTCTCCGTCAGGCGTCGGATCTCGCGCATGAACTCGTCGCTCTGGAACTTGCCCTCCTCGATGAGGCGCAGCTTTTGCTCCCACTCGGCGGTGAGGCGCGGCTCGCTCAGTTCGGCGATCTTGAGCCCCTTGAGCAGCGTGATGAGCTGGAAGGCCTTAGCCATCGGATGCAGATCGCGCTCCTCACGGCGCATGTACTTCTGCTCAATCAGGCCCTCGATGATCGAGGCGCGGGTGGCAGGTGTGCCCAGGCCCTTGTCGGCCATGGCGCCGCGCAGTTCGTCGTCCTCAAGCTTCTTGCCTGCGGTCTCCATAGCGCTCAGGAGCGTGGCTTCCGTGTAGCGGGCGGGAGCCTTGGTCTGCATGGTGGAAACGACGACGTCCTTCACGGCGGCCGGTTCGCCGGGCTTGACGGGAGGAAGCGCAGATCAGCGAGTACGGCCCTTGCCGGCCACTTCGAGCCAGCCGGGCTCGGCAAGCACCTTGCCCTCGGTCTTGAACTGGTGGGCGCCGACGGTCGTGATGCGGACCGTCACGTCATACTCGGCCGCAGGATAGAAGACGGCCAGAAAGCGGCGCACGACCAGATCGAAGATCTTCTGCTCGACCTCATTGAGAGTCTTCGGAAGCTGCCCCGTCGGAATGATGGCGAAGTGGTCGCTGATCTTCGTGTTGTCGAAGATGCGCTTGTCCGGACGAACCCAGTTCTGCGTCAGGATCTTGGACGAGAAGGCTGCGTAGTCCGTGAGGCCGCCCAGTGCGTTGAGCGTGTCGCGCACGGTCGGCATGTAGTCTTCGGGAAGCGCGCGGGCGTCGGTTCGCGGATAGGTGAGAACCTTGTGCTTTTCATAGAGCGCCTGCGCGATGGAAAGCGTCGTCTTGGCGGAATAGCCGAAGCGGCTGTTGGCCTCGCGCTGCAGGCTCGTCAGGTCGAAGAGCAGGGGCGAAAGCTGACGGGAGCGCTTCGAGGTCTCCTCGATCTTGCCCATGCCGTTGCGGCAGGCCGCGGCAATCCTGCGGGCCTCGTCCTCCGTCCAGAGGCGCTCGGCCTTGCGGTCGGGATCATCCTTGTCCTTGCGGAAGTTCGGGTCGATCCAGATGCCCTCGTATTCGCCCGCGGAGACGCCGAACACGGCGGAAACCTCCCAGTAGCCCTTGGGCACGAAGGCATTGATCTCCTCCTCACGCTTGACGACGATCGCGAGCGTCGGCGTCTGAACCCGGCCGACGGTCGTCAGGAAGAAGCCGCCTTCCTTGGAGTTAAAGGCGGTCATGGCGCGCGTGCCGTTGATGCCGACAAGCCAGTCGGCTTCGGATCGGCAGCGGGCGGCGGCCTCAAGGGGCTTCATCTCATCGTCGGTGCGCAGATGACGGAAGCCCTCCTGAATGGCGTTCTTCGTCATGGACTGGAGCCAGAGACGCTTGACGGGCTTCTTGCTGCCGCAGGACTGCATGATGTAGCGGAAGATCAGTTCACCCTCGCGTCCCGCGTCGCATGCGTTGATGACTTCGGTCACGGCACGGCTTCGGATCTTCTTCGACAAAGCCTTGAGCTTCTCTTCGGACTTCTTGATCGGCTTGAGATCGAAGTAGGGCGGCAACACGGGAAGGTTCTTGAAGGTCCAGCGGCCGCGCTTGACATCAAACTCTTCGGGCGCAGTAATTTCGAGCAGATGACCGACGGCGGAGCCGATCACCATGTCGTCACGGACCCAGAAGTCGCCGTCGCGCGTGAAGCCCCCGAGAGCTCGCGCAATATCGCCTGCAACGGAAGGCTTCTCAGCAATGACAAGAGATAAGGACATACGATGCATCTCCATGACCGCAGTTATCGTGGAACCGGCGGGCACAGCAAACTGAAAACAAATGAATGGCGGCATGCGCCTGCGTTGGACATCATTATGCAACAGACGCCGCAGGGAATGCCCTCGTGCAAATATTCATAGCGTACCAACTACAGGCAGCCGGACTCAACTCCCTGCCAGACGCAGCTCGGCAAGAATGTCGTCCGAAGACTCGACAAGCCTCGCTCCCTGACGGATCAGCCTGTGACATCCCCTGGCGAAGGGAGAGTGGATGGACCCCGGCACTGGCCGTCCGCCGTTCTCGCGAGGCTGAAGAGATGGGAGCCCGTGCCTGCATTGAGCGCCAGAAGCGCCTGCGCGGAGGCCATGCGGCAGCACGTCTGCAGCTCCCGCCCCTCGGGCGAGAATCCGAACCCCGGCGCAACGGCGGTCATGATGAGGCCTCCCTTGTCCAGAAGCTCGTGGAGAAGATCTCGTCCCTCGGACGGCCAGACCCTGTCGGGTCCGCAGGGCTGCCAGACGAGCGCCCTGCCGCCTGTGCGGAGCACGCTTGCGAGAAACACCGTCTCCGTTCCGGGAAAGTGCCCCGTCGAGAGCAGAAGCTCGTTGCGGGTTCCGAGCGCCTCGCCGAAAACCTCCGCATTGTACAGAGCCTCCCTGTCGGGGTGCGTGCTGCCGCCCACCGTAAGCACGGGCTTGGCGAGAAGGCCCGCGTCACCGCGGTACCAGAGAAGCACGGGCGCGGCGCCCGCCTCGATCATGAGGCGGGGATAGCGGGGATCGGCCAGTGTGATGAAGCCGACTCCCTTCGTTTCGGACAGCCACGACAGGATGCGTTCCGCCTCTCCGCTCGAATTAACCTCGCGGATCTCGCGCGCCGCCGTCTCGCCGGCAAGCTTCGTCAGGGTTCCCGACGAGGCGTCGAAAAGCGCCTCGACGCCGCCCGTCTGCTGCAGGAGCCTGAGGATCTCAGGCACCGAAAGCACAGTAAGCAGAGAAAGCTTGATCCAACATTCGGCCTCGCGGCCCGTTTCAGGCGTCATGTCCCTTCCCGTGGTGAATCCGCCCGCCCTCTTGAGTCCGGACGGCAGTTCTGATCTAAAATAGACGGTTTTACAAGTTCAACTCTTTCTAGGAGCGTCTCGTGGCTCTTCTGCCCATTATCCAATATCCCGATCCCGTTCTGGCTGCCAAGGCCGAGCCCGTCACCGAGTTCAACGACGAGCTCCGCAAGCTTGCCGCCGACATGGCCGAAACCATGTATGCGGCCCCCGGCGTCGGGCTCGCGGCCAATCAGGTGGGCAGCCTCAAGCGCATCGTGGTCATCGACATCACCGACGAGAAGAACAACCTTCTCGTCCTCGTCAATCCCTACATCAAGTCCCACACGGAGGAGCTTGCCGAATTCGAAGAAGGCTGCCTTTCCCTCAAGGGACTTTATGAAAAGGTGAGCCGCCCCGATGGCGTCACCGTGTGCGCCCAAGACCTTGACGGCAAACCTTTCGAAATCGAGGCCACCGGCCTTCTCGCCGTTTGCCTGCAGCATGAGCTTGACCACCTTGACGGCACGGTCTTCATCGACCATCTCAGCCGCCTCAAGAAGGACCGCGCCAAGACGAAGCTGCGCAAGCTTCGCAAGAACGACAAGCAGGCCTGAGCCTGAGCGGCGCAGGCCGCGTCAGGCAGGATGCCTGTGGCAGTGCTCCGCGATGAGCGCGCCAAGTTCGGGCACCAGAGCCTCGGGGAGCTGATGCCCCATGCCCTCGATCACCTCGAAGCGTGCGTTGGGAATCAGATCTGCGGTCTCCCTGCCTGCCGCAAGCGGCAGAAGCGGATCCGCCGTGCCGTGAATGATCAGCGAGGGCGCCGCCAGACGCCTGAGCTGCCAGGACCTGTCCCCACTCGCCAGAATGGCCAGCAGCTGCCGCGCCGTTCCGTCAGGATCGTAGTGCAGGCTCCCCAGCATGCCCAGCATGCTCTCGAGTTCCTCGCCCGACGGCTTGTACGCCGGCCCTGAAAGGGTGGTGAACACGCGGGCGAAGTAATCCCTCAGTCCTTCCTCCGTATTCAGATTGTCGGGCTTTCTCAGAAGAGTCCAGACCGCATTGAGACGACCGAATCCCGTTCTCGGGTTGCCCGAAGCGGAGGCGATCGACGTGAGCGATGCCACGCGATTGGGGGATTGCACGGCCGCCACCTGTGCGATCATGCCGCCCATGGAGATGCCGACGATGTGCGCCCTGCGTATCGACAGGTGATTGAGGAGGCGCTCCACGTCGAGCGCCATGTCCTCAAGCGCGTAGGCGCTCGTCACCTTTCGGCGCAGAAGCGCCTGCGCCACGGCTGAGGCCACGTTTCTTCCGTCCGCCTTCATGTCCGTGCAGCGGGAGCTCTCCCCGCAGTCGCGGTTGTCGGGCGTGATGACCTGAAAGCCTTCCCGCACAAGGTGTGCGATGAGGCTTGTCGGCCAAGCGGCGCTCGACATGCCAAGGCCCATGATCAGCACGACGGCGGGCGCATCCGAGGCGCCATAGCGCCGGTAGGCCAGCTTGAATCCGTTGTAATAAAGTGCGTCCACGTCGTTTCTCTCTTTGCGCCTCTCTGCCTAAAGTACCGTACACTAGTACCATCATTGTATTTTGACACTTGAAAACGCTCCCCATCCAGCGTCGCCGGAGTCCAAACGTATGAAGATCATTTTTGCAGGCACGCCCGACTTCGCGGCCGTCGCGCTCAAGCACCTCATTGACGCGGGACACGAGATCGCCCTCGTTCTCTCGCAGCCCGACCGCCCGAGCGGCCGCGGCATGAAGCTCACTCCCTCGCCCGTCAAGAAGCTCGCCCTTGAGCACGGCATTCCCGTCATCACGCCGGTCACGCTGAGCCTGAAGAAGGCACCCGAAGAGTCCGCCCGCATTCACGCGGACCTCAAGGCCGTCGGCGCCGACCTGCTCGTCGTGGCCGCATACGGCCTCATTCTTCCGCAGGCTGTTCTCGACTGCGCCAAGGGCATCGGCCGCAACGGCGACATCCGCGCCATCAACATCCACGGCAGCCTTCTGCCCCGCTGGCGCGGCGCCGCGCCCGTTGCGCGCGCCATCGAGTCCGGAGATGCGGAAAGCGGCGTCGTGCTCATGAAGATGGAGCTGGGCCTTGACACGGGTCCGATGATCCGCACCGTGCGCACGCCCATCACGCAGGAGGACACCTCCGACACGCTCATGATGCGCCTGGCCGAACTCGGCGCAGAGCTCCTCGTCGAATCCCTCAGGACGCCGGACGAACTCGACTGGACGCCCCAGCCCGAGGAAGGCGTCACCTATGCCGAGAAGCTTCTGAAGACGGAAGCCGGCATCGACTGGACCCTTCCCGCAAAAGTCCTCGCCAACAAGGTTCGCGCATTCAATCCCTTCCCGGGAACTGTATTCGACAAGGACGGCGTCCCCGTCAAGATCTGGCAGGCCGAAGCGCTCGAGCTCTCTGGTCATCCCGGCGAAGTGCTCGACACGACGAATGGTCTTGTGATCGCCTGCGGCGAAGGCGCTCTTCGCGCCACGGTTCTGCAGAAGCCCGGCAAGCCCAAGATGGCCTTCGGTCCCTTCCTTCAGAGCCTGCCCTTTACCGTTGGTGAGGTCGTCAAGTGAGCATCGCCGCGTCCGCGCCGCACAAGCAGGCGCCTTTTTCCAAAATCGTGAGCGCCGTCGCCTCCGCACGCACGCAGCTGCGCGCAGGCGCCTCGCTCAACTCCGTCATCCGACCTGCGCTTCTCAACGTCCCGCTGGAAAGCCGTCCCGCCGCACAGGCGCTCATCTATGAGAGCGTGCGCCGCTGCGCGAGAACGACCGCACTCGTCGGACTGCTTTGCAGCCGCCAGCCCTCGGCCGAGGTGCTCTCCGTGCTCGAGACCGCCTTCGCCGCCTTCTCGCTCGGCAGGCTCGCAGTCTTCACCGTCGTGTCCGAAACGGTCACGGCGGCCAAGGCGAACCCGCAGACCCGTGCCGCCTCAGGCTTCATCAACGCCGTGCTCCGCCGCTATCTGCGCGAGAAGGATGAACTGGAAAAGAAGATCGCCTCCCGCGACGAGGTCCGCTTCAATGCTCCCGCTTGGTGGATTGGCCGCATCCGCACGATTTATCCAAAGGATGCGGACCGCATTCTGGAGCTGGGCACGCGTCATCCTCCGATGACGCTGCGCGTCAACGTCCGCCTCATGACCGTCGAAGACTATCTTGACCGGCTGAAGGCTGCAGGGCTTGAAGCCCGCCGAGTCGGCCCCGAGGCCATCGAACTCGTCACGCCCGTCCCCGTCGACCGCATTCCCGGCTTTGCCGACGGGCTGAGTTCCGTTCAAGATGCAGGAACGCAGCTTGCTGCGCATCTGTTGCCCGTGAAGGCGGGCGACCGGGTGCTGGACGCCTGCTCGGCTCCCGGCGGCAAGACCGCCCACATTCTCGAGCGCGCGGACTGCGCCATGACTGCGCTGGAGATCGATCCCGCCCGAGCCGTCAAGGTTCGCGAGACTCTCGACCGACTCAAACTCAAGGCCGACATTCGAACGGCTGACGCCGGCGACACGGCAAGCTGGTGGGACGGCAAGCCCTTCGACGCCATTCTGCTTGACGCGCCGTGCACGGCAAGCGGCGTGGTGCGCCGCCAGCCCGACACGCCGTGGCTCCGTCGCCCCGACGACATCAAGAAGCTCGCCTCAGAACAGAAGAGGCTCCTCAAGACGCTCTGGCCCCTGCTCCGCAAGGGCGGCAGGATGCTCTACGCCACGTGCTCGATCTTCCCCGAAGAAGGCACGGGACAGATGAAGGCATTCCTGGCCGCAACGCCCGACGCCCGTCTCGTCCCCCTGTTTGCAGGCAATGACGGCATGCTGACTCTTCTGCCCGAGGAATCGGGAGAATGGCGCTCCGACGCCCAGCTGCCCACCGTGCATGACGGCTTCTTCTATGCCCTTTTGGAAAAGCAAGCCTGACATGTACAAAGCGACCCGACGCCAGACCCTGAAACTTGCGCTGCTCGCGGCGCTCGGCGCTTCGTCCATGACCGCGCCCGAGGCGCGGGCGGCCGACGCGACCTTCATGCGCGCCGCGCTCACGCTTGACGAACCTGGCGAGCGGTCGGGCCTCTTCCTGAGCTCCTCCTTTGAGTTTGACCTGCCTCAGGCGCTCTCCGAGGCGCTTCACAGGGGCATTGCGCTCTATTTCGTTCACGAATTCAGGCTCTACAAGGAGCGGTGGTACTGGATCGACAAGGCCACGATCCGCTGCCGCTTCATGATCCGTCTGGCGTTCGATCCGCTCACGCGCCGTTACCGCCTCTCCTACAACGGGCTTTCGCTCTCCTTCGACACGCTTGAACAGGCCCTGCCCTACATCAAGAACATCAGGCGCTGGCGCGTCGGTCCCTCGAACGCCGTGCGCAATGCGGAGGACTACGCGGCCGAACTGCGCTTCTATCTGGACACGGACAAGCTTCCCAAGCCGATGCAGGTCGTCAACACGGGCAGTAGCGACTGGACGCTCACCAGCGACTGGATAGAACTTCCGATTCCTGCGGAAGTCATCGCTCCCGCGGAGTAAGAGACAGCCATGCCCCGCTGGTTACGCTACAGCACCCTGATCGCCATCTCCTTTGCGAGCATCGCCATGCTCGGGCTGGCGATCAGTCTCTTCAATCCCAAGCTGTTCGACAGGTACTTCCCGTTCCTGCTCGTCCTGAACGCCGTCATCGCCGCCGTCCTTTTTTGCGTCGTGACGACGCTGTGCCTGCGTCTGGCAAGACGCCAGCGCTCAAAGCAGTACGGCTCGCACATGACGGCGAAGCTTGCGCTCACGACGGCCCTCATCAGCGTGGTGCCGACGCTGACTGTCTATGCGATCTCCACGGCCTTCATCAGCCGCTCGCTTCAGGACTCCTTCTCTCCACGCGTGGAGGCCTCGCTCGACGCAGGCGTTCGCATCACGCAGGAGATGCTCGCCAAGCAGGAACAGTCCACGCAGGAGCTGGCACGTGACTTCGCGGATGCACTCGCCGGGACGCCCGACTCCCTGATGCTACACGACCTGCTCAAGCTTCTGGAGCCGCATTCGGGAACCGAGGCTCTTGTCCTCACAAGCACGGGCTCCGCCGTGGCGGCTGCAGGCTCCCGCATCAACGTGCTGATGCCCGACCTGCCCTCGCAGCTCCAGCTCAAGACCGCCAAGACGACGGGCATCTACAGCATCGTCGACGGCGACACGCTTTTCGAGGCTCCTGAAGCGACAGGCGGCTCAAGCGACCTACGCATACGCGTCATCATCCCCATTTCGACGCTGCACGCTCCGTCCCTCTCCGACTTCAAGACCACGGGACTGCTTGCCAAGACCGCCAGCAGCCAGCAGCTCTTCCTGCAGCTGACCCAGCCCGTCGACAAGACGATCGGGCTTCATGCGGCCACGCTCGTCGCAGGCTACCGCGAGTACCAGCAGCTGGCCTACAGCCAGAGCTCCATGGCCACGCTTTACGCGCTGACGCTCTCGCTCATCGTCCTGCTCGCCGTCTTCGCGAGCGTTCTCGCTGCGCTGTCCTTTGCACGCAGGACGACGTCGCCCGTCATGCAACTTGCCGAAGGCACCAGACGCGTGGCCACGGGCGACTTCATGCCGATCCGCGAGTTCCAGGGCGGCGACGAAATCAACGTGCTGACCCGCTCCTTCAACTCGATGATCAAGGAAGTGTCCGAAGCCAGACGCGGCCTCGAGCTGCAGCGCCTGCAGGCCGAGCAGGCCCAGGCGTTTCTGGAGCGCGTGCTCGGCAACATTTCGTCGGGCGTCGTGGTCGTGGACCACTGGTACACGGTCGTCACGGCCAATCAGGCGGCACGCCGCATCATGGGCGAGCAGAACGTGATGACGGGCGCCTCCCTTCGCGATACGCTGCCCGAATTCGTTTCGACCCTCGAGGAATATCAGCACAGGGAGAGCATCGGCACGGCCCCCGAACCCCTCGACTTCGAGCTTGAACAGAACGGCGTGACGATTCCGCTCTACCTGAAAACTACGCCCATGCAACTCGGCACCCAGACGGGGTCCGTGCTCGTCTTCGACGACGTGACCGCCCTCATGAAGGCGCAGCGAGCCACCGCCTGGGGCGAGGTCGCCCGCCGCCTTGCGCACGAGATCAAGAATCCGCTCACGCCCATCAGGCTTTCCGCCGAAAGGCTGGCCTGGAAGCTTCACGCCAAGCTGACCGAGGAAAAGGACCTGCAGCTTCTCCAGAGGACGACCAACACCATCATCGAGCAGGTCGACACGCTCAGGCAGATGGTCAACGACTTCAGGGAGTACGCGCGCATGCCCGCCGCATCCCTTGTCCCGCTGAACCTCAACGAGTTCATGGAAACCGTCCTGCAGCTTTACCACGATGCAGGTCACGCCATCAGCTTCGTCCCCGGAGAGGGGCTGCCAGAGATCGACGCGGACCCCGCCCAACTCAGGCAGGTGTTCCACAATTTGATTTCCAACAGCCTCGAGGCCGTGACGGAAGGTGAGCTCGTTCGCATTTCGATCAGAACGGAAGCGCTGGAATCCCAATACCATGCAGGCGCAATCGGCGCTGTTAAACTCTCTATTGAGGATAATGGGCCCGGCTTTACGGATAAAATCCTGAATGCTGCCTTTGACCCCTATGTGACAACCAAGCCGACGGGAACGGGGCTCGGCCTGCCGATCGTGAAGAAGATCCTTGACGACCACGGCGCCGCCATCAAGCTCAAGAACCGCAGCAACGAAGAAACCGGCGAGATTCTCGGCGCATCTGTCGAAATTGTCTTCAAAGTCTCTCGACTAGAGCACAACCCAATTTCCAACTGAGCCACAACATGCATACAGTCTTGATCGTTGACGATGAATACGGCATCCGCGAGCTCCTTTCAGAGATTCTGGAGGACGAGGGCTACCAAGTCCTGACCGCAGAAAATGCCAAAATCGCTCAGAGCCTAGTTGGCAAGCACGACTTCGACCTGATTCTCCTTGACATCTGGATGCCCGACATGGACGGCATTTCCCTGCTCAAGGAGTGGTATTCGCATAACACCGTCAGGTGCCCCATCGTGATGATGTCAGGCCACGGCACCATTGAAACCGCAATGGAGGCCACGCGCTTCGGTGCAATGGACTTCCTCGAGAAGCCGATCTCGATGCAGCAGCTTCTGAAGACGTGCAAGCAGATGATCCAGTTCTGGGAGCACGAAAAGGTTTCGCGTCCCCGCGAAAACGAACAGGCCAAGGCCGCCAGCGTCGCTCTGGCGGGCTGGAAAAAAGCTTCCTGCTCCCCTCTGAATGTTTCGCTCGCCAACCTCAACGACAAGTCCAGGTTCTGCGACCACTTCATTCTCACGGACGTGCCGCTTCGCATCGGTCCTCAGGCCCGCCTGCCGATCATCGACGTTCCCGAACTCCATTTCGAGTTCAACCTCAACCTGCCGCTGCGTGAGCTTCGCGACAGTCTTGAACGCGCCTACATCACCCGCGTCGCCCAGTTCTACGGCGGCTCGGTCACGATGCTTGCCAAGCATGCGGGTCTGGAGCGCACTCACCTCTACCGCAAGATTCGCCAGCTCGGCCTGGAGCTCAAGAAAACCACCAGAAAGGATGAATCCGATCACATGGCGGCTGGCGACACGATGGAAGATCTTTCCGAGGAGACCTCGGACACTCCCGACAACAAGAAGTGCTTCCAGATCCATCAGAAAACCACCGACGTGAATAACGGCTCGGACGACTCATGAAAATCCTGATTGTGGGCGCAGGCCGCATCGGCAGCTCGGTCGCCGAGAGTCTGGTCTCCGAAGCCAACGACATCACCGTCGTTGACCAGGACGCCGAGCGCATCGGATCCCTGCAATCGAGATTCGACCTGCGCGGCGTCGTGGGCAACGCCACCAGCCCGCAGGTGCTGACCGATGCAGGCGCGGCCGATACGGACATGCTGATCGCCGTCACCTCGAGCGACGAGACGAACCTCGTCGTAACGATGCTCTGCGCCCGCATCTTCAACATTCCGACCCGCATCGCCCGCGTCCGCAACAACGAGCTTCGAGACTATCCCCGCATTTTGGGCGAGGAAGGCTTTGAAGCAACGTCCATCATCTGGCCCGAGCAGGCGCTCGTGAGCTATCTCATCAAGCTCATTGACTTTCCCGAAGCCATTCAGGTTCAGGAATTCGGAGAAGGGCTTGCAAGCCTCATCGCCGTGCGCGCCAAGTCGGGCAGTCCGCTGGTGGGCCGCCCGATCCGTGAACTCTTCACGCATCTGCCTCAGGTTCCCGCACGCATCGTGGCCATCTTCCGCCGCAACCGCCGTCTGGAGGTGAACGCCTCCACCATTGTCGAGGCGGGCGACGAGGTCATCTGTCTGTGCGACACCAGACACGCCAGGCGCGTCATGGCGGAGCTGCGCCATCGCGAGCGCCCCGTGCACAGCATCATGATTGCGGGAAAGCCCAGCTTCACCCTCAATCTCGCGCGCATGCTCAAGACCGGCGAAAACCGTCCGGGCGGCAACTTCGACATCAGGATTCTGGAGAATGACCGCAACGTCGTGAAGCGCCTCTCCCGCGAGCTCGGCGATGCCGCCATGCTGATCGAGGGCGACTTCACCAGCGAGGACGTGCTTGACGCCGCAGGCATCGAGACGTGCGACCTGTTCATTGCCGTGTCCGAAAACGACGAGAACAACATCCTCGGCGCTCTTCTGGCCAAGAAGCTCGGCGCAGGCAAGACCATTGCGCTCGTCAACCGCAAGGCCTACGGCGACCTCATGCAGGGCAGCCAGATCGACATCACGCTGTCGACCACCACCGCCGCGCTCGGCGAGCTGATCCGCCACGTGCGCCGCGGCGACGTGGCGGCCGCCTACAGCCTGAGACGCGGCGCGGCCGAAGCGCTCGAAATCGTCGCCCACGGCGACCGCAGAAGCTCCAAGGTCGTCGGCAGGCGCATCGGCAGCATCTCGCTGCCCGAAGGCTGCGCCATCGGAGCCCTGATCCGCGGCAACGATGAAAACGCGCTCGTACTGATGGGCGACAAGGACACCGTCATCGAGGCGGAGGACCACGTGATCGTCTTCGTGCCCTCCAAGAAGCTCATCCCGAAGATCGAACGACTCTTCACGGTCAATGTCGGCTTCTTCTAAGGAGGCCTGACGCCATGTTCAACACGATCCGCTATCTGCTGCTGCCGGTGCTCAATGCCTCTGGGCCCGTCTTCATCTGGCTCGCCGCGGCGCTGCTCATTCCGTTCACGCTCTCCGTCTCAAAGCAGGACGGCGCGGCGGACAGCTTTCTGACGTGTTTTCTCATCACGCTCGCCACGGGCGTGGTCCTGATGCTTCTGACCCGTCGCTGGCGGCGGGAGCTGACTTCAAGGCACGGCTTTCTTCTCGTGACACTGATATGGACCTCCGTGCCGCTCTTCGGCACGATTCCCTTCATCATCGAACGCCCCGACATGAGCTTTGCACAGCTCTACTTCGAGATGATGTCCTGCCTCACGACGACGGGCGCAACGGTCTTCACGGGACTCGACAAGCTTCCCGTATCACTGAACGGCTGGCGCTGCTTCCTCTCGTGGATCGGCGGCATGGGCCTCATCGTGCTGTCCGTGGCCATTCTCCCGCTGCTCGGCGTGGGCGGCTCGCAGATCATCAAGGCCGAGACGACGGGCCCCCTCAAGGAGCACCGCCTGACGCCCCGCATCGCCGACACGGCCAAGGCGCTCTACATCATCTATCTCGGCGTCTCCGTCGCCTGCGCGATCTCCTACCATCTGGCAGGCATGGAATGGGAAGACGCCATCATGCACATGATGACGACCGTCAGCCTCTCGGGCATCGGCACGCATGACGCAAGCTTCGCATACTTCAACAGTCCCGCCGTCGATGCGGTCGCCATCGTCTTCATGCTGATCAGCGGCTTCAACTTCTCCCTCCACTTCATGGTATGGAGGCGCAGGAACTTCCTGATCTACCTGCAGGACGCGGAGGCGAAGGCCTGGATTGCAACGGCCGCCCTGATGTCGGCCCTCACGATCATCGTGCTCGCCGACGCGCACGTCTACGAAACGTCGGCCGAAACCGTGCGCCACGCGCTCTTCTCAGTGGTCTCCGTCATCACGACGACGGGCTACGCAACGGTCGACTACGCCTCCTGGCCGCTCGGCCTGCCCGTCCTCCTGCTGGTCGCCGCAGCGTTCTCGACGTGCGCAGGCTCGACGGGCGGCGGCCTCCAGATGGTGCGCCTGCTGATCATCCTCGGCATGATCCGAAGGGAAATGACGAAGCTGCTTTATCCGAAGGCGGTGGTTCCGCTCACGCTCAACAAGACGCCGATCGACGAAAAAGTCTGCATCGCCGTGCTGGCCTACTTCATGGTCTGGCTCACGTCCTTCGTGATCGGCGCAGCCGTTCTGCTTCTGGCGGGACTCCCCCCCGGGGACGCCATCAGCGCCGCATGGGCCATGCTTTCGAACATCGGCCCGGGCCTCGGCGGCGTCGGCCCGACGGGAAACTATGCGGACCTGAGCGACATCCAGCTGTCCGTCTGCTCCTTCCTGATGCTCATCGGGCGCCTGGAGATCTTCACCGTGTTCGCGATCTTCACGCGGAACTTCTGGCGAATCTGATGCAGGCGGTGAGGCCGCCTGCGACGTGCAGTCCTACGGACGGCCCCACATGATGGCGTCGCCGTGCTTGATGGCGCGCTTGATCATCGACTGGAGAGGCACGACGCGCTGAAAGAAATTGATCTTCTCGGCGGAGTTCCTCTTCTCCTCCTTCTCCTCCTCGCGCATGCGGAGCTCCTCGTCGTAGGTCGACTCGCGAAGCTTCCTTTCCCGCTCGGCCTCGATCTGCGCAAGGCGCTCCTTGTCCTTGCGGGCCTCCTCATCAAGGATCCTCAGGATTTCGGGCAGCTCGTCGCAGGAGAAGGCGCCTGTTTCGGTCCACGGGCGGCCGAGCACCTTGAAGACCCGCCTGGCCGTTTCCTCGAACATAATGAACGGCCCTGTGGCACGGCATGAAAAAAGCACCAGAGACATAGAAGACACTCCCGATCACAACCTTGGGTTACACTACTTCGCATAACATACCCACTGGATTTTATCGTACCTAACGGAGCCTTCTGTGTCTGCAGGGATCTGCATCATCGCCCACGAGCCGCTGGCCAGCGCATTGAAAAGCTGTGCCCGGCACATCTTCAGCGCCACGGGCGACACCTTCTGCGACTCCATCGCAGTCTTCGACGTGCCCTGCGACGTGGACGCCGAGCAAGGCGAGGCGGAAGCCCGCAGGCTCATCTCGAACTTCCCCGCGAATCAGGACGTGTTGGTCTTCACCGACGTTCTCGGCGCGACGCCTTCCAACATCGCCCATCGTCTTCTGGACAATCCGCAGGTGCGCGTCATCACGGGCGTCAATCTGCCCGCACTCATCACCGCTCTCAGTCATCACGAGGAATGCGCGGCCCGCATTGCCGTCATCGCCGAGGGAGCCGCGCGAGGCGGCATCTCCACGTCCTGCGGCAAGCCTTCCGCCATCAAGGACACTGTCAATGCAGACTAAGCAGCTCACCGTGCTCAACAAGCTCGGGCTCCATGCCCGTCCTTGCGCCCTGCTCGCCAAGACCGCAGGCTTCTTCAAATCCTCCATCACGCTCACGCACAACAACCACAGCGTGGATGCCAAGTCGATTCTCGGCCTCATGACGATGGCCGTGCCCGCAGGCACGACGCTCACCGTCACGGCGGACGGTCCCGACGAAGACAGCGCCATCAAGGACATCACCGCCCTTTTCGACAACAAGTTCGGCGAACAAGCCTAAGACGGAGAATCCACCATGAGTGACGAACCCCTCGTTGCGTCCTCCACAGTCGAAGAACAGGCACCGCCTCCCGAAAAGCTGACGGGCATCAGCGTCTATCCCGGCATCGCCTACGGCCTCTGCCAGCAATTCTCCGCCGGCGATCTGGAGATCCCGCAGTTCGTCATCGAAAAGACCGGAACCCGCGGCGAAATCCAGCGCCTGCGCGCCGCCATCGCCACCGTCGACAAGCAGCTCGGCGCCCTGATCGACTCCGCCGACGAAGACATGCCGGCCGAGGCGGCGGCGTTCATCGACGTGCACCGCACCATCCTTCGAGACCCCACCCTGATCGAGGAGACCGTCGACATCATCAAGGAAAAGCTCGTCAACGCCGAATGGGCGCTGTCGCTGCGCCTTGAAAAGACGCGACGAGACTTCGAGTCCATCGAGGACGACTACATCCGCGAACGCATCAAGGACATCGCGCACGTCGTCCTGCGCGTGCAGCGCGTGCTCACGGGCAGGCGCTCCGCCTCAAGCCTTCTTGAAGCGGAAGGCCTTGACGAGACGATCATTCTCGTGGCCGACCAGCTCGATCCCGCCGACATGCTGCTTCTGCGCGGCCGAGACGACCTCGACATCGCGGGCATCATCCTCGAGGAAGGCAGCATTACGAGTCATGCCGTCATTCTTGCGCGCTCGCTTGAAATTCCGACTCTGGTCGGCGTCAAGGGCGCCTGCGAGATCCTCGAGACCGACGTGCCCGTCCTGCTCAACGCGGACGAAGAGCTCATCGACCTGAGCCCCTCCGCCGAAAAGCGCAGGAACGCACGCCAGCGCATGAAGCTTCTGACCGCCGAGAAGAAGCGCCTCAAGAAGCTCAAGCAGTTTGACGCGGTCACGCTCGACGGACACACGATCAAGCTCTTCGCCAACATCGCGCTCCCCGAGGACGTCAAGGACGTCCATCGCGCGGGTGCGGACGGCGTCGGGCTCTTCCGCACGGAATTCCTCTTCATGAACCGCGACGACCTTCCCTGCGAAGACGAGCAGTACAACGCGTACTGCCGCGTCATCCGCTCGATGAAGGGCCAGCCCGTCGTGATTCGCACGGCCGACCTCGGCGGCGACAAGGTCATGTCGCAGGACGCCCTCGAAAAGCTCACCACCGGACCGCTCGAGGAGCTGAATCCCTCGCTCGGCCTCAGGGGCCTGCGCTTCTGCTTTGCGCATCCGAAGCTCTTCGTCACGCAGCTTCGCGCAATCCTGCGCGCCGCCGCCACGGGGTCGGGCAATGTCAGAATCCTGCTGCCGATGGTCACATCGCCCGAGGACGTCAGCAGGGTGCGCGAATTCATCTCGCTGGCCTGCAGCGAACTTGCCGCCGAAGGCCAGAAGTTCACCGCCGACGTTCCGCTCGGTGGAATGGTCGAGGTTCCCGCCGCCGTCATGATGCTCAAGGACCTGATTCCCGTCCTCGACTTCTTCTCGCTCGGCACCAACGACCTCGTGCAGTACACGCTGGCCGTCGACCGAACGAATGCAGCGGTTTCAAAGTACTACGACGAGTGCCACCCGAGCGTGCTGCGCATGATCGCCACGACGGTCAGACAGGTCCACCAGGCAGGCAAGAGCGTGTCCGTATGCGGTGAAATGGCTGCCCGACCGGAACTCGTCCCCTTCTTCATCGGACTCGGATGCACGCGTCTTTCCATGACGCTCACCCAGATTCCCGCCATCAAGAAGCGAATTCTGAAGACCGACAGGGCCAAGGCCGAAGTCTTCGCAGCCAGCGTGCTGCGACGCCGATCCGCCAAGGCCGTCCATCAATCCTTTATTCAGGAGGAAGAGGCCTTCCAGAACAGGAAGGTCGCCGATCCGTCCACTACCCTATGAGCAATTCCTACGAAAAACCGCTGAACGATGACGAGTTCGTCGAACTCGGCGAACTGCTTGCCGCCATGCCCGAACCGTTCGAGCCGATGGAGCCCGACTACATGGACGGCTTCCTCACCGCGCTTCTGTGCCTGCCCGACGAGCCGTCTCCCGGCGACTGGATGCCCTACATCTTCGACTCCCAGGCCCGTCAGGACGCCGCTCTGGCGGATCCCGACGAACAGGACCGTCTGGAGGAACTCATCTACCGCCGCTACCGCTCCATCGACACGACGCTTGCGCGCTGCCGCCCCATCGATCCGATCATCTACGAGATCGAGGACAACCGCGGCCGTCCCGTGCGGGGCGCCGACAGCGTGGCCGCCGTCATTCCGTTCGCCCTCGGCTTCTCCGAAGTGATCAACCGCTGGGAAGGTCTCAAGGACAGCACGGACGACCGCATCAACGGCGCCCTGCTCGGTATCCTCCGTCATCTGCCCGACGACGTGGCGGGCGACCTTGCGGAAATCAAGGCGGACCTTGATCTGGAAAGCCCGATCGAGAACCTTGACCAGGCGCTTGAAGACATCGCGGAAAGCGTCGCGGAAATCGCAGCCGTCACCCGCGGCTTCGAAAAGAAGGAGGAGCCTCCCAAGAAGAAGCCCGCTCCGAAGGGCCCGCGCCGTCCGCAGGGCGGCCGACGCCACTGAGGCACGAGACTACTTCTCCGCGCGCCCGCCGCTCATCAGCTCCCGGGCGCGCGCCTGCCTGCTCACCCACCAGACAAGCAGGATCACGGGCACGCCCATCGATGCCGTCAGGAGAAAGAAGCCCTGATAGCCGAGGCTCTCGACCATTACGCCCGAAAAGCCTGCGATGAACTTCGGCAGAAGCAGCATCAGGCTGCTGAAGAGCGCGTACTGCGTCGCAGAATAGGCCTTGTTCGTAAGGCTTGAGAGGTACGCGATGAAGGCCGCGCTCGCAAGACCTGCCGCAAGGTTGTCGGCGGACACCGTGAAGATGAGAAATCCTACGTTGTGACCAATGCCGGCCAGTGCGGCGAAGAGAAGGTTCGTCACGGCGGCAAGGACCGCACCGACGGCCATCGTCTTGAGAATTCCCAGACGCATCGTCACGATGCCGCCCACGAAAGCACCCGCGAGCGTCATCACGACGCCGAACACCTTGGAGACCGTCGCGATCTCCTCCTTGGTGAAGCCCGTGTCCGAATAGAAGGGGTTGGCCATCACGCCCATGACGATGTCGGAGATGCGGTAGGTGGCGATCAACAGCAGAATGCCCGCCGCCCCCCAGCCGAAGCGCACGAAGAAGTCCCTGAAGGGCGCGACAACATTGATAGAGCCACGAGCGGCTCACGGCTTCTACGGGCCGGACGGGTGCCTCGGGCTCCTTCACGAAGAGCACCGTCAGCACGCCCACGCACATGGACGCCGCCATGCCGAGATAGGCGAACTCCCAGGCATGCGGAAAGTAGCCCGTCTCTCCGCCTGCGCTCCAGGCCGCCAGCGCGAGCGTGCCTGCGCCCGCCCAGATCATGGCCAGCCGATAGCCCGTCTGGTACCTGGCCGCGAGCACGGGCTGGTGGGCGCCGAGTCCGCAGACTCGATGCGGTAGGCGTCGAGCGCAATGTCCTGTGTCGCCGAAAAGAACGCGCACATGAGCGCAAAGACCATGATACCCTGCAGGTGATGCAGGGGATCCGACACCGCCATGCCCGCCAACGCCGCAATGACGCCCGCCTGGGACAGCAGGAGCCAGGAGCGACGGCGCCCGAGCAGGCGCCCGAGCACGGGAATGCGCAGACGGTCGACGGCCGGCGCCCACACCCACTTGAAGCCGTAGACGAGTCCGATCCAGCTGAAGAAGCCGATGGTCTTCAGATCAACCCCCGCCTCCCTCAGCCAGAAGCTGAGCGTGCCCAGAATAAGCAGCAGGGGAAGTCCCGAGCTGAAGCCAAGCAGGAACATCCTGACAGGCTGAGGCTGCAGGTAGACACGAAAGTCGGATATCAGCGCCCTGACGTTCATTTAGACCAGATCTTTCTTCGTCAGCCAGACCCATTCGCCCTGCTTGAGCGTCTCGGGCATCACGTAGAGGCCGAAGGCGGAGCGGTGAAGGCCGTCGCAGCGGTTCGAGCACGCTGCGATCATGCGCTTGACCTGATGGTACTTGCCCTGCACGAGCGTCATGCGAAGATGGTGTTCGTCAAGGATCTCCACGTCCTTGGCGGCCACGGGCTTGGGATCGTCGTCGAGCACGACGCCCGCCATGAGCTTTTCGCGAGTCTTCTCATCCACGGGATGCCTGCAGACGACGTCGTAGATCTTCGAGACGTGGCGCTTGGGATGGATGAGACGATGCTGCAGCGCGCCGTCGTCCGTAAAGATCAGCACGCCCGTCGTATCGACATCGAGACGGCCAACGGGCTGCATGTTGCGGCGGCGAAGCGGACTTGGCAGCAGCGTCATGACGGAGGGATGAGCGGAAGGCTTCATCGAGCACTCGTAGCCCGCAGGCTTGTTGAGCGCAATGATCGCCTTCTCAAAGTACGGCCAGTCGGTGCCGAGGCAGCGGAAGACGAGACCTTCGGTCTCGACGTCCTCGTCGGGATCGTCGTGCACTTCGGCTGCGATTTCAACGGCACCGGAGGCCACCATGGCCGCACAGTCATAGCGCGTGCCGAAGCCCTGGGAAAAAAGCACGTCCTTGAGCAGCATTCGTCAGTCCTCGAGAGAAAAGTCGTAGTCGATGGTGAGCGGCGCATGATCCGAGAACTTCTCGTCCGGATAAATCGACGCAGCGCGGGCGGCGGCCGCCACGTTTTCGGTGGCCAGATGATAGTCGATGCGCCAGCCGACGTTCTTGGCACGCGCCTGACCGCGCTGGCTCCACCAGGTGTACTGCTCGGGTCTGGCGTCGACAAGACGGAAGACGTCGCGCCAACCGTGCTTCTCGAACAGATCCGTCAGCCACTGGCGTTCCTCGGGAAGAAAGCCCGAGTTCTTGACGTTGCCCTTCCAGTTCTTGAGGTCGATCTCCTTGTGGGCGATGTTCACGTCGCCGCAGAGAATGACGCGACGGCCGGAGGTCCTGAGCTCGTCCATGTGCTTCAGGAAGGATGCGAGGAAGCGGAACTTCGCCTCCTGACGTTCCTCGGACGAGGAGCCCGATGGGAAATAGCAGGAGATGACGCTGAGATCACCAAAGATCGCCTCAACATAGCGGCCTTCGGCATCAAACTCGGGATCGCCGAATCCGTAGCGGACCTCGTCGGGCTTCCGACGGCACCAGATGCCGCAGCCCGAGTAGCCCTTCTTTTCGGCGCAGTGGAAGAAGGCCTGATAGCCAGGAAGCCCGGCGACCTCGGCAGGGATGTCCTTCTCCTGAGCCTTGAGTTCCTGGATGCAGAGCACGTCCGCGTTCTGGGCCTGAAACCAATTGAAGAAGCCCTTGGTCAGTGCGGAACGCACGCCGTTGGCGTTGAAAGTCACGATACGGAACATCGGAGTCCTCTAGAAACAAGATTCGAATGGTTAAGGATACCGAGGTTTAGCAGTACAATGCCACACGATCCCGCGAGGTCGTGCGACCTCTTTTTCCCTTTTGAAAAAACAGTCATGCAACCGATTCAAGAACAGTTCATCGAATTTGCCCTGGAAGCCGACGTCCTTCGCTTCGGCGAGTTCAAGACCAAGGCCGGCCGTCTCTCTCCGTACTTCTTCAACGCCGGCCTCTTCAACACCGGTGCCCTGCTCGACCGCCTCGGCGAGTTCTATGCGAAGACGCTTCTGGCTGCCCGCGACGCCGGCCGCATCGAGTTCGACATGATTTTCGGTCCCGCCTACAAGGGCATCCCGCTGGCCGCCTCCGTGGCCATGAATCTCTCCCGCCTCGGCTGCGACGTGCCCTGGGCCTTCAACCGCAAGGAAGCCAAGGACCACGGCGAAGGCGGCGTGATCGTCGGCGCCCCGCTCAAGGGCAAGGTCGTGATCATCGACGACGTGATCTCCGCCGGCACCTCCGTGCGCGAATCCGTCAAGATCATCCAGGCCAACGGTGCCGTCCCCTCCGGCGTGCTGATCGCCCTTGACCGTCAGGAACGCGGCGGCAATGCCGTCGAAATGACGGAAACCTCCGCCGTTCAAGACGTCGAAAAGACGCTCGGCATGAACGTCGCCTCGATCATCTGCCTCAACGACCTGCTCGCCTTCATGAACGGCGACACGGACATGGCCAAGGCCGTCTCCTGCCACCAGGAAGCCGTGGCCGCCTACCGTGCCCGCTACGGCGCCTGAGAGGCACGCTGAACAGCGTCGGGCCTGAGGCCCGACAACAAAAAAGGAAGCGTCAAATGACGCTTCCTTTTTTTATTTGCCGGTCAGGCGAACTGATCAGGCGCCGAGCTTCTTGCGAAGGAGTTCGTTGACCTGGGCGGGATTGGCCTTGCCGCGCGTGGCCTTCATGCACTGGCCCACGAGGGCGTTGAAGGCCTTCTGCTTGCCTGCGCGGAACTCGTCGACGGACTTCTGGTTCGCCGCAAGCACTTCATCGATGATGCCTTCGAGCGCTCCGGTGTCTGAAATCTGCTTCAGACCCTTGCTCTCGATGAGCGCGTCGACGTCGGTGCCCTCGCCTTCCCAGACGGCCGCAAAGATCTGCTTGGCGCCCTTCTGGTTGACGGTGTTGTCGAGGATGCGGCCGAGAATCGCGGCGAGGATTTCAGGCGTCACGGGTGCCTTGCCGAAGGTCATGCCCTCGACGCCGTTGACGGCGGCGGAGAGTTCGCCCATGACCCAGTTGGCGGCCATCTTGCGGTCGGAGACCTTGGCGGCAAGCGCAACGTAGTAGTCGGCGATGTCGCGGCTGGCGGTCAGCATCGAGGCATCGTACTGCGGCAGGCCGAATTCGGACTGCAGGCGCTCGCAGAGCTGGTGCGGAAGCTCGGGCATCTCGCCGCGAACCCTTTCGATCCATTCGTCGCTGATTTCGAGCGGAAGAAGATCGGGATCCGGGAAGTAACGGTAGTCCATCGAGTCTTCCTTCGTGCGCATCTGACGCGTCTCGCCCTTGTCCGGGTCATAGAGGCGGGTGGCCTGAACGACCTTGCCGCCGTCCTCTATGAGCTCGATCTGGCGACGGACTTCGTAGTCGATGGCTTCCTGCAGGAAGCGGAAGGAATTCAGGTTCTTGATTTCACAGCGCGTGCCAAACTCCTTCTGGCCGACGGGGCGCACGGACACGTTGGCGTCACAGCGGAAGTTGCCCTCCTGCATGTTGCCGTCCGAGATGCCGAGCCAGACCACGAGGGCGTGAAGCGCGCGGGCGTAGCCCACAGCTTCGGCGGCGGAGCGCATTTCCGGTTCCGTCACGATCTCGAGAAGCGGCGTGCCGGCGCGATTGAGATCGATGCCGGAGCAGCCCTGGACGAGGCCGTGAATGGACTTGCCGGCGTCTTCCTCAAGATGAGCGCGCGTCAGGTTGACGGTCTTGACGTACGGATCCCCCTTCTTGGGCTGAACGGGGAAGGTCAGCTTGCCACCGAGGACGACCGGCAGCTCGAACTGACTGATCTGGTAGCCCTTGGGCAGGTCAGGGTAGAAGTAGTTCTTGCGGTCGAAAACGGAATGATTCGCGACCGTGGCGTCGATGGCGAGGCCGAAGCGGATGGCCTTCTCAACGGCGCTGTGGTTGAGCACCGGCAGGCTGCCGGGAAGAGCCAGGTCAACGTAGCAGGCGTTGACGTTGGGCTCGTCGCCGAAGTGGCGGGCGGCACCGGAAAAAATCTTGGAACGGGTCGAGAGCTGAACGTGCGTCTCAAGACCGATCACAACTTCCCACTGCATGGTTTATTTCTCCTGAGACTCTCAATAACCGGCCGGACGGCGAAGATGCCAGTCCGTTTCACGCTGCCAGGCAGCCGCGACCCCGAGCAGACGGGCTTCGCTGAACGTTTCGCCGAGTAGCTGGAAGCCGAGCGGGCGGCCGTTGGAATGGATGCCGCACGGCACGGAAATGCCGGGCAGGCCTGCGAGAGAGGCAGGGGCGGGGGAGAGGGGGGGCAGAAAAGGCGGACATCGTTG
>OASX01000571.1_pt1 | contig 29183 bp, 25 predicted proteins | sample 1516531 | NCBI WGS metagenome assembly OASX01 (sample SAMEA2579911, study PRJEB22360) | human gut metagenome | biome: human gut; feature: human-associated habitat; material: faeces | place: Denmark | collected 2008/2010
GTTGCACAACAGGGGGGGGGGAAATGCTTTTAGCCGGTAGAGTGTCTGTCATAACACAAGTTTACTATCTAAAACGAGATTCATTATATATTCAATTATATAAAGATCAAGAAAAAAATAAGGAAAATTTTCCTTATTTTTCGATATGTCGTTTTGTCTTTAAAAACAAATGAAAAATCAACCGCACTTACGAATACAAACTTGGTTCATCTTCCGTTGGACGTGTTTTAAATCGGCGGTGTAGCCACATGTATTGTTCCACACCTTTTAAGATTTCTTTTTCCACGACTTTATTCATTCTCTCTGCAATCGCTTTTTCATCTGAAAGATCAGAAAAATCCACTGGTGGCGAAATACTGACCGTATAGCCTGAACCATCTTTATTACGCAACGGGGCAAAAGGCACAACTTTACAATTTGGCGCGGACTTAAGTAGATAATAACTGCCCGTCGTGGTTGCCGCTTCTTGTACAGCAAAGAAAGGCACAAATACCGCATTTTTTCGCCCGTAATCATGATCAGGGGCATACCAAATGGTTTCACCTTTGCGTAAAGCTTTGAACATTCCACGTAGATCTTTTCGGTTCAGCATATCTTTATTTGAACGTAAGCGACCTTTAATTTGTAACCAGTCCAGTACAGGATTGTCATTTGGACGATAAACACCTATGCCAGGATGATGTAAGCCCACAATACGGGCGCCTAACTCAAGAGTGAGGAAATGAACACCCACAAAGATAATGCCGTCCTGAGCATTTTCTTTTAAATAATTTAAGCCTTCAATTTTTGACCATTTTTTAATGCGAGCATCAGACCAAAACCACGCCATGCCGGTTTCAATAATCGCCATCCCAACGGCGCGTAAGTTTTCTTGCAAAATGGCTTCACGTTCTTGCTCGGGCATTTTTGGGAAGCAGAGCTCAAGATTTCGGCGCGCAATCGCTGCACGGCGTTTTCCTACTTTTAATTTTGAGAAAAGCCAGCCTAATCCGTTGCCGATGTGACGTAAAATTGGATAGGGAAGTAACAAAAGGCTTCGCCAAATCGCCACACCAAGCCAAAAGCCCCAGTATTTAGGTGCAAGAAAGTGCGGTTGAAATTGAGGGAGTTTTTCGTTTTTCATAATTCTTTTCTGGTTAGTTCGGCGTGTAGTTTATCGCAAATTTGAGTTGTGGTAAAATTGCACCAAATTTTTATTATTCCAACAGAGAGATTTCAAAATGGCTCAATATTCTGCCAATTTTAATCAAGCGAAAGTATTAGTGTTAGGCGATGTCATGCTTGACCGTTACTGGTTTGGTGCAACTAATCGTATTTCGCCAGAGGCACCGGTTCCTGTGGTTCGCGTACAAAATAACGAAGAACGAGCAGGTGGTGCAGCAAACGTGGCGATGAATATTGCTTCTCTTAATGTACCCGTACAAATTTTGGGCTTAATTGGTCAGGATGAAACAGGTTCTGCCTTAACGAATTTATTACAGCATCAAAAAATTGATTGTAATTTTGTGGCATTGAATACTCATCCAACGATTACGAAATTACGTATTTTATCTCGCCATCAACAATTACTTCGTTTGGATTTTGAAGAAGATTTCCAAAACGTAGAATGCCAAGAGTTGTTAGCGAAATTAGAAGTTGAAGTGAAAAATTTCGGTGCGTTAGTGCTTTCGGATTACGGTAAAGGCACGTTAAAAGATGTGCAAAAGATGATCCAAATTGCACGCAAAGCGAACGTGCCCGTGTTGATCGATCCAAAAGGTACAGATTTTGAGCGTTATCGTGGTGCGACTTTACTGACGCCAAATATGTCAGAATTTGAAGCGGTGGTAGGTAAGTGTGATTCTGAAGAAGAGATCATTGAGAAAGGTTTAAAATTAATTTCAGACATTGAATTGACCGCACTTTTAGTGACGCGTTCTGAAAAAGGTATGACATTACTTCGTCCAAATCAAGAGCCTTTCCATTTGCCAACCGTTGCCAAAGAAGTGTTTGATGTAACGGGGGCAGGTGATACGGTAATCAGTGTCTTAGCTACTGCACTTGCAGATGGTCGTTCTTTTGAAGAATCTTGCTATTTAGCCAATGTGGCAGCAGGTATTGTGGTCGGTAAATTGGGTACATCAACCATTTCTACTGTGGAATTAGAGAATGCGATCCATGGCCGTTCTGAAACGGGTTTTGGCATTATGTCAGAAAGCCAATTAAAAACTGCGGTAGCTCATGCTAAAGCACGTGGTGAGAAAATTGTGATGACAAATGGTTGTTTTGACATCCTTCATCCTGGCCATGTGTCTTATTTAGAAAATGCTCGCAAACTAGGTGACCGTTTAATTGTTGCCGTAAATACGGATGATTCAGTCAAACGCTTAAAAGGTGAAAGTCGTCCAATTAACAATCTGAATGCACGTATGGCAGTATTGGCTGGTTTAGCATCAGTGGATTGGGTGGTTTCTTTTGATGAAGATACACCACAACGTCTAATCGGTGAGATTTTACCGGATTTATTAGTAAAAGGTGGCGATTACAAACCTGAAGAAATTGCAGGCAGCAAAGAAGTGTGGGCGAATGGTGGCGATGTTCGTGTATTGAATTTCGAAAATGGCTGCTCAACTACGAACGTAATTGAAAAAATTAAAGCGCTGAAAGATTAATTTATTAAGGAATGAGTAGAATAAAGCTTGCCTTTATCCTGCTCAATCGTTAAAATTCAGGCTCCTTGTCATCGCTGAGTTAGAGATCGGCGAATGATGTATTAATAACACTACCTTTTAGGAGTAAAAAATGTCTCTAAGTACTGAAAAAAAAGCAGCAATCGTTGCTGAATTTGGTCGCGATGCGAAAGATACTGGTTCTTCTGAAGTTCAAATCGCATTATTAACTGCACAAATCAACCACTTACAAGCTCACTTCGCTGAGCACAAAAAAGACCACCATGGTCGTCGTGGTTTATTACGTATGGTTTCTCGTCGTCGTAAACTTTTAGACTACTTAAAACGTACTGATCTTGCTTTATACCAAAGCACTATCGCTCGTTTAGGTTTACGTCGCTAATTTTTATTACGATAGTAAAAATAAAAGCCTTCGGATTACCGAGGGCTTTTTTATTTTCTGCATATTAGAAAAATAAAAAACGGTCAAAAATTTGACCGCTCTTTTTTAGTCCATTAGTTTGCAATGCCTTTATGGCGAAGCAATGCGTCTAATTGAGGTTCACGTCCACGGAAGCGTTTGAATAAGACCATTGGTTCTTCAGAGCCACCGCGAGTGAGAATTTCATCTAAGAAGGATTTACCCGTAACTGGATTGAAAATCCCTTCTTCTTCAAAACGAGAGAAGGCATCTGCAGATAACACTTCAGCCCATAAATAGCTGTAATAACCTGCCGCATAACCGCCTGCAAAGATATGGCTAAAGCTATGTGGCGCTCTTGCCCATTCAACACCTTTAATCACGGCAACTTTATCTTTCACTGCTTTTAAGGTATCAAGTACTTGGTTAGCTTTACCCACTTCAAAAGTATGATGAAGGGTAAAATCAAACAAGCCAAATTCAAGCTGACGTAACACAAACATTGCCGCTTGATAGTTTTTTGCTTTCAGAAGTTGATTTAATTTTTCTTCTGGCAATGGTTCATGCGTTTCAAAGTGACCCGAAATAAAATCAAGGGCTTCTTTTTCCCAACACCAGTTTTCCATAAATTGACTTGGAAGCTCTACCGCATCCCAAGGTACACCATTGATACCCGCAACATCTGGTACATCAACTTTGGTGAGCATGTGATGAATACCATGACCAAACTCATGGAAGAGAGTAGTGACTTCATCATGGGTAAATAACGCAGGTTTATCACCAATAGGGGCGTTGAAGTTACAGGTTAAATAGGCAACCGGTTTTTGAATTGAACCGTCAGCATTACGTTTTCTGCCGATACAATCATCCATCCATGCACCACCACGTTTATTTTCGCGTGCATAAAGATCGAGATAGAAACTACCACGAACTTCACCCGTTTCATCAATTAAATCAAAGAAACGCACATCTTTATGCCACGTATCTACGCCAAAACGTTCAACTGCACGAATATTAAAAATACGTTTAATTAATTCAAATAAGCCCGAAATAACGCGATCTTCAGGGAAATAAGGACGAAGTTCTTCATCATTGATCGCATATAAATGTTGTTTTTGTTTTTCAGAATAGAAACTGATATCCCAAGGCGCAAGTTCAGTAACGCCAAATTCTTTTTCACAATAAGCTTTAAGTTCAGCTAATTCTTTCTCGCCTTGTGCTTTTGAACGATCCGCAAGGTTATTTAAGAAATCTAACACTTGTTGTGGGTTTTCAGCCATTTTGGTGGCAAGCGAACGTTCAGTGTACGTATTGAAACCTAGCAATTTAGCTAATTCCACGCGTAATGTCATGATTTCTTCAATGATCGCGGTGTTATCCCATTTGCCGGCATTTGGACCTTGATCAGAAGCGCGAGTCGCATAAGCACGATACATTTCTTCGCGTAATGCCGCATTTTCACAATAGGTCATGATTGGCAAATAACTTGGGATTTCTAACGTAAAGCGATAGCCTTTCAAGCCTTTACTTTCTGCAGATTGTTTTGCTGCAAGTAATGCGGATTCAGGAAGACCTGCTAATTCACTTTCATCTTCAATGACTTTTTCCCAGCCCATAGTGGCATCGAGCACATTATTGCTAAATTGTGAGCTTAATTCAGATAAGCGAGCAACAATCTCACCATAACGTTTTTGTTTTTCTTCGGATAAACCGATACCTGAAAGCTCAAAATCACGTAGTGCATTTTCAATGGCTTTCTTTTGTGCGACGGAATAAGTCGCAAATTCAGGGCTATTTTTTAAGGCTAAGTAGGCATTGTATAACCCTTCGTGTTGGCCTACCCAAGTACTGTATTCAGAGAGTAGTGGTAAGCAAGCTTGGTACGCATCACGTAATTCAGGGCTGTTTTTAACTGAATTTAAATGGGAGATCGGTGACCAAGCACAACTTAAGTGTTCGCCTGCTTCAGAAAGCGGTTCAATAAAATTTTCCCAAGTAAAGTGCGGTTGTTTTAGAACTTGTTCAATGGCTTGACGATTTTCTTCGATGAGTTTTTGGATTGCCGGTTGAATATGTTCTGGTTTGATTTGAGAAAACGGAGGTAAGCCTTCAATATGAAGTAATGGATTAGACATAAATATTCCTTTTGCTAACTGTTTCTTTAGTAAATTGCGACAAATTCTATAATATCAAGGTTGAAAAATCTAAAAAATCAGTAATAATTGCGTATCACTTTTATTTAGGGTTTATGATGAACGGCGCTTCCTTTTTTTCTATTATCATTTTTTCTGGCATCATTGCTCTTGCGATCGTTATAGGTGTTATTTCACTTAAGTTTTTCCCAAAAACTTCTTTAACCAAGGCCATGTATGTTGTTCTTGGATGCATTTCTTTAATATTAGGTGTTATTGGTATTTTTTTACCTATTCTTCCTACAACACCTTTTTTACTGCTTACACTTTATTCTTTTGCGAAAGGCTCTTCTCGTTTAGAACAATGGTTTTTAGGGACTAAGCTTTATCAAAAGCACCTAAAATCCTTTAATGAACGTCGTGCATTGACGAAAAAAGCAAAAATTTCTATTTTAACCTTTTCAACCACAATGCTTTTAATTGGCTTTTACTTTACCCCAAGCGTTGTGGGTCGAACGATCATTGCCATTTTAATTGCGGTAAAATACTGGTTCTTTTTCTTTTGGATTAAAACAGAAGACGTTGAAAATGGATAATTCTTTCCTTACTTGGCTTAAAAGTGCGGTTATTTTCGGTGTCATTTTGGGATTGAGTGGTTGTGATAAATTAAACAGTCCTAAATCTACAAACACAGCAGCAGAAGAGCAACCAACACAAAGTCAGTCTATCGAACAAGAAAATACATCAAAACCGAGTAGAACTTTACTGACTCGGGCGTTTACTCATTCTCCTTCTTTTGAGCCTTGGTTTGTGCGTTATCCGGAACAAGAAAACTTATTGCGTGATTTATATGAAGGCTTAACGGCTTATGATTCGGAAGGACGAATCGTGCCAGGTATCGCAGAAAGTTGGCAAACAAAAGACAACAAAACCTGGATCTTTACTTTACGTGAGGGGCTTCGTTGGTCAAACGGTGATCCTTTAGTTGCTCAGGATGTCATGCTTTCTTGGCAAGCATTGTCTCAATCCAATAGTCCATTAAAATCTTATTTGGCTTATCTTAATCTAAAAAATGCGAAAGGCGTTTTAGAAAAAAATAAACCGTTTAAGAGCTTAGGAATTTATGCGGAAAATGACCGCACTTTACGTATTGAGCTTGATAAACCAACACCGTATTTGCCGGAAATGTTAGCGCATATTAGCCTCGTGCCACAATATAGCGATCCTGAGTACCCAGTGACAAACGGGGCTTATATGATCGAAAGTGAAAATGTGAAAAGTATACACTTAGCTAAAAACCCCTATTATTGGCAAAAAAATAATGTGGCTTTTGAACGCGTAGCCTATTTGCCTTTTGTGGAACCTAAATTGGCTGAATTTGATGTGGTGGTTGATGTGCCAGAAGTGCATTCAAATCTTCAGCATTTTCCACAGCTTTGCGGTTATTTTTATGAATTTAATCTGAAAGATCCTAAAGTTGCTAAGGCCGATATACGTAAAGCGATAGCGTCATTGGTCTCTGTCACCAATATCGTGAATAATGAGATTCCAGCGGCAATTCCGAGTTCTTATTTTTTACCGAAAGCCATGTTAAATGGACAAGATTCAAGATGGGAGCCTGTTGTTGCCGAGCAGTTATTGGCTCAAAATAAAATTGATGAAAGACATCCGCTATATTTAAATGTGCTTTATGATGATGCGCCCTTACATGTGAATATCGCGCAACGCTTAGTGGGGCAATTAACACAATCCGATATGTTGCGCGTGGATGCTCAACCAGTTAATTGGCAAACATTACAGACTAAGCGCCAAAAAGGGGATTTCCAAGTCATTCGTTCTGGCTGGTGTGCAGACTTTAATCATCCGATGGCATTTTTAGGCTTGTTCTATTCTAAAAGTCCCGATAATAAAAATGGCTATGTCAATGCGGAATATGACCAACTTTTTGAGCAAGCATTGAAAAGCTTAAATGAAAAAGAGCGGTCAGAAATTTACTTAAAATTAAGTGAGAAGATCCAACAGGAAAACCTTGCTTTACCGCTTTTCCAATACACCACACCGGTTTATATTTCTCCAACTATTATGGGGGCGAAGAAAAATTCAGTGGGCGTCATTTACAGTAAGGATCTATGGCGAAAAGTTGAAAACTAAAGCTGATTAAGAAAGTTGTTCATAATGTGATGAGCAACTTTTTTATTAAATTTAATTAAAAGCGTAAAGTAACACTATTTACTTTTTATTTTTATACGCTACAATACACAACAAATCAACCTAGAGGGAAATCCTTATGTTAAAAATGAATGATTTGGTTAAGCTTAGTCAGACACCAAAATCCACGGTGCTGTACTATGTGAAAGAAGGTTTGTTGCCAGAACCCGTAAAAGATAAACCGAATTTTCATCTCTATGATGAATATTGTGTAGAGTTGCTCAGTTTTATTAAGTACCTACAAAGTAATTTCAATGCGACGATTTCACAAATTAAAGCACTTTTTGCACATCCTCATTTTGATTGGAATAATCCTTATGAAAGCCTTATTGGATTATTGGATATCATCATGGGGGCAGAAAATGAGGTATTCACTATTGAGCAATTATATGAAGAATTTCATCTTTCCGCTAAACAAATCGAAGACATGGTAGCGGAAGGCTTATTGAATCCTCGTGACGGCATTTTTACAGCAAAAGAACGTGATATTTTGGCGATCTTGGCACGTTGTGATGAAGCCGAAATGGATGTAGTGAAAGCTTATTTAGTTGCAGCAAAAATGTTAGCAGAAAAAGAGGTGAATGTGACTTTAGCGGCATTAGCCAATAGCGAACAAAAAGATGAAAAATTAAAACATTTATTTGATTTATTGTTGGTGTTAAAACCTTATCTCTTGAATATGAAAACCTTTAATCTTTATCAAGCGGAGAGTGCGAAATGAAACTCTTAAAATATGCTGGCTTTGTGCCTTATTTAGCCATTGCCTTTATTAATGCCAGTGTGGATTTAGCACATAAAATTACCATTCAAAATGTGTTGCTGAAAAGTTTTTCAGGTGAGAGTTTGGTTGTTTTAACGGCATTAATTAATGCTATGATTTTATTGCCATTTATTTTCTTATTTTCGCCTTCGGCATTTATTAACGATAAATTTTCTCGCACCAATGTGATTCGTTATAGCAGTTTAGCGGCTGTGGTGATTAGTACTGGGATTTTATTGAGTTATATGACGGGAATGTTTGCTATTTCCTTTGTACTGACATTGATTTTGGCAGCACAAAGTGCGGTCTATTCTCCAGCCAAATATAGCATTATTAAATCAATTGTGGGCACTGAAAATATCGGTATGGCAAACGGTGTCATTCAAGCGCTTACTATTGTGGCCATTCTATTTAGTTCTTTTGCATTTTCTTTCTTCTTTGAAGCGCATTATGTAGCATCAGATGATCCGAATGAAGTATTACAAAGTGTTTGGGTGATTGGTGTGGCGTTAGTATTACTGAGTGCACTAGAAGCCTATTTTGCGTTTAAAATCCCATTCTTTAAGCAAGAAGCTGAAAATACAGATGGTCAGTTTGATATGAGAAAATACCTTTCTTTAGGGTATTTAAAAGATAACGTTCGCACATTAAAAGCAGATCAAAATATTTGGTTGAGTGTTATTGGATTAAGCCTATTTTGGGGCGTGTCACAAATTATTGTGGCGGCATTCCCTGCACATTATAAAGCGATGTTCAATGAAGATAATGCTATTGTCATTCAAGCGATTCTTGCGGTGAGTGGCATAGGGCTTGCACTTGGTTCATATCTTGCGGGACGTGCTTCTCGTTTGCATATTGAGTTAGGTATTGTTCCGCTTGGTGCGTTGGGTATTTGTGTGTCGTTATTCTTCTTAACCCTAGCCCAAAGTGGGGTGGTATTAGCACTTTGTTCTTTTGTCTTTGGTTTCTCTGGTGGTTTATTAATCGTGCCACTAAATGCGACTATTCAGTATTTCGCACCTGAGAAAATCAGCGGCAAAATCATGGCGGGTAACAACTTTGTGCAAAACGTGTTTATGGTGGTCTTTTTGCTATTAAGCATTGTTTTTGTACAATTTAATGTTTCGACTCAAGGTTTATTCTTAGTGACTTCTGCTACATGTTTTGCTGCAAGTTTATATACCATGTCGAAAGTGCCTCATTTATTTACGCGTTTATTCTTGCTCTTTGCGCTAAAAGCGAATTACCGTTTTCATGTGGATGGCTTAAAAAATCTTCCACAAAGTGGTGGAGTTCTATTATTAGGTAACCATATTAGCTGGATTGACTGGTTGGTGTTACAAGCGGCTAGCCCTCGTGCGATTAAATTTGTGATGTATCGTCCGATTTACAACAAATGGTATCTCACTTGGTTCTTCCGTATTTTCAAAGTGATCCCAATTGGTGGCGGTTCAAGCCGAGAATCTATTGAAACCATTCGTGAATATTTAGCGCGTGGCGAAGTGGTGGCTTTATTCCCAGAAGGCCATATCAGCTATAACGGCCAAATCAATGAGTTCCAAAAAGGCTTTGAGCATGTATTAAAAGATTTAGAGAATGTGACGACTGTTCCTTTCTATTTACGTGGATTATGGGGCAGCAGTTTCTCCCGCGCAGATTCTTTCTATAAGAATTTAACTAAACGTCAAGGTAAACGTGAAATTTTAGTGGCATTTGGTAAACCAATTCATGGCTTTATTGATGCGACAGCGATGAAGCAAAAAGTACTCGAACTTTCTTTCTCTGTATGGGAAAAAGTCATGAGTAAACGTAAACCGCTGATGCATCATTGGTTGAGTTCAGCAAAATCGAATTTATTCAAAGAAGCAACCGTGGATGCACAAGGCACTAAACTGAATAACCTGAAATTTATTGCTGCGGTGCTAATGTTTGTGAAAACCTTGAAAGTTGCTTTAGGGAATGAAAAAAATGTCGGTGTGTTATTACCAAGTTCATCAATCGGGGCAATTATTAATATGACCCTAATGGTGATGGGCAAAGTACCGGTAAATTTAAACTACACGCTAAGCCCTGAAGTGATGGAAAAAGCGTTGAAAAAAGCCAACATTTCGCAAGTCATTACCTCTGAAAAATTCTTGGATAAGTTGAACGCAAAAGGTTTTGACTTTAGCCAAGTGGTGGCTGATAAAGCCCTCTTTATGGAAAATTTAGGGAAATCGATCACTAAGGCTAATAAAGTGCGGTCATTTTTAACCGCGTTTTTGGCGCCACAATGGTGGATTAAATTACGTTACTTTGCAGATGTAAGCTTGGAAGATAATGCAACCATCTTATTTAGTAGTGGCAGTGAAGGTGATCCAAAAGGCATTGAATTAAGCCATAAAAACCTACTGACAAACATTAAACAGATTGGTGAATTATTAAACTTCCACAAAGATGATGTAATTTTGAATTCCTTACCAATTTTCCACTCATTCGGCTTAACAGTGACAACTTTATTGCCATTGTGTGAAGGCATTAAAATGGTAAGTGTAGCGGATCCGACAGATGGGGCAACAGTAGGAAAAATGTGTGCTCGACATCGGGTGAGTATTTTATTTGGTACTTCAACTTTCTTTAGATTGTATGTACGCAATAAGAAATTCCATCCGTTAATGCTACAAAACGTACGTATGGTTATTGCAGGTGCAGAAAAATTGAAAGCGGATGTAAAAGAAGCCTTCAAACTTAAATTTGGCTTGGAAATTTACGAAGGTTATGGCGCAACTGAAACAGCACCGGTAGCTAGTGTGAATATGCCTAATTTACTTGATCCGGAAACCTTACAGGAATTTACCTTCAATCAAGCTGGTACGGTAGGTATGCCATTACCGGGTACCATAATCAAAATTGTGGATCCAGAAAGCTTGCAAGAATTACCAGTCGGCGAAGACGGTTTGATCTTGATTGGTGGTGGGCAAGTCATGAAAGGTTATTTGAATGCACCAGAAAAAACAGCAGAAGTGATTGTTGAAATTGACGGTGTGCGTTATTACAAAACTGGCGATAAAGGCCATATCGATCATAACGGCTTTATTACCATTGTGGATCGTTATTCTCGATTTGCTAAAGTCGGCGGCGAAATGATCAGCCTCGGCAGCGTGGAAGAGAAATTTTCACAAGTATTTGATGAAGAAAATCAATTTGTTGCTGTCGCATTGAGCGATGATAAAAAAGGCGAGAGCATTGTGCTTTTAATTAAATCTGCACTTTCTTTAGATGAGATCAATGAACGTATTAAAGGATTAAATGTACCGCCGATTATGCTACCAAGCCAAGTCTTCTTAGTGGATGAAATCCCGATGCTCGGAAGTGGTAAAGTGGATTTCAAAGGTGCGAAGAACTTAGCGATGAGTTTAGTTAAGTAAAGAAAATTGTAATAGATAAAAGAGCGGTCAATTTGACCGCTCTTTTTGTTATTTAATGAACCTCATTTAGGTGTTTTTCAGCATCTTTCACCTTACATCAACGTACCGACATATTTTAACATGACCCCAGCGGCAATAGCCGAGCCAATTACACCAGCAACGTTCGGCCCCATCGCGTGCATAAGGAGGAAGTTTTGGTTATCCGCTTCCAATCCGATTTTGTTAGAAACACGAGCGGCCATAGGAACGGCAGATACACCAGCAGAACCAATAAGCGGGTTAATTTTGTTTTTGCTGAATTTATTCATCAATTTTGCCATTAATACACCGCTACCTGTACCGATTCCGAAAGCAATTACACCAAGAATTAAAATGCCTAACGTTTGCGGTTGTAAGAATTTATCGGCGATAAGTTTAGATCCCACAGACAAGCCAAGCACAATGGTTACAATGTTAATCAAGGCATTTTGTGTGGTGTCACTTAAACGTTCTACTACGCCGCTGACGCGCATGAGATTACCGAAACAGAACATCCCGAGTAATGGGGCTGCATCCGGTAGGAGTAGACCAACGAGCAACAGCAAAATCACCGGGAACAAGACTTTTTCACGATTACTCACATGTCGCATCTGTGTCATGCGAATTTTGCGTTCTTCTTCGGTGGTTAATGCTTTCATAATCGGTGGTTGAATCAACGGCACTAACGCCATATAAGAATAAGCCGCCACCGCAATAGCACCAAGCAATTCAGGCGCCAGCTTACTGGTTAGATAAATCGCAGTCGGACCATCCGCACCACCGATAATACCGATAGAGGCAGCTTGAGGCAGTGTGAATTCGATAATACCGAAGTAATTTAAGGCTAACGCACCAAGCACGGTAGCGAAAATGCCGAATTGTGCAGCCGCACCAAGTAGCAACGTTTTTGGATTGGCTAATAACGGACCAAAGTCTGTCATTGCACCTACACCCATAAAAATAACCAATGGTGCAATGCCGTATCCAATCGCAACTTTATAGAATAAAGCCAAAATACCGGCGCTGTAACCCATATCCACAGATAAAGCTTCTAATTGATTTATCATGGATATTGGCGCGGAAGTCATCGCTGTTTTAATCGCAGCAAGATCGGGTGAAACACCCAGCTGCGCGGCGATTACCGCAATTTGCTCTGGTGAGCCGAGATGAAGCAAATTCTCTAATGCTGTCATAGCTAGACCCGCTTCAGGGATATTTGACAATAATCCGCCGAAACCAATTGGTAGCAACAGCAAAGGTTCAAATTTGCGCGAAATGGCAAGCCACAGCAACAGCAGGCTCACAGCGATCATTACTGCTTGCCCCCATTGCAGATGGAATATGCCCATCCCTTTAATTAACGCAATAATACTCTCCATAGACTATTCCTTATGCTAAGGTCATCACGGTGTCACCCACCGCAACAGCATCACCAGCTTTAACGCAAATGCCGCGTACGGTACCAGCTTGTGCAGCTTTCACTTCGGTTTCCATTTTCATGGCTTCGAGAATGAATAATACATCGCCAGCTGCTACGGTTTGACCTTCTGTTGCAACAACTTTCCAAATATTACCCGCCATTGGCGCCGTTACAGGTGTGCCACCCGTTACTGGAGCTGTTTGTGGCGCGGCTTGCGGAGCAGTAGTCGCGACATGAGAGATATCGCCGCCTTCGCTTACTTTCACCACAAAAGCTTTACCTTCTAATTCCACGGTATAAACAGCGGAGCCAGAAGCAGATGGTGTAGCTTTAGAAACTGGTTTATTTTCCACCGCACTTTCATTGCCAGTTGGAGCAGGTTCAAAGGCGGCAGGGTTGTTGCGGTTTTCTAAGAATTTCCATGCAATTTGAGGGAAGAGCGCCACGATTAAAGCGTCATCTACGGCGTTGTCTGCCAATTTCACGCCTTTCGCTTTAGCTTGTTCAGCAACTTCAGCTTCAATCTTCGCCATTTCTGGCGCAATGTGATCGGCAGGACGGTCAGTTACTGGCGCAGCACCTTCTAATACGCGAGCTTGCAACGCACTATCTACCGGTGCAGGTGTTTTACCGTATTCACCTTTTAAAATTCCGGCAGTTTCTTTGGCGATAGTTTTGTAGCGTTCGCCAGTAAGTACGTTAATAACAGACTGTGTACCAACAATTTGAGAGGTTGGTGTAACAAGAGGAATATAACCCAAGTCTTTGCGTACGAGTGGGATTTCTTCTAATACTAAATCTAATTTATCGGACGCATTTTGTTGTTTTAATTGGTTTTCCAAGTTGGTGAGCATGCCACCTGGCACTTGTGCCACTAAAATACGGCTATCTACACCACGTAATTGGCCTTCAAATTTAGCGTATTTTTTACGTACATTGCGGAAATAGGCAGCAATTTTTTCCAAACGAGGAATATCCAAACCGGTGTCATACTCAGTGCCTTGCAAGGTGGCAACTAGGGATTCAGTTGCAGGGTGACCATAAGTACCTGACATAGAAGAAATTGCCGTATCAATACCATCTACACCAGCTTCAACTGCTTTTAATAACGCCATTTCTGCCATACCAGTGGTGGAGTGGCAGTGTAAATGCAATTCTACGTCGAAACGTTTTTTGATTTCGCGTACTAAGTCTGCTGCCGCCATTGGATTTAAAATACCGGACATGTCTTTGATAACCAAACTGTCGATACCGATTTCAAGTAATTGTTCTGTGGTGTCGAGCCAGGTTTGCATGGTATGAACTGGGCTGGTGGTATAACTTAATGTCCCTTGAGCATGACCACCAAATTTACGTACTGCTTGCAACGCTGCTTTCATATTACGCGGATCATTGAGCGCATCGAATACGCGGAAAACATCCATACCATTCGCTACACAACGTTCTACGAAACGTTCTACCACGTCATCAGCATAGTGACGATAGCCTAATAGGTTCTGACCACGTAATAACATTTGTAATGGGGTTTTTGGACAGGCTTTTTTCAATTCACGCAAACGAACCCACGGATCTTCACCCAAGAAGCGAATACAACTATCAAATGTTGCACCGCCCCAAGCTTCCAATGACCAATAACCAATATCGTCTAATTCATGGGCAATTGGTAACATATCATCAAGACGCAAGCGAGTTGCGAAAAGTGATTGGTGGGCATCACGAAGCACCAGTTCTGTCATTTTAATTTTTTTAGTCATAGTAAAATCCTTATGTTATTTGAACTGTTGGGTACGGCGATGGTGTGCGATAGCCGCTGCAATCACAGGACGTAAACGCTCAAAATCGTCAGTTGGTGCCGCAGAAAGTGCGGTTGAATTTGGGGAAGTTTTTGGTTCGGGTTGTGGTTCAGGAAAGAATCGATTGATAAGTTTAGACATCACTCCAATTGCCCAAATTAAAATGAGCAAAAAGACCAACACAAAACCCATCCCTGAAAACATCAGATTAATTCCTTCGCCTATAAGCTCTGAGGGAGTCATCATTTTCTTCCTTATTTGTTTGAAAAAATGGACAATTTTATTCTAATCGTTCTGTTTAAATAAAACTGTGATGAAGATCATAATTTGAACGATAGGCACACAAGAAAAGGGGGAAAAGTGCGGTCAATTTGGAAGATATTTTTGTTGAGTCAAAATATTATTAATAAGGGATATCTCTACGCGTAAAACTAAAAGGACTAAGCTCTGTAGATGACAGAACTCAGTCCTTAAATTACGTGAGTCTCACTTTTTTATAGAAAGGAAGAGATTATTCTACTTTTACAATCCAGCCTTCTGGAGCTTCAACATCACCGAATTGAATACCGGTTAATTCATTGTAAAGTTTACGTGTAACAGGACCCACTTCAGTTTCTGAATAGAACACGTGGAATTTACCTTTGTGTTGAATACCGCCTACTGGCGTAATCACAGCGGCAGTACCACAAGCTCCCGCTTCTGCAAATTGATCAAGTTGATCGATATACACATCACCTTCGATAGCTTCCATACCTAAACGCTCTTTTGCAATGTAAAGCAAAGAGTATTTGGTGATACTTGGTAAAATGGATTCAGATGCAGGAGTGATAAATTTATTATCTTTGGTAATACCAAAGAAGTTTGCCGCACCCACTTCTTCAATTTTCATGTGAGTTTTTGGATCAAGATAAATCGCATCTGCAAATTTACGCTCTGGTGTGCCAGCTTCTGCCGCTAATTCATGTGGAAGTAAGCTTGCAGCATAGTTACCACCCACTTTTACGCCACCCGTACCCATAGGGGCTGCACGGTCGTAATCAGTCGTAATGAAGTTAGATGGTGCTAAACCACCTTTGAAGTATGCGCCAACAGGGCAGCAGAACACAGAGAAAATAAATTCAGGTGCAGTTTTCACACCGATATTTTCACCAGTACCAAATAGGAAAGGACGTAAATATAACGTTGCACCAGAACCGTAAGGGCCTAACCATTCTTGGTTGGCTTTTACCACTTCTTTACAAGCACGGATAAATAATTCGGTTGGTACTTGTGGCATTAATAAGCGATCAGATGTGTGTTGCATGCGTTTTGCATTTTGATCAGGACGGAATAAGTTAATTGAACCGTCTTTACAACGATAGGCTTTTAAGCCTTCAAAGCATTGTTGACCGTAGTGAATTGCAGTTGAGCCTTCGTGGATATGTAGCATATTATCAGTGGTCAGTTTACCTTCATCCCATTTTCCATCTTTCCAATGTGCGATGAAACGGTAATCTGTTTTGATATAACTAAATCCAAGGTTGTTCCAGTCTAAGTCTTTCATTTTGCTTCCTTAATACGTTTTTGTATAAATAAATTATGAATGAAAATGCTGATTAATCTACACCATAATGGGGAGCATGAAAACATTTAAGCGTAAAAATATTGTGATTTTTCAAAAATTTTGTGTAGATTTTCAAATTTGTGAACTCGGTTAGGAAATAAAATTTTGCTTATGCTAGAATGACAGGAATAAAAAAACGCCGCTCGAAATGAGCAGCGCTTAACCAGAATGGTTTAATATATACAGGAAGTAAATGAGTAACTTAACTGTTACTCCAGTTCGGAGAACCGAACTATATGCAAACACAACATCATACTTAAGTCTGAAACTCATTAACTTGTAAGGAATTACCAATCATTAAGTATGGGGGTATTGTAGGTAGAAGGTCATGAAAGGACAAATGATGTTTTTTTATTTGATGCATTAAAAAAACTAATCCGATATAAATCTTAACCATTATAAACTAAAAATTAGCCATTGGGAAGAATTATGTATAAACGTTTGCCTCCCCTTAATTCATTGAAGTCTTTCGAGTCTGCTGCACGACATTTAAGCTTCACAAAAGCAGCGGATGAGCTTTTTGTGACACAGGCTGCAGTGAGCCATCAAATAAAATTATTAGAAGATTTTTTAGATGTCGAGCTTTTTATACGTAAAAATCGTTCGCTCGAATTGACTGAATTTGGGAAAGCCTACTTTGTTGATATTAATAAAGTTTTACGAAAATTGAATGAAGCGACTGAACGTTTATTAACGCTTAAAGCTGAACCACATTTGGCAATTAGCGTGCCACAAACCTTTGGTATTCAATGGCTTGTGCCTCATTTGAGTGATTTTAATAAGCAACATCCTGAAATTGAAGTACGCTTGAAGGGCGTCGATCAAGATGAAGGTTTATTGAATAAAGAAATTGATATTGCCATTTATTATGGCAAAGGTGATTGGGAGAACTTACAGGTCGATCGTTTGGGCGAAGAAAACCTCGTGATTTTAGCCGCACCTTCATTGCTTGAGAACATACCAGTAAGTTGTCCTAATGATTTGAAAAAGCATACGCTGATTCATACGCATACCCGAGATAACTGGCAAGCGATGGCGGATTATCTCAAATTAGATGATTTGAATATTCAGCAAGGTCCGTTATTTAGCCACACCTTTATGGCATTGCAAGCGGCTGTTCATGGGCAAGGTATTGCGTTAGCTAATCGTATTTTGGCTCAGCAAGAAATTGAAAACGGTCATTTGCAAATTGTGTTACCAGCCGAATTGCGGGATCCAAAATCATTCTATGTGGTCAATCATTTAGATCGTTTAGATGATGAACAAATTCAAGCCTTTAGAACATGGATTAAAGATTCAATTAAATTAGGAAAACATGAATAAATTAGCCTTATATTGTCGAATTGGCTTTGAAAAAGAAGTCGCTGCAGAAATTACCGACCGAGCTTCTGAGCGTGGTGTATTTGGTTTTGCTCGCGTAGTAGAAAACAGCGGCTATGTTATTTTTGAATGTTATCAACCGGGTGATGCGGATCGTTTAGCACGAGAAATCCCTTTTAATCGTTTGATTTTTGCGCGTCAAATGATCGTTGTGTCAGATTTCTTAGAAAATCTCGATTCTCAAGATCGTATCTCGCCAATTCTTGCTCAATATAAACGCATTGCAGAAGAGATTAATCTTAAGCAAGCAGTAGAGTTATTTGTTGAAACGGCAGATACCAATGAAGCCAAAGAGCTTTCGACATTTTGCCGAAAATTTACCGTGCCGTTACGCCAAGCGTTGAAAAAACAAGGTTGGTTACAAGGTAAGCCGAATGCAAAGCGCGGTCAGATTTTACATTGTTTTTTCACTCAGCCGAATTGCTGCTATGTAGGGTATTCCTATCTTGGCAATAACTCTACCCATTTTATGGGGATACCACGTTTGAAATTCCCAGCGGATGCGCCAAGCCGTTCAACTTTAAAATTGGAAGAAGCGATTTTAACCTTTATTCCTCGACATGAAGAAAGTAAACGCTTAAATGAAAATATGGTGGGAGTCGATCTCGGAGCATGCCCTGGCGGCTGGACCTACCAATTAGTGAAACGTGGTTTATTTGTGTATGCAGTTGATCACGGCAAAATGGCGGCCAGTTTGCATGATACTGGCAGAATAGAACATTGCCCAGAAGACGGATTTAAATTCCAACCACCAAAACGTAAGCATATTGATTGGCTCGTGTGTGATATGGTGGAACAACCAAGCCGCATAGCCAATTTAATCGGAAAATGGCTGATTAACGGCTGGTGCCGAGAAACTATTTTTAACTTGAAATTGCCAATGAAAAAACGTTATCAAGAAGTGATGTTGTGCTTAGAAAATCTAGCAGTGATGTTGGCAGAAAAAGAACTGGAATTTGATATTCAGGCTAAGCATTTGTATCACGATCGTGAAGAGATTACGGTGCATATTGCATTAAAATAGAAAAGCAAAGCGCGATCAAAAAACATTGAATTTTTTGACCGCTCTTTTTATTTAAGCAATTATTTATTGGCTAAAATCACTGCGCGAGTTGGGGCTTGATAGCCTTCGATGGTTTTACTGTGATCATTTGGATCTAAGAAATCAATCAAACTTTCATTTTCTAACCAATCCGTTTTACGCTGTTCTTCTAATGTTGTGGTGGCGACATCTACACAACGCACATTAGTAAAGCCGACTTTTTCCAACCAATTAATGAGTGCTGAAACGGAAGGAATAAAATACACGTTCTTCATTTTTGCATAGCGATCTGAAGGCACTAATACCGTATTCACATCGCCATCAACCACTAAAGTTTCTAAAACGAGCTCACCACCTTTTACTAATTGATTTTTTAGCTGTGTGAGGTGATCGAGCGGTGATTTACGGTGATAAAGCACGCCCATTGAAAACACGGTATCAAATGCTGCAAGTGGTTGCATTTCTTCAATACCTAACGGGATTAAGTTTGCTCGACGATCGTTGTTTAATAGTTTTCGAACGGCTTCAAATTGGCAAAGGAAAAGTTCGGTTGGATCAATACCCACCACCATTTTTGCACCTTCGCCAACCATTCGCCACATATGGTAACCGCTACCGCAGCCTACATCTAAAATGGTACGATCTTTTAATGGCGCAAGATGAGGCAAAACACGATCCCATTTGAAATCAGAACGCCATTCGCAATCCACGTGAATATCAAACAAATGATAAGGCCCTTTTCGCCACGGCATCAATTGCTTCAAATGATGAATAATACGTTGTTTTTCGCCTTCCGAAAGTGGGGAAGTGCGGTCAGATTTCACGGCATTTTTTAAATCAATAGTATCTGCCTGCAAATCAGGGAGAAAATCTACGATTTTTGACCATTTTGCATAATCACCATGGGTTTGTTTTTCCCATTCTTTTAACTGCAAAGGCAACGTTTCTAGCCAAGCAGATAAATTTGTAGTAGCGATTTGTTGGTAAAAAGGGCGAAAATCAATCATTATTTTGCTTCCTTATAAGCTTTTTCTGCTTTCTCAAAGGTTTCTTTAACTTCATTTTTAGGTTCTCCAGACAGAAGAGAAACCACAATAATTGCAAGACTAGCAAGAGCAAATCCGGGGATCATCTCATATACATTAAACCATTCACTGGTTTGAGGAATCACGGATTTCCAAGCAAAGACAACCACTGCGCCGACAACCATCCCAGCCATCGCTGCTGATGAAGTCATGCGTTTCCAGAATAAGGAGAAAAGCACGACCGGACCAAATGCAGAACCAAAGCCTGCCCAAGCAAATTCAACGAGTTTTAATACTTTACTTTTTTCATCTTGAGCAATCCAAATGGCGATAGCGGCAATAACTAAAACCATCGCACGGCCTAACCATACTAATTCTTTTTCTGACGCTTTTGGACGAATAAACCCTTTATAAAAATCTTCAGTGATAGAGCTTGAAGAAATTAATAATTGTGCTGAAAGTGTACTCATTACTGCCGCTAAAATCGCAGAAAGTAGAATACCAGCAATCCATGGATTAAATAGCAATTTAGCCAGTTCAATAAACACTTGTTCTGGTTCATTATTTACTACGTTTGCAACACCAGGATTTGCAAAGAAATAAGGAATACCGAAGAAACCAATACCAATTGCACCAGCTAGGCAAATCACCATCCATGTCATACTAATTCGGCGTGCTTTGATTAACGATTTCACCGAATAAGCTGCCATAAAGCGAGCCAGAATATGTGGCTGACCAAAATAACCTAAACCCCAAGCGGCTAAACTTAATAAACCTAATGGTGTGGTCGCCGTGAATAAATCGGTGAAGTCTTTATTTACAGCAATTTCAGCTTGATGGAGTACTTCAGTAAATTGTGATGTATCGCCCAAACTTAAAAAGATGAAGAGTGGTGTTAAAATTAAGGCAAAAATCATCAAAGTAGCTTGAATGGTATCAGTCCAACTCACCGCTAAAAATCCACCGATAAAGGTATAAATAATGGTTGCTAATGCACCGTACCAAATTGCCGTAGAGTATTCGACAGAAAATAGGTTTTGGAATAATTTAGCACCCGCAACCACACCTGAAGCACAATAAATAGTGAAGAATGCCAAGATGATTGTCGCTGAAACAATTTTTAAGAGATTGTGTGATGTACCAAAACGATGATGGAAATATTCCGGTAATGTGAGTGCATTGTTGTTAAATTCGGTATAAATCCGTAAACGGCCAGCCACGAGTAACCAGTTAAAATAAGCGCCGAGAATTAAACCAATGGCGATCCAACCTTCTACTAAACCAGATACATATACCGCACCTGGCAAGCCCATTAATAACCAGCCAGACATATCAGATGCACCCGCAGACATGGCGGTTACAAAACTTCCGAGTTTACGGCCACCTAAAATGTAATCGGATAAATTGTTTGTATAATAATAGGCAAGAACGCCGATTAAAATCATGCCGAAAATATAAATACTAAAAGTAATAAGTGTTGGGTCTAAACCAAACATTAACTACCCCAAAAAAAGTCATGAAAATTTGAGAAAGGTCATATTTTACCTTATTTGGGTCTATTATTCTATTTTCCTTTTCGATAGACTTATACCATTAAAACTAAGGTCGAAAAAATGGATTCTGTTGAATTATTAATGAATGTTACGCCCAATGAAACCCGCGTTGCGTTGGTGGAAACGGGCGTTTTAAAAGAAGTTCATATTGAACGTCAAGCCAAACGAGGCATCGTCGGGAATATCTATAAAGGACGAGTAACCCGTGTTTTACCGGGAATGCAGTCCGCATTTGTGGATATCGGCTTAGAAAAAGCCGCATTTTTACACGCTTCCGATATTGTTTCACATACCGAATGTGTAGATGTGAACGAACAAAAGCAATTCCGTGCAAAAACCATTTCTGAACTCGTACGCGAAGGGCAAGATATCGTAGTACAAGTGGTAAAAGATCCGTTGGGCACCAAAGGGGCAAGATTAACCACAGATATTACATTGCCTTCTCGTTATCTTGTCTTTATGCCAGAAAATAGTCATGTTGGTGTGTCGCAACGTATTGAAAGCGAAGAAGAACGCGCAAGATTAAAAGCGTTAGTTGAACCTTTTTGTGATGAGTTAGGCGGCTTTATTATTCGTACCGCTACTGAAGGTGCAACGGAAGAAGAATTGCGTCAAGATGCGGAATTTTTAAAACGTTTATGGCGTAAAGTGCTTGAACGTAAAGGCAAATATCCAACCCGTTCTAAAATTTATGGCGAACCGGCATTACCACAGCGTATTTTACGTGATTTTATCGGTGCTAATTTAGAGAAAATTCATATTGATTCCAAACTTTGTTTTAATGAAGTCAAAGAATTTACCGATGAGTTTATGCCTGAGTTAAGTGAAAAATTAATGCTTTATACGGGCAGTCAGCCGATTTTTGATATTTATGGTGTAGAACGAGGCATTCAAAATGCACTTGAGAAACGCGTGAATTTAAAATCGGGCGGCTATCTCATTATTGAGCAAACTGAAGCCATGACGACCATTGATATCAATACAGGCGCTTTCGTTGGCCATCGAAATTTAGATGAAACAATTTTTAACACCAATATTGAAGCCACTAAAGCCATTGCACAGCAGCTACAACTGCGTAATTTAGGCGGTATTATCATTATTGATTTTATTGATATGCAAACCGATGAGCATCGCAATCGCGTGATTGAATCCTTGGAAGAAGCCCTATCAAAAGATCGCGTCAAAACGAATGTGAATGGGTTTACTCAACTTGGTTTAGTGGAAATGACCCGTAAACGTACTCGCGAAAGTTTAGAGCACGTTTTGTGTGATGAATGCCCAACTTGTCAAGGTCGTGGACGTGTGAAAACCGTCGAAACGGTATGTTACGAAATTATGCGTGAGATCATTCGTGTTAACCACTTATTCTCGAGTGAACAATTTGTGGTTTATGCCTCTCCAGCCGTGGCGGATTACTTAATTAAAGAAGAATCGCACGGTTTATTGCCAGAGATCGAAATGTTCATCAGCAAACAAGTTCAAGTTAAAACAGAGCAGTACTACAACCAAGAACAGTTTGATGTGGTGGTGATGTAAAAGACAAAAGTGCGGTCAATTATGACCGCACTTTTCACTTTAACTACTTCAATCTTTCTAACTGTTGAATAATGGCTTCATCAGGTTGTGATTGAATTTTTCGCATGCGTATAAAGAGTAAAGCAGCGGCAATGGTTAAGGCAATGATAAATGCTACCCAGAAACCTTTTGCGCCGATGCTTGGTACGATCCAATCCGTGCGGGAAAGAATATAACCAACAGGGATACCTACGCCCCAATAAGCAAGTAACGTGATATAAAGGATAATTTTAGTGTCTTTATAGCCACGTAAAATACCGCTCACAACGACTTGTACTGAATCTGAAAATTGATAAATCGCTGCCATCGCTAATAAGCTGCCTGAAAGAGCAATAACGGTGGCATTATCACCAACAATTAATGCGGCAATCTCTGCACTAAATACCCAAATCACCAACGCCAATACACTTGCCGCAATCAAGCCAAGAATAATAGCGGCGTGAGCCATGATTTTGGCTTTTTGAGGTGCATGATTACCGAGCTCTTGCGCCACTAAAATGGTTGCAGCCATCGCAATAGACATGGGGAACATAAAGGCTACGGCACTGGTGTTTAAAGCAATTTGGTGGCTAGCGACCACATCCGCACCTAATGGGGAAAGTAATAAACTACTTAATGCAAACAGTGACACTTCACTGCATAGCGCAATGGCAATAGGTAAACCAAGTGCGGTCAATTTTTTCAGTGTTTTGATGTCTGGCTTTTCAATAATCTTTTCAAAGACTTTCAAACTACGTTCGTTATAGTTTTTGGCAGAATAGGTAATCATCAAGATTGCCATCGCCCAGTTGACAATAGCCGTTGCCACACCACAACCGACACCGCCCAACGCAGGTGCACCAAATTTGCCGTAAATAAACATATAATTCAGCGGAATGTTCAGCATTAACCCCATGAAGGTAATCACCATGGCCGGTTTGGTCTTAGCAATGCCATCATTCAAACAGCGGAAATTAATCAGCAATAAATAGGCTGGTAAGCCCCACACCATCGCACGCAAATAATTCATCGTCACATTTGCCATGTGGGCATCCATATTCATAAACTGCAATATGAAATCATTATGATAGATGATGAGTGCAAGGGGTATCATCACTAAAAATGAAATCCAAAGGCCTTGTCTCACTTGGTGAGCAATGCGATGGCGCTGCCCTGAACCATTTAAATAGGAAATTGTTGGAGGCAAGGCGAGTAATAACCCCTGCCCGAAAAGAACCAAAGGTAGCCAAATAGAGGCACCAATACCGACACCGCCTACATCAGCCGAGCTCACACGCCCCGCCATAATCACATCCACGGTGCCCATGCCAGTTTGAGCTAACTGGGCAAGCCCAATCGGTGTCGCAATTCGGATAAGTTTTTTAATATCAATACGGTATTGAGAAAAAAGACGAGAATTCATAAATTTTGCTATAATATTGGAAAAATTTTTAATGAAGGAATAATAATGTTTACAGGTATTGTACAGGGCATCGCCCAAATTCATGCAATTAAAAATAGCGATAATTTTAGAACACAGATCGTAAAATTACCAGCTGAAATGCGAAAAGGCTTAGAAATTGGTGCATCAGTGGCAAATAATGGCGTGTGCTTAACGGTGACAGAAATTCATGACGATCTTGTAAGCTTTGACTTAATGCAGGAAACCTTGCGTATCACCAATCTCGGTAGCTTAAAAGCAGGGGATTTTGTGAATATCGAACGCGCAATGCAAATGGGCGCAGAAATTGGTGGGCATATTTTATCAGGCCACGTTTATTGTACCGCAAGTGTTTCACAAATTATCGAAAGCGAAAACAATCGTCAGGTTTGGTTTAAATTACCTAATAAAAATGTGATGAAATATATTCTAACAAAAGGATTTATTGCGATTGACGGCATCAGTCTTACTATCGGTGAAGTAAAAGACGATGAATTCTGCGTGAATTTAATCCCTGAAACCTTACATAGAACTCTGATTGGCAAACGACAAATCGGTGATTTAGTGAATATCGAAATCGATCCACAAACACAAGCGATTGTGGATACAGTGGAACGATATTTAGCAGCTAAAGCTTAGTTGGAATGAAAAAAGTGCGGTAGAAAATGATGTTGTTTTTTACCGCATTTTTTATGATAAGAGAAATTAAGACATATAAAAATGTAAATCTATCTTTTATAAATTTTTGTCAATTTAGAAGTTTTCGTGCATAATGAAAAGGCGGCGAGTTATCACCGCCAATTTCTCTTATTTTTTAAGTAATACAATGATGAGTTCCCATGTTGCCCTAGTTAATATGCTAGAGACAATGCTCACTATAATTTTCTTAAAAGATAATTTCATTTTATGACTCCTTATTACAACTGTCATAAGTGAATTACTCATGAAGCGAATGGTGGCAGCCATTCGCTTTCTACTTTCTGAAAGACATATCCAGAAATCAAGGTAAAGATAAACATCTTTAAAATTAAATTCAATCGCATTATTTTTTTTGCTTAACTTATTGACAGAAAATAAGTTATTTAAAATAAATGACTTTTTCTTGAATTGATGTTTTTTTAACCGCGATCTTTTTTGTAAAGATGTAAATTTACCGATATATAGAAAAGAAACAGTGTTTTGATAAATGTTGTATATCCCATTTCCTTTTCACTGAGCTGAAATCTCTGCATATAGGTATTCTATAAACAAAAACGCTTAATAAAATTATTAAGCGTTTTTTTATTGATGAAAATTTATAAATTTTTGACCGCACTTTATAGGAAATTATTTAGCTTGTTTCTTCGCTTTTTTCCATTTCCAAAATAGGAATAGGGCTAAAATACCGATTAGGATATAAATAACAAGTTGGCCTTTTTTAATTTGCTCGTGTAACCAATCTAGGTTTTTCGCACCAAATTCACCAAGGTAAACCCAAATTGGTACAGAAATAATCGCCGCACAGAAATCAATTAATACAAAGCGTGTGTAACTGACGCGGCGGGTAATACCAGAAACCATATAAATTGGCGCGCGTAATCCTGGAAGGAAACGAGCCACAAATAAAACACGGTTGCCGTATTGAGCAAATTTTTCACGCACCATTTTTAAGCGTTGTAAGGTAAGCACTTTGCGCATTGGGCGGAAACGAAGAATTCGGGTGCCGTAAATGCGACCAAGCCAATACATGCAAGAGTCACCAGCAAGTACGCCGATCATACTGACTAATAACATTAAATGGGAGTTTACACTTTCAGGATAAAGACCAGCAATTACGCCACCGGATACAAGCGTGATATCTTCTGGAATGGGTACACCAAAGCCACAAATAATAAGAACAAATAGCACCGCCCAATAACCGTAATCGGTAAAAAAGCTGATAAGAAATTCCATTTGAAACCCACTTACAATCAGTTAGTTAAAATTAATTAAAAATTGGGGCTTATTTTAATCGCTTTACCTTGAAAAGCCTAGAAAAAATTTGCTGTGTAAATTTGCATTGTGGGGCTGAATATTTTATAATCCGTCGCTCTCAAAGTTTGTCTTTGAGCAAATTTAGGAAAATTGCTGGGTCGCCTGCAATTTTTTATTTTAAACTTTTAATCAAGAGAACATGAAAATGGCATTTAAATTTAACGCTGAAGTTCGTCAAGCGCAAGGTAAGGGTGCGAGCCGCCGCCTGCGTCACAACGGTCAAATCCCTGCAATCATTTATGGTGGCAGCGAAGCACCTGTTTCAATCATCTTAAATCACGATGAATTAAACAACGCACAAGTTCACGATTCTTTCTATAGCGATGTAATCACTTTAGTGGTTGAAGGTAAAGAAGTTGCAGTGAAAGTTCAAGCAATGCAACGTCACCCATTCAAACCAAAATTGGTTCACATTGACTTCAAAAGAGCATAATCCAGTATTTACGCTATCTAAAGTCAATTTTAATTCCGAAACCTTTTCTTATTTTTAGGTTTTAAAGTTTAGTAAAATCAATGAGTTTTAAAAATGTTTCGGAACGTGATTTGTGACAAAAAAGGCCCTTCATTTGAAGAGCCTTTTTTATTTGGTAGGATTTAGTGTTTTCTACACCTGTGGCGGGTAGTATTTTAGTTTTTTGTGGTTGTCAATTAGATTTTATTCATCGAGCTGTTTAGTCTTAGGATTTTGTAAATTACCGGTTCTTCATCAATGTATTCAACCAATACATCCACTAAGAAAATCTTATGATAAGGGTATTCTTCATTTAAGATCATCTTTTCTTTGAGGGTTTTATCTTCAAATTTTACTCTTACAGGTTTGCTAGATACTGCAGGGATAATAGCCCGATCTTGTGCTTTACTTTGTGCATCAGCAGTTGATGACCAATATAGCGGAGTATTGAGTAAGGTGTTATCGTCACGTTCTTTCAGTAGTCTTAGTTCTCGATTAATATTGTTTTGAGCTAATCCTGCTAAAGCATTGTCACCGTGTAGGTAGATATGAACATCCCCCTTATTATCCGTTACTTGAAGATTGAACTGTGCTTTCGGATCGATTGCAATCGGTTCTAGAATATTACTCGCATTTTTTAACATTACCGGTGTGAGTCGTTCAGGTCTTTCTCCTTTATTCATTGCCCAATCAAAAATCATTTTGAGATGTCCTCCAAATTCTAAAATGGCATTTGCTTGTTCTATGAGGGGATAGGTGCTTGAAACTAATGCGGCAAGCTCAACAAGAAAACATCCTTGCGTTATTTTTTCAACATAGATGTGCTGTTCACAAGGCTCTATGTCAATTTTATTATCTTGGATAAATTGGCGATATTCTGCTGCAATGCCTTCCATACTTTGGCAAAAAGTAGAGAGTTGTAAGGGTTCGCTATTATCGATTTCAATGAGTAGTTTCATATTTTTGTCTATCGTGTAATGTGTTTCAGCTACCATAACTGCTCCTGAATTTAGATACAAAAAAAGCCGTCAAAAGACAGCTTGGAATTTGGAGTATCTTAATCTGAAGTGGGGGCGGTGTCAATAAAAAAGCCCTCGATTGAGGGTTTATATATAATTTATTCTTCTTCATTCTTATGTTTTTCAAGTACACTGGCCTTACCTTTGCCAAATCCAGCAAAATAACCAGCTAGTAATGCACCACCGATTTTCAACACCTCTAGCGCAAAAGGAGTATTATTGGTAAACATAGCAACACAAACAACAATAGTTACAACAATAACAATACCACCGGCTAAGATGTGGCGTTGAGAATGGAGTTTTGAAATTGTTTTTATTTGCTGCTCTCTATCACCTTTTTGAGCTTCAATGCTTGCTAAAGCAATTCTTTCATTTGATTCAATTCGTTTACGTTCTAGATCTAATTCTTTTTCTTTAACCGCTTGATTTGCCTGTTGAACTTTTACCATATCTCGCATTGCTGCAAGAAGTTGAACGTCAGTTTGTGGATTTTTATTTGAAGACATTGCTATCCTCGACAAAGTGTTGGCATTTTGTATTTGATTTGAAATGAACCGTAACCCGAACTACCAATTCTAGGTGGAACAAACTGAATACTTTCGATGTTGTTATTAACAGTGGATTTTTTCGCTTCGTTTAGAAATTCTTGAGCTGAAACGTTGCGAACCTTTTTAGGGGTTAATAGTAGCGTTTTAGTCATACTGATTACCTATTTGCGAAAATCCCTTGTGAAATAAGGATTTTAGATATTAAAAGCCTACTAAAGTTTAGTAAGCCAATTACAATTTTCATTTAAGGAATAATGATTGAATGATTGTTGTCACCAATCATGTGCAGTGCACACATTATAGTGTTGCAACTTTATTTTTACAAATAAATATTTGTGAAACAGTCAAAATAAATTACAAAACTGTAAAAGTGCAGCCATTTTTCGTGTTACTTACTAGCTATAATATTAACAACTGGTAATACACTAATAGGACTAAATCGATTGAATGAAGAATTAGTTCCAGTGTTTATCCTATATTTTTGCTACTCGATTTAATCGTCTGCTGTTTGGCGATGGGGGAATTTGAGTTTCAAATTCACGAAACGCGATCAAATTAGAACGCACTTTTTTTAATTTTAAAATAGCATTATTATAGTCCTATAACTTTTGTAATTTCGGAAAAATTTGCATGGTTTCGGAAGTAAACAATAATTACATTTTGGTAATTGTTTGATTTTATTTATTAAATTCTGGTGTTTTTTCTTTTCGGGCAAAGTGCGGTCAAATTTGAAATCGTTTTAGGAGT
>OASX01000602.1_pt1 | contig 27542 bp, 33 predicted proteins | sample 1516531 | NCBI WGS metagenome assembly OASX01 (sample SAMEA2579911, study PRJEB22360) | human gut metagenome | biome: human gut; feature: human-associated habitat; material: faeces | place: Denmark | collected 2008/2010
GCGGACCGCCCACCAGGATAATTCAGCCAGAGATAATTCACGCTCCTGCGTACCGCTTATTGCGTGACCGATGACGTCAATCATCCATGCTGACAAGTTTTGTTGAGCAAGTTGCCCGAGTGACTCTGATGTCTGGTCGCGCAGCTGGTTGTCACAGTGCCAGCACAACACCATCGCGCCGCTACCGTAACGATGTATGACGGTTTCGCTGTGGTGATAGTCACCATGAGGCCACTGGCAGGATTTAACATGACGCAGGAGCCAGTCAGACAATGCGCCAGCGCCGCCAGCAGCACGAATCGCCCGCTCATCGCTGAAAAATGGCAGTAATGATTTATCTTCCACGAGCGGCTGGCGAACGGCAGGAACAGCTCCTGACGGCAGACTGCGCATGCTTTTCGGTTCCGGCTCCACCAGCACTCGAGGATTATGAAATACCTGCATGGATTCACGACCAGGCTTAAGGACCACCAGCCCGAGTTCCGGTACCAGAACAGGTCGAAGTAATACCCGCACGCTACCTCCAGATCCGTTGCTGGAATGTGCGGGACGGACGCGGTGGCCGTCCGGAGTAAGGGAGCCTGACGGAGATTATCCAGTGACGATAATCGAGGCTGAGGGCTTTCTTAACCTCGTATCCGCGCCTGCGGTAACACTGAATTATCCATTCGGCCTGTTCTTCAGTGCATGGGGGATGCTGGTACCAGTCAGATTTGAATGCGTGAAAACGCCGTCCGCGCCTGCTGGCAAAGACGGCAGAATCATCAGAATTGTATAATTTGGTATCGTGCGCCATCGGTTGTCTCTGCTGGCGCAGCAGGTGCCAGTTGTTCAGGCTGGCGTGCGAATTGTAAACCAGAATGCCTGGAAAAAACAAAACCCGCCGGAGCGGGTTAAGTGCGGGTGCGTTGAGGATGCCTGACTCATCAGAGGTGGCGAGGGATTTCTCCCCCGCCTGGTCTCTTACTCCTCAGGTTCGTAAGCTGTGAAGACAGCGACCTCCGTCTGACCGGTTCGGATTCGTACCTCGCAGAGGTCTTTCCTCGTTACCAGTGCCGTAACAATGACGGTTAAACAGATGACGATCAGGGCGACTAACATCGCCTTTTGCTGCTTCATAGCCTGCTTCTCCTGTGTAAGTTCACAGAGATATTGCAATTGCCTCAGGATAAGTAAGGGGAAATTGCACTATGCAAATGCAGCATCTGATGGTTGGCTATCCTAAGTACTACCAAACGGCCGATTATGCGTTGAGGCTTTCAGTGATGGCTGATACAGCAACAATGAGAATGAAGGCTCTGCACTTCTGGGATAAACACGGTATTTCTGCGGCTTCTGAAGCCTTTGGCGTGTCCTGCCGCACGCTTTACTGGTGGCGTCAGTTACTGAACAAGGAAGGACCTGAGGGGCTAATCCCGCACAGTAAGGCACCTCTGGTGCGACGAAAAAAACACTGGCATCCCGATGTGCTGAAAGAGATTCGACGCCTCAGGACAGAGCTGCCGAACCTCGGTAAAGAGCAGATTTTTGTTCGCCTGAAGCCCTGGTGCGAACAGCGCTATCTGGCCTGTCCGAGTGTTTCCACCATCGGCAGAATGATCGCTGCCGCACATGATAAAATGCGGATGATACCTGTGCGTCTGGGATCGCGGGGGAAGGCACTGCTTGTCAAAAAGCGGTCTGCCAAACCCCGCAGGCCAAAGCACTATCGCCCGGTAAAGACAGGTGAGCTCATTGGGATGGACGCCATTGAGCTCAGAATGGGCGAACTGCGTCGCTATGTCATCACCATGATCGACGAATGCAGCAATTACGCGCTGGCGCTGGCTGTGCCGTCACTCAACAGTGATATCGTCAATCACTTCTTCAGCCGCGCAGCCCGGTTGTTCCCGGTCGGTATCAGCCAGATAATCACAGATAACGGAAAAGAGTTCCTGGGAAACTTCGACAAAACGCTGCAGGAAGCCGCTATCAAACACCTCTGGACCTATCCCTACACGCCAAAAATGAACGCTATCTGTGAACGTTTTAACCGGACGTTAAGAGAGCAGTTTATTGAATTTAATGAGATTTTACTCTTTGAAGATCTGGCGCTATTTAATCAGAAGCTGGCGGAATATCTGGTGCTGTATAACAGCAAAAGGCCCCATAAGGCGCTCGCGCTAATGACACCCGTGGAATATATTTTAAGAGAGAACAAAAATTGCAATATGTGGTGGACCCATACATCTCCTTGCCTTTCGGCACGTAAGAGGCTAATCTTCAGTTGTCGAGACATAAGACTGGCCTCACTTCGATTTATAGTCGGGTGGGGCTTTTCTCTATCTGTCTTTTGGTGTTCATGCCTGAGACAGATAGCCTCAAGCACCCGCAGCAATTCTACTTAACTATCCTTTTCCCGCAAATCGTTTTTATCCCCAGCGACAAATCGAATACACCACCAGCGCCACAGCCATTGCAATTCCCATCGTTGCGAATGCTTCAGGCCAGGTCATCGCAAAACATCCTCCGCACTTATCAGTTCGTTCCGCTTCAGGTAGTCCATCGCCTTCTCCGGTAATTTGCAGTCTGGATTAGCTTTTTTCAGTTGACTGACCAGTCGTTTAACCCACATTGTTAATTCGCTAACCCGATTACTGGATGCTAGTAGGTTGTCGGCTTTACCCAGAATGACAGCACAGCAAGTCTCTTTGAGCACCCAGTCAACCGCGTCTTTCCATGCTCCGGTTTCGACTGGCGGATTTTCACGCTTAACCTGTTCATAGAAACGCACTGCTTTAATCAATCCTTCTGGTGTCAGTGACACAGGTGTAGCGGTGAATAGAGGTTTAGGTGTTATCTCTGCACGTTTTGCGTATGCTTCAACTGTGTCAGGATTAAACAGGATTATGTTTTCGCCGTATTCCCACGCTATCGGCTCTGCTTCCAGCGATGCCAGAGCAATTTTGAATAACTCACCCTCTACTCGTGCCACCCCTGAATTGGGGTGGCATTTCGCAATCGCTATTTTTAATTTAGCTTCTTCGATTAATTGCTCTTTTGTTAATTCAGTCATTTTTCATTACCGCCCTTTCGGGCGGCCTCCTGATGTTTTGAGGGTGCAGGAATCCCTCCTGTTAAGGATTAAATTTTATTTACAGTGCTGAGATTAATTATTCAGATTTGAATTATGTTTTCTCTTTCACTTCACGCAGTCCTGATTGTTAATTTGGCTCACAGTACCACCTCCTGCAAACTTCCCTTCCAGAAAGCCAGCACGCGCTGCATAGTTTCGCTCTGACGGCACTCTCGGCAAATTATGTTCTGTCTCCTGTTGTAACGGCGTATTTCACCATCTGGCAATGAATAAATCAGGTCAGGGTCGCTCTTCTTTTTCACTGCCGCTCTCGACATTTTTTTGCAGGCTTTTATCCAGTCCTTACGAGCCTGCTCCGAAGGAAATATTCCATGTCCTGAACCATATACTGCGCCACTAACTACCAGCTCTTTCGCCAGAACTTCTATCAGGTGCCTCGTTGCTCCGGTTTCATCCTCCAGTTGCTTACGTGTTTTCCTCCCATCTCTGCGCACCAGTTCCACAATACGCGCCTTCAGTTGCTCCCGATATTCAGGTGTAAAAACGTTTCTCATAAGTGCCTCACCTTTCCGACACAACGCGACTGGAGGAATCGACAATCTGTCGGACAATATCCCGGTGTTTATTCAGCTCCCGCAGCGCGGCGCAGACGCGCTCCCACTTCTGGACATGATTTTTCGCCCGGCGCAGTTCGCGGTTTGCCAAATGCAGCGATGGTAAAATCAGGTCATCCGCCCGCGTTTCGGTGAACGATGGCAGCGACTGCACAATGTCCGCCACAGTTTCTGTTTTAATTTCTTCCTGTGTTACAGTTTCCTGTGCTGGTAACGCAACACCTGCTGGCTGAGGAAAGGCTTTACCATCAGTTTCCGTTACCAATGCGGCTTTCGGCTCTGCTGGTAAATTATCGTCCGGCATGCAGTAACGAAATTTACCGTTCTGATTTACGCGAATCAGGCGACCTTTGCTGATTGCCTGAGCCAACGTTGAAGCCACTTTGCGTGATGTGATACCGAACAGCGTAGCCAGCTCATCAGCCGTTTGTGGTCCGCGTTGTTCAATCGTCGCCGTTAAATCGCACTCTGAGATTTTCGCTACTGTTGCCGTGGTAGTTTCTTCATGAAATTCAGCCCGGGATGCTTGTTCCTGCTGAGCATTGCTACCAGCCACACGCCAGGTGTACGCGGTTTTATCAACGAAACCAGATTTTTTCAGTTCCCACAGCTCATTCAGTACCTCTTCACGACTGATATCAAGTCGCGCAGCAAGTTCTATGGATGTGGCTTTTCCCATTGCTTTCAGTGCGTCAAAAACAGTCTCCATTAAATTTTTTCTCCCGGTAAAAATTACTTCGTGATTCCTGGCTGGACGACATTCTGGCGCCAGCTTTCCCAGTTAAAAGTCACCCAGCGCCCGCCGTTCATGGTCATACGATCCATAATCCTCTCGCCGAGCAACGTTTTCATGGCCTCATAGTTCAGGTTTGTCAGCATCCCCATACTGCGCATCGATGCTGTCCGGCAATCAACAATCTGATGCAGCACCACCTGCTCGTTTTTCGTCTCACGCTGAATGCCAATTTCATCAAGAACCAGCAGATCCACTTCGCACAGTTCCCGCAAAAATTTTTCGCCTGACTGCCCGTCGTCATAGCTGGCGTGCAGGGCACTCATAACATCAGCCACAGTAACCACTATCACTGTCTGGCCGTCTTTCAGCAGGCGATTCCCGATAGCCGCCGCCAGATGGTTTTTTCCGGTACCAGGTTTTCCGCTGAACGCGAAATTTGTGCATCCGGTCATCAGTTCATCAGCGATGGATTTCGCCTGACTTAACGCGTATCGCTGGCCGTCGTTCTGTACATGGTAATTCGCAAACGAGCATTTACGGTGCAACGGCTGGATGCCTGAGCGATTCAGAATTTTTTCCACCCGCAACTGGCGATTCAGGCGGTTGATCTCCTCGCTACGCTTCTGGCCTTCAGCAAGTTGCCACTCGCGCCACTCCGCTACCGTTCTGAATGGGGCGGTTACATGTGGCGGGGTCAGTCTGCGGATACGTTCCAGAACGCCGCCTGTCGCAATATTTTTCATGGTTCGTTACCCCCTGAACCCCGGAGGAATTTCGGTGTCCGGTTCAGAAATATGATTCACACAACGCTGTACAGGTGAACGCCCCAGGCGGATGACCAGTTCGTCCCATTTTTCGCGGAGCTTTGACGGGCTCATGATGTTTTTTACCCAGAATGGATCCCGCTGTACCCGCCCAAACATTTCGCAAATTTGTCTGTGAGTTCTGCCATCCAGCATCCGCATTGTGCGCACGTCATTGGCCCACGCGGTCCAGTTTGGTTCTTTCGGTCGCGTGATCTCGCCATCATCGCTGGCCGCCTGCTCGTAAAGACTCACGATTCGTCCCCAGATCCACTGTGCGCACGCCAAATCTTCCTGACTTCCCCACTGGCGTTTTTTCGCACTGAACACAACCGCATCAGGGTGTCGGGTTAAAAAATCCTGTTCAGCCGTCTGCGGGTCCGGTTGCGAAGCGTCCGGACAAGAAGATCTTTTATCTGATGGATCAGATTTTAATACTGACGGATCGGGGTCAATCATCGCCCCCCTAACCGACCGTTTTTTATCAACGGTTGATCCATCAAAATTTGACGGGTCAACCGTTGAGGGGTCAATATTTGACGGGTCATTTTTGGCCGGGCTAATTTTTCTTTTCGGTTTATATGCCTCTCGCGCCGCCGCTGCTGCAGCTTCGAGTTTTTCCACATTAAGCCGGTAGATATTGCTTACGTTACGTCCGCCAACCTTACGCTCTTCCTTTGTCAGCCAGCCGCTCTTTTCCAGTTCCGCTATCGCCGCTTTAACCGTTGATTCACTCTTTGCCCCAATCTGACGACGAATGGTCTCTACTGCAGGCCATGACACACCTTCATCATTGCTGTAGTCTGCAAGACGAGCCATCACTGCCACCCTGGATAAGATCATGCCGGTGAAGGCACACCCTTCCCAGACAAGACCATGAAGCTTGCTGCTCATAAAAAACCCCGAACACCGTGCTTTTAGTGCATCACCACGGCATTTCCTGCCGGGCCACCGCGATTAATCTGGTTGAAACCAGCAATTGCCACCGCAATAAAATCATCTGCATCCCTCACCAGCCGCTCCCGCGTCTCCAGCAGCTCCCGAAAATAGGCTGAACTGTGACTGCGCATTCGGGCCACCAGCAGAGGCGGCATTGCCTTTTCGATCGCTGGTAACAACGCCTGAATTTTTTTAACCGCATCAGGGGTGTCTTTCTCCACCCAGCGGAAAATTTTCTGAGTATTGCGAGCCAGGGCTTCAGGATGGCTGTCGTCATATAATTCCGGGAACGTCATACCCAGCTCAAAATAAGCCCGGGTTATTTCAGCCGCCGGAACTTTTTCACCGTCCGGATGCGCCCAGGCATTCATCACCATGCGGATGTGCTCATGCTTGATTATCATGAATCAAGCTCCTGGAAAGTGGTTGTGTTAACGTTTTGGTATCTTCCAGCTCGGGCCAAATATTCATCCAATCAAAAGGCCTTAGTTGCTGACGTGTAACTTCACCATTACTGGCTCGCTCAATAAGGACACATAACGATGCCCCTAACACTTGACCTTTACTCAATGCCTTTCTTAGATAACCGATGCTAGTACCACACTCACATGCAAACATACGCTGTTCATCAGACGAAAGAGAATTGAGAAATATTCTTAATTCTTCCATGGCTACTCCTTAGTAAACTACGGTCAAGAATACCCACAGGTAAACAAAAGTCAATACCTATGGGTTGTTTACCTTGCGGTAATCGCATCTATTATTTACCTATGGACAAATATGAATTTAGACGACAGCAACTCATCAAAATTCGTGATGAGAAATGCGATGGTAAAGCGGTTAACGTGGCCAGAAAGATCGGTCGCGAGCCTTCTTATGTATCAAGAATGTTGTACCCAGAGGGGAAAAAAGGAAAAAAACGGATCGCTGATGATATGGTGGAGATTATCGAAGAGTCCTTTGGGTTACCCCGGGGATGGATGGATGGTATCGTTTCATCATCAACGAACACAGCCTCCAATTATGAAACAAGGGTTCTAACGCCACGACAACGTATTTTTTTAGATCTCTTAGACGAACTGCCAGAAAGTGAAACGGATAACTTATTAAAAACTCTTGAAGAGAAAAAACAGTATTACAATATGATCTACGAAGAAATCCGTAAAAAGAAAGCACAAAACGCGTCATAACTCACCAAACAACCAGCCACCAGTTAAGACACCCCAAAATTTTACCCATGGGTATTTACTTTTTGAATACCTATGGGTATCCTTTATTTCATACCAACCCTCCCCGCCCCACAGAACGCAGGGCAATACTTTGAGTTACCAGGCAGTGGTCAGGGGTTAAGTAGCCAGCCCGAGGCGTAAGAACATGACGGCAGGGTTCAACTTTAACTATGCAGCAGGTTTTTGTTCCGCTACCCCGGCGTTAAGGGGAAATGAGGTCAGCATGGATACTATCGATCTTGGCAACAACGAATCTCTGGTGTGCGGCGTGTTCCCAAACCAAGACGGTACGTTCACCGCAATGACGTATACCAAAAGCAAAACGCTTAAAACCGAATCTGGCGCGCGTCGCTGGTTAGCCAGAAACACTGACTGATGAGGCTGACGATGGAATTTAAAGATTTACCGTCTGATGTACAGAAAACAGCAGCTCATACATTGCATTCTGTGCTGCGAGAAATCGGGAAAGATATTGCAAGCGAGCCAGCAAAAGATCTGGCCCGGAAAATCAAGACCGCTTTCGTTGAGCTTTATAATGTTGGCACTGACTCTGAAACTGTCGAGACCAAGACCGTAAGTTCACCAATATTCTCACTTGAGCCAGGCGTATTATCAGGTGAAATATGCACCGAGATTTCCAGCGAACTGCTTCCGGTAATACGAGAAGCAATTTGCCGTCGCGGTTTGGATGGAAGTTACGATCATGACGTCCTGCAAGTTCTCAGGACAATGGTGACTTCACTGGGGATTTGATCCCTGCGTCCTCTAACCTTTTGATATAGCGGTCCTCCAAGAAGCGGTAAATTTTGTCGAAATCATCTTTCCCCTCTGATTTATTCAGAGGATTACAGGACCCGTAAGTAGCGGCATACATTTCAACCGTTTTATCAAAAATATAAGAGACAAATTCTTCTTTAGTCATATAGATTTCCTTCTTGGTTATTCGGGATAAGAAGGATACCACCTCGCCTGACGTGGTTAAAAGCAGGCACACAACACGAAAGCGCACGGCGAAGTTCGTCTCACTGTACGGTGTCGTTAAATTTAATTCGACCGTGCGCTTCCGGTTGTGGCAACCCGCGAAATGGCGCGGCGGTAAGTATGGCGGGGTTATTCCTTCCCCGTTGAGGACACCGGGTTGTCAGGTTGACCATACGCTTAAGTGACAACCCCGCTGCAACGCCCTCTGTTATCAATTTTCTGGTGACGTTTGGCGGTATCAGTTTTACTCCGTGACTGCTCTGCCGCCCTTTTTAAAGTGAATTTTGTGATGCGGTGAATGCGGCTAAGCGCACGCGGAACAGTTAAAACCAAAAACAGTGTTATGGGTGGATTCTCTGTATCCGGCGTTAATTGTTAACTGGTTAACGTCACCTGGAGGCACCAGGCACCGCATCACAAAATTCATTGTTGAGGACGCGATAATGGAAACGTTATTACCAAACGTTAATACGTCTGAAGGTTGTTTTGAAATTGGTGTCAGAATCAGTAACTCTGCATTTACTGAAGATGCCATTAACAAGAGAAAACACGAACGGGAGTTATTAAATAAAATATGCATTCTTTCAATGCTGGCACGTTTACGCCCGATGCAAAAAGGATGCTGGCAATGAATACAGCAATTGCTCTCACTCTGATAGTTTTTCTTAATACGGGCGAGCCTGTTGACCTGGTTATTGACATTTACGGTTCAATGAAAGAATGCACGGCTGCCGCAGCGGAACAGAAAACTCCCGGTAACTGTTATCCGGTCGATAAAGTTATTCATATGGACAATAACGAAATCCCGGCAGGACTTAAAACAGCACCGTAATTAATATCCGGTTTCATTTTTATATGCCAGCAATGGCAGGGATTTGTTCACCCTTAAATCTGTAATGAGGTTAAAACAAAATGAGTAAAGTCTTTATTTGCGCCGCCATTCCGGACGAACAGGCAACAGCAGAAGGCGCTAAACCTGTGGCCACTGCCATTGAAGCAGGCGACGAACGCCGGGCAAGAGCCAAATTTAGCTGGTTATTTCTGGAACAATACCCGGAAGCTCAGGACTGTGCTTATAAATTTCTTGTCTGCGAGGATAAACCCGGCATGGCCCGCCCTGCTCTCGATTCCTGGGATTCCGAATATATGCAGGAAAACCGCTGGAATGAGGAGTCGGCTTCCTTTGTTCCGGTCGACCCTGAACCGGATACAGAAACTGTTAACTTTAATCAGTTATCTGAAGACAAGCGGGCTGCTGTCCTTGTCAGATTCGGTACACATGAAAACATCACCGTGGATATGGTCATCAATGCAAGCGGGCTTCTCGGCGATGACGAGATGACGACTTTTGATGGACACCTCACTGAAGCAATTATCAGGACTAAAGAAATTAACGCCATGTATCCTGAGCGTCAGACTGATTACATCAACGATGCCAGACGTGATTTAAAACCAACAGCCAAATGGCCCGACGTTCAGGCGTATTTTCTCGAACGTAAAAAACGCATGGAAAAGGAGCGCAAAGAAGGTGGAGCATATAATTCCGTCGTCGATCTTGCCCGCGCCAGAGTCAACCGGCAAGGCACTGAAAACTCTGCAGGAAAAACTGGCTCCGTAACTGCTGTCATTCGTCGCGAATACAGGCAGACATGGAAAACACTGGATGACGAACTGGCCTACGCTCTCTGGCCTGGTGATGTGGATGCCGGAAACATTGACGGCAGCATCCATCGCTGGGCAAAAAATGAAGTTATCGACAACGACCGCGAAGACTGGAAGCGTATCTCGGCATCAATGCGCAAACAGCCTGATGCCCTTCGCTACGACCGCCAGACTATTTTTGGCCTTGTCCGTGAACGTCCGATCGACATTCACAAAGACCCTGTGGCACTGAACAAATACATTACTGAATACCTGACGACAAAAGGCGTGTTTGAAGATGAAGAAACGGATCAGAGTCCTGCTGATGTTCTCCGGTCGTCAGCAACACAAACTGATGCAGTGGAAACAGAAGTATCTGGCACCCAAAAAAATGAAAGCGCACTGGAAGCTGAACCATCTGTAGAGCGTGAAGGACCGTTCTACTTCCTCTTTACCGATAAGGACGGCGAAAAATACGGTCGCGCAAACAAACTGTCTGGTCTGAATAAGGCGCTGGCTGCCGGGGCTACTGAAATCACCAAAGAAGAATACGTCGCCCGAAAAAATGGCACATACACAGGCTTACCGCAAAATACCAATGCCGCACAAAACTCTGAACAACCAGAGCCGGTAAAAGTTAACACGGTCGAAACAAATAAAAAAATGGAGACAGAAAATCTGCCTGATGCCGACAAAGTGCTTACTGCATCACGTGGTGAATTTGTTGAAGGAATTAGCGACCCGAATGATCCGAAGTGGGTTGAGGGGATCCAGACTCGCGATTCTGTGTACCAGAATCAGCAAGAAATGGAACAGAACGACCAGAAAGCGGAACAAAACAGCCCGGATGCGCAACAAAACGGGCCAGAAGTGCAACAGTCAGAGCCAACAGCACAACAGGAGACTGAAAAAAGCTGCAATACTTGCGGCCGGGCTGGCGGTGGAAAATGTCCGGACTGCGGGCCTGTTATGGGTAACACAACATATCAGGAAACATTCGATGAAGAAAATCTGGCTGAAAAAGATTCGGAGAAAATGGAAAGCACTGCGCATTCTCGTAAGGAGAGCGCTGGTGACGCTCAGCATGGCAATAGCAGTGATGAAACTGGCGAGACGGCAAATCCCCTAATTCCAGTGAACGGTCATCATAAATACATATCCACCAGCAACAGAATGTGGACTCATATGATGATCGACCTGGAAACCATGGGAAAAAATCCTGATGCTGCAGTTATCTCAATAGGTGCAATATTTTTCGATCCGCAAACCGGAGATATTGGGCCAGAATTCAGTAAGACCATCGATCTGGATACTGCTGGCGGTGTCATTGACAGGGACACCGTTAAGTGGTGGCTGAAGCAATCGCGCGAAGCGCAGTCTGCCATTCTGGCTGATGAAATCCCGTTAGATGATGCACTGTTGCAATTACGGGAATTTATCGACGAAAACTCTGGTGAGTTTTTTGTTCAGGTCTGGGGCAACGGAACCAGTTTCGACAACGTAATTTTACGCCGTTCATACGAACGACAGGGAATCCCCTGCCCGTGGCACTACTGCAATGATCGCGATGTTCGCACGATCGTTGAACTGGGAGGAGCCATGGACTTCGATGCCAGAACGGCTATTCCATTCGAAGGCGAGCGCCACAATGCACTTGATGACGCCCGTTACCAGGCAAAATACGTTTCAGCTATCTGGCAAAAACTGCTCCCAAGTCAGGCTGATTTTTAATGTTCAACCCCGGTTGTCGTCCACCAGCTATAGTGGCGGCGACCATGATTAGCGAACAACGCTCATGGCAAGACTTATTCTGCTCACTGAGTGGGCAAAAGAGGAATTCAGTGAACCGGTCCCTACTCCGGGTACATTAAGTAAATACGCTAAAGCCGGAATGATATTTCCCCTCCCCAAAAAAGTTGGAAGACACTGGCGAGTGGATCCACGGGCTCGTTTTGTCGGAATGGTAAGCAAGCCTGAGGTGATCGCCACAGATCACCCGGCTTTAAAGAGGATACTGGAAGATGGCTCGCCCTCGAAAATATAAAACCGATGTTCCGGGGTTATCTCCGTATTTTGACAAAAGAAATAACAAAGTTTACTGGCGGTACAGGCATCCCATCACAGGCAAAAATCACGGACTCGGCAGTATTGACCAGAAACTGGCGGAAACCATTGCAGCAGAAGCAAACAGCCGCCTTGCCAGACAACAAATGGAACAAATGTTCAGTCTGCAGGAAAAAATTATTAGTGATACCGGCGGTTCATCAACCGTTTCAATTTTTCTGAATAGTTACAGAAAAATTCAACAGGAAAGATATGAAAACGGAGAGATCAAACTCAACACGCTAAAACAGAAAGCGGCCCCTCTCAGAGTGTTTGATGAACGTTTTGGAGCCAGGCAATTAGATGCCATAACCGTAAAAGATATTGTATCGGTGTTGGAAGAATACAAAGCAAGAGGACATAACAGAATGGGACAAATTTTCAGGAAAGTACTGATCGATGTTTTCCGGGAAGCTCAACAAACAGGCGATGTCCCGCCAGGGTTTAATCCGGCAGAATCGGCAAAAAAACCACAGGTACGGGTATCAAGGCAACGACTGACCTTTGATGAGTGGATGATGATTTATAACGCAGCGGAAAAAGAGGGTTACTTTTTACAGCGTGGCATGTTGCTTGCGCTGATGACAGGGCAGCGTCTTTCGGATATTAGCAAAATGCAGTTTTCGGATATCCGGGATGGCTATCTTCATGTTGAACAGCAAAAAACGGGAGCCCGAATTGCTATCCCTCTGGCTCTGCGTTGCGATAAATTAAATCTTACCCTGGATGATGTGGTGTCATCCTGTCGCGATTGCGTTCTTAGTCCGTGGTTATTGCACCACCATCACGCGAAAGGGACAGCTAAGCGCGGCGGAATGGTTAAACCAGCAACGTTAACTGTTGCATTTAAAAAAGCCCGGGATTCTGTAGATTACAACTGGTGTGCCAATGGTACCCCACCCTCTTTCCATGAGCAGAGATCTTTATCAGAACGATTGTTCAGAGAACAGGGAATTGACACCAAAACTTTGCTGGGCCATTCGAATCAAAAAATGACCGATATTTACAACGACGCACGCGGTAAGGAGTGGAAAAAACTGGTCGTTTGACGACCAGTTTTGCAGAAGAGTTTTGCAGAGATTTTGCAGAGAAAATTAAAAGCGGTACCCGGCAGAGAACATAAACACCCACGGATCCAGTCGTACCGCGTCTTTCACGGGGGTTCCATTAAATTTATAACTGGCGGTAGTGTCGATATCCATGTACCAGACCGACATATTCAACAGCCAGTCACGATTAATCAGGTAGTCCACGCCCACCTGTCCCGCCATTCCCCAGGAGTCTTTCAGACTAAGGTCAGATAATCCAAGGCTTTTACCGGTGTCATTGAAGCCATTATCAAAGAAGGTGGTGTAGTTAATACCGGCCCCGACGTAAGGACGGAATTTACTGCTGGAATCGCCAAAATACCATTGTGCCATCAATGTCGGTGGTAAATGATGAACTGTTGCAATATCCCCGGTTGTGGCTGTGCCAACTTTATGGCGGAACGGCGATGCCGCCAGTAGTTCAACACCAATGTTATCGGTCGCCATATAAGTGAAGGTCAGGCCCAGTTGGGTGTTATTAGTCACACTAAATCCCCCCAGGCTTCCCAGTGTTCCCCCCGCACCTTCCGTTGGACGTACTGTCGCCGAACCTGCACGAATGAAAAACTCGCCTGCTTCATGCGCAAAGGCATTGCCAGAGAGAAGAGTTGTTACTGCCAAAGCCGCCACTGTTAACTTTTTCATATCCGCTCCGTCGTTATGGTTATAAAAACGTGACGAATATACCTACATTGGGGTAACAAATGATCCTACACAGATCACATTGCATTCGCTAAAACACTCTTTTTTGATCTGGATTAATTTATAAGTTGTATTGAAAATCCTGGTTAATCCAACTCAGGTCAATTTTAATATATTTACGCAACGAAAATATTCTCCCCACAACCTCTTGCCCTTGAGCGACGAGCTGGTTAATTTATTTTCCTACGTGATTACTTGATACGTTTTCTTATTACAGGTGAATTCATGAGCGATCTCAATCCGTGCATGACATGCGGAGCCTGTTGTGCTTTTTTTCGTGTCTCTTTTTACTGGGCAGAAGGTGAAGACGCTGGCGGTTGTGTTCCCGTCAAACTCACAGAGCAAGTCAACCCGTTTTTACGTTGTATGGCAGGAACGAATCAAAAATCTTGCCGCTGTATTGCCCTCAAAGGCACGCCTGGAGAATCGGTGAGTTGCAGTATTTATGCAAACAGGCCTTCAACGTGCCGGGAATTTGGCGTATCTGGCGAAGCGGGAGAAATCAATGAAGCCTGCAATCGTGCCCGTGCCCACTACGGATTACCTCCGCTTTACAAAGATATGCTTTTCCATACAAGGCCCGATGCTGCCACTGAGGACTTAACCAGGGTACAATTGCCCGCTAATTAACACCTGCATAAAACTCAAGGAGAGTGCATGTCTATCACGGCGCAGTCCGTATACCGTGACACCGGAAATTTCTTCCGTAATCAATTTATGACCATTCTGTTGGTATCGTTGCTATGTGCGTTTATCACAGTGGTGTTAGGGCATGTTTTCTCACCCAGTGACGCACAGCTTGCGCAACTCAATGACGGCGTGCCCGTCAGCGGCAGTAGCGGGCTGTTCGATCTGGTACAAAATATGTCCCTCGAGCAGCAGCAAATTTTGCTCCGCGCGTCAGCCGCTTCTACTTTTTCAGGATTAATCGGTAACGCCATTCTCGCGGGAGGCATATTATTAATTATTCAACTCGTTTCTGCGGGCCACCGGGTTAGCGCATTACGCGCTATTGGCGCAAGTGCTCCGGTATTACCGAAGTTATTCTTGTTGATCTTCCTGACGACGCTAATTGTACAAATTGGCATCATGCTGGTGGTCATTCCTGGTATTATCATGGCTATCTTGCTGGCGCTGGCGCCAGTGATGCTGGTACAGGACAAAATGAGCGTCTTTACTTCCATGCGCAGTAGTATGCGGATGGCATGGGCGAACATGCGTCTGGTGGCGCCAGCGGTAATGAGCTGGTTACTGGCAAAAACGCTATTGTTGCTGTTTGCCTCTTCATTCGCCGCACTAACCCCAGAAATTGGCGCAGTCCTGGCGAACACATTGAGCAACCTGATTTCAGCCGTGTTGCTCATCTATTTGTTCCGCCTGTATATGTTGATTCGCCAATACCCCTGAAGCATTTGATTACGGAATCGTAAAATGAAGCAGTTTCTTGATTTTTTACCGCTGGTTGTCTTCTTCGCGTTCTACAAGATTTACGACATCTATGCGGCAACTGCGGCGCTAATCGTCGCCACGGCGATCGTGCTTGTTTATAGCTGGGTTCGCTTTCGTAAAGTTGAAAAGATGGCCTTGATCACCTTTGTTCTGGTGGTCGTCTTCGGTGGTCTGACCCTGTTCTTCCACAACGATGAGTTTATTAAATGGAAGGTGACTGTCATTTACGCCCTGTTTGCCGGTGCGTTGCTGGTAAGTCAATGGGTAATGAAAAAGCCGCTGATTCAACGTATGTTGGGTAAAGAGCTCACTCTGCCGCAGCCGGTATGGTCGAAGCTGAATCTGGCCTGGGCAGTCTTCTTTATTCTTTGCGGCCTGGCGAATATCTACATCGCATTCTGGCTACCGCAAAATATCTGGGTCAATTTTAAAGTATTTGGTCTGACCGCCCTCACCTTAATCTTCACACTGTTAAGCGGTATTTATATTTACCGCCATATGCCACAGGAAGATAAATCATAACCAGCCTGCCAGTCCTTCGGGGCTGGCGCTGCATCCCCTCTGTTCTCCTCAGGAAAATCATAGTAGCATCGCGCCTGTGATTTTCCTTTTTAGTCGGTTTTACCATGTCAACAACACATAACGTCCCCCAGGGCGATCTGGTTTTACGAACTTTAGCTATGCCTGCCGATACCAATGCCAATGGCGATATTTTTGGCGGTTGGTTAATGTCGCAAATGGATATTGGTGGCGCCATTCTGGCAAAAGAAATTGCTCACGGTCGTGTCGTGACTGTACGGGTGGAAGGCATGACCTTCCTGCGCCCTGTGGCAGTCGGTGATGTGGTGTGCTGCTATGCGCGCTGTGTCCAAAAAGGGACGACATCGGTCAGTATCAATATCGAAGTGTGGGTGAAGAAAGTGGCGTCAGAACCTATCGGACAGCGCTACAAAGCGACGGAAGCGTTATTTAAGTATGTCGCCGTAAACCCGGAGGGGAAACCTCGTCCACTCCCGGTTCTGTAATCTCAAAGTTGGACAGCATCTGAGTAAGGTGCTGTCCAGTGGACTCCTTGCTTTTCTATGTTTCAGGTCAGCTCAGCAAACTCAATTACCCGTTGATCCTCGACAGGATACGTCTTAGCGTTGCTTCAAACTCTTTAAGATTGATGCAATCTATATTTCGCCCTACCACAATATTTTCTGCGATGTCCTGCATTGACGGTCAACGCGTCTTATAATCCGCGTAGACGGCAATAGCAGGCGTATTGTAAGCACTGGTCATATGCAGTATTGAGGTATCAGGTGTAATAGCCAGATAAGCATCTTTAATAACCGCCGCGGAACGCATTAGCGAGGGTGACAATGAGAGTCGGAAAACATTACTGCATAGCTCCGTTAATTTTATAGCGCTATCCACACCTTTAGGACCATGCACAATAACAATTGGCATGTCACATTCCTGTTGAATTATTGTAATAAGGTTCTGAGCAACAGAATATGAAAAGGTTCTCGCAGCGATGCTGCCTTCTAAATTTAGCGCGATATAACGCCCTAATACAAAAGTCTCACGGCGGACTTCTGTTAATACCTCTTCGCTTAAAGGAAATTCATATCTTGCCGGGACGCAGGGAAAACCCGCCTCTCTCATTAATGTCGCCCAGGTCATGGGGACCGGTGCTCTCAGAGACTGATCCATTCTGGACGCTATTCGGCACACTGGGGAGTAGCATTTCTGAGACAATCCCACTACCTGAAAATTGACTCTGGCTTTTAATGTGCTGATAAAAATCATCGCCTTAAAGTTTTTTTTGCGCATTGCCTCAATGCAAAGATCTGGCGTACCGTATTGTTCTTTTATTGTTTTTGCGACTTTTTTAATCTCATCGACACTGGCATGATCCTGCATCGTCATACTCATGACGGTGAGTTTTGTTTGATTTAACTCAAGGGCATCGAAAACGGGTTGATTAATTGAGGATGCAACAATTATAAGATGCGCTATCGGATGTTTTTCTAATGCACGTATAAGTGGATAAATAGCCATTGCATCCCCTATTTGATCAGGGATATGAATGACGACAAATTTTATATCATCAGCATGAATATTTTGTGCCTTATAATCATAAATTTTATATATAATATTCCTGAACATCGTTTGCAATATCATTGCGTCATACAATCCTTGTCGATCAAAAGGCTAAATTTTAGCGTAGATTATCAGATTCAGACGCCATCGACGTCATACTTCTATCCGTTGTTTTGTGAGATTAAAAAATAGCTAACGACAACGACTACAGATGCTTTTACGCAACACGAATGCCGGAAAGGCTTCGCTCACTGAGGATGCAATTTACAAGTGGCTCCTGCTGCGAAAGAAAGTACGCTTACATGATGGTGAGTCCATTTTTTATACAAACCGGATGAGATCAACGTCCTGACCAGGAGGCCAGAACGTTGTCGCTATTGAATCTCAGTAGTGCCATTGATGCGAAACACAATGTTAACCACTATGCCAGTGCCTGGCTTACCGGGTTCATAACGCCATCTGCGCATCGCATTTTTCACTTCTCGCTCAAACATGTTGGCAGGTTTAGCGGAAAGGATCTGTACGTTATCCACACGACCATCAGGCGTGACATCAAATTTCACTTTGACCTGCCCTTCAATACGTAATGCCTGCGCCCGCGGCGGATACAGCGGTTGATTTCGGCTTAATGCACGCGGACCAGATGCCACACTCGTGACTGGTTTGCTGGTTGCAGCCGTTGCCGTACTGCTTGTCGGACGCGCCGGAACGGTACTTTCAAACGGTGACGCCGGACGAGACTCTGCCGGTTTGGCATCACGTTTTGGCTGTTCCTGCACCTTTTTCACCGGTTTAGGCTTTGGCTTCGGTTTCGGCTTTGGTTTTTCGATAACCACAGGCGCTTCTTTTGGCGGTTCCGGGATGGGTTCCGGTTCGGGTTCTACCACGGGTTCCGGCGGCGGCTGAACGGCTTGCGGTGGTTCAAGATCGGCTGGCGCAACCATGGTGACGGAAATTGGCTGCGCTGGCGCAGGTAATTCAATAACCTGATGTACCGAGGTATAGAGAAGCCCCGCAACAACTGCACCATGAATGCAGACCGAAAGTAATGTCGGCCAGGGGAAGCGGCGAGGTAAATCATCAAAGGTCATTGAAGTCATAATCGTTTCAGTAGAAAAAACAGGTCTCGATTTTAAATGCAAATAGCAATCATATTCAATAAGGCAAGGCGATCAGGATCAGTGAAAACGCAATTTTTGACGTAATTAACCCTACTTTAAGAGTGCGTATAGCAAAGACATCATCTTTCCATTGCAGATTTTCGCCCTTTCAAATAACGTACTTTACAACCTTTCCAAACAAGGAGTTGTGCCTGTGTTGTATGTTATTTACGCCCAAGACAAAGCAGATAGTCTCGAAAAACGCCTTTCCGTTCGCCCGGCGCATTTAGCGCGTTTGCAATTACTGCATGATGAAGGTCGTCTGTTGACCGCTGGCCCTATGCCTGCGGTAGATAGCAACGATCCAGGCGCTGCTGGCTTTACTGGCTCAACCGTCATTGCTGAATTTGAGTCGCTGGAAGCGGCGCAAGCCTGGGCGGATACCGACCCGTACGTTGCGGCTGGAGTATATGAGCAAGTATCGGTAAAACCGTTCAAAAAAGTATTCTGAAAATACTCTCCGGGTTCCAGGGCGTGGTTATAAAACCACGCCCTTGTTTATTGTTTATATGCGCGAATGTGGCTCCCCCCGCAGCAACCAGCAGATAATAACTTTATCTGTATCGCCCTGTATAACGTCGGCATATTCAGGAAAAAAATACATAATGCACGTTCCTGACATGACATCGCCCCGGCAAATCTTTTGATTACAGCGGATAAAGTCATCTACTATGGTTTAACAGATTCACGCATTGCATGTTAGATCGCATCATGTATGCGTAAAGGTGATTAAACACAATTGCAGTTACAGAGGTATCAGTGAGTCACTGGGCTACATTCAAACAAACAGCGATAAATTTATGGGTGGCCCTGCGGCACGATATTATCGCACTGGCCGTGTTGCTGAACGGCTTGCTTATTTTCAAAACAATTTATGGTATGTCGGTCAATCTGCTTGATGTTTTCCATATTCAGGCATTTTCTGAGCTTGACCTCTCTCTGCTGGCTAATGCACCGTTGTTTATGCTCGGTGTTTTTCTCGTTCTGAACTCGATCGGCTTGTTATTTCGGGCAAAACTGGCGTGGGCGATCAGTATTATTTTATTGCTGATCACACTCATCTACACCCTGCACTTCTATCCCTGGTTGAAGTTCAGTATCGGTTTTTGCATTTTTACGCTGGTGATTTTGCTGGTGCTACGCAAAGATTTCTCTCACAGCAGTGCGGCGGCCGGGACCATTTTTGCCTTTATTAGTTTCACGACGTTATTGTTTTACTCTACCTACGGCGCACTTTATTTAAGTGAGGGTTTTAATCCAAGAATAGAGAGTCTGATGACGGCATTCTATTTTTCAATAGAAACCATGTCGACTGTCGGTTATGGCGACATCGTCCCTGTTTCTGAGACAGCTCGCCTGTTTACTATTTCAGTCATTATTTCCGGCATTACCGTTTTTGCAACTTCCATGACCTCTATTTTTGGTCCGCTTATCCGCGGTGGATTCAACAAACTTGTAAAAGGAAACAATCATACGATGCATCGTAAAGATCATTTTATCGTTTGCGGACATTCGATTCTGGCAATCAACACCATTCTGCAACTGAATCAACGCGGACAAAATGTCACTGTTATCAGTAATTTGCCAGAAGATGATATTAAACAACTTGAACAACGATTGGGCGATAATGCCGATGTTATCCCTGGTGACAGCAATGATAGTTCAGTGTTAAAAAAAGCGGGCATTAATCACTGTCGCGCTATTCTGGCATTAAGCGATAACGATGCCGATAACGCGTTTGTGGTACTGTCTGCAAAAGATATGAGTAGTGATGTCAAAACAGTTCTTGCCGTCAGTGATAGCAAAAACCTGAATAAGATTAAGATGGTGCACCCTGATATTATCCTTTCGCCGCAATTATTTGGCAGCGAAATTCTGGCGCGTATTTTAAATGGCGAAGAGATTAACAATGATATGCTCGTCTCCATGTTGCTTAACTCCGGGCACGGAATATTCAGTGAAAAAGGCGACGATGACAGCAACACAGTGAATAATGCAAATAATCAACAATAGAGAAGAATGAGCGACAGACAATTTTATTGGGCACCAGAAAGGTGCCCGGATCATTCAGATATTGTAGATTGCAAACAATAGCGAGTTACGCTGTTTGTTCAGAATGCACTTCCTGATGCTGTGGATACGCATATTTCGGCGCGATTGCCCCTCAAGCCAACGCGATCTACGTCGGCTAGCCTGACGCTGCATACGCCAGCGCCCCACTTCCGTTCTACTCCGCTTCATGTTAACTACTCTATGCAACAACAGAGTGGTCATTATACCCCCGCCCCCGATGCAGACCAGTGCTTTTCCCGCGTTTTTATTTGCCAGATGAATCCATATGCGTAAACTCATAACAATGCGCTTTCAAAAGGATTTCTAATCTATGACAACCGTTTATACGTTGGTGAGTTGGTTGGCCATTCTGGGATACTGGTTGCTCATTGCAGGCGTAACATTACGCATTCTAATGAAACGACGCGCAGTTCCCTCCGCAATGGCCTGGCTGTTAATCATTTACATTCTGCCGTTGGTCGGGATTATCGCCTATCTTGCCGTTGGTGAACTCCACTTGGGCAAACGCCGTGCCGAACGCGCCAGAGCGATGTGGCCATCCACGGCAAAATGGCTTAACGACCTTAAAGCCTGTAAGCATATTTTCGCCGAAGAAAATAGCAGCGTCGCCGGTCCACTATTTAAACTGTGCGAACGCCGTCAGGGGATCGCGGGTGTAAAGGGCAACCAATTACAGCTGATGACCGAGTCTGATGATGTGATGCAGGCGCTCATCCGCGACATTCAACTCGCGCGCCATAATATTGAGATGGTGTTCTATATTTGGCAGCCCGGCGGCATGGCGGATCAGGTGGCCGAATCCTTGATGGCCGCCGCACGACGCGGCATTCATTGTCGACTCATGCTCGACTCCGCCGGTAGTGTGGCTTTCTTTCGCAGTCCATGGCCTGAGCTAATGCGTAATGCAGGTATCGAAGTGGTCGAGGCTTTAAAAGTTAATCTGATGCGCGTATTTTTACGCCGCATGGACCTGCGCCAGCACCGCAAGATGATCATGATCGATAACTACATCGCCTATACCGGTAGCATGAATATGGTCGATCCGCGCTTCTTCAAACAGGATGCCGGCGTAGGGCAATGGATCGACCTGATGGCGCGCATGGAAGGCCCTATCGCTACTGCGATGGGGATTATTTACTCTTGCGACTGGGAGATTGAGACAGGGAAACGTATTCTACCGCCACCACCAGATGTCAATATTATGCCGTTTGAGCAGGTCAGCGGCCATACGATTCATACCATCGCTTCCGGCCCGGGCTTCCCGGAAGACCTGATTCACCAGGCGTTGCTGACTGCCGCCTATTCGGCGCGTGAATACTTAATCATGACAACCCCCTACTTCGTTCCCAGCGATGACTTGCTTCATGCGATTTGCACAGCCGCGCAACGTGGAGTGGATGTCAGTATCATCCTGCCGCGCAAAAATGACTCAATGTTGGTCGGCTGGGCAAGTCGCGCGTTCTTTACTGAACTGCTGGCCGCAGGGGTTAAAATTTACCAGTTTGAAGGTGGGTTATTGCATACCAAGAGCGTGTTGGTCGATGGCGAGTTAAGTCTGGTCGGCACCGTTAACCTTGATATGCGCAGCCTGTGGTTAAACTTTGAAATCACGCTGGCGATCGACGATAAAGGTTTTGGCGCCGATCTGGCCGCCGTTCAGGACGATTATATTTCACGCTCACGTTTACTCGATGCGCGGTTGTGGGTAAAACGACCACTCTGGCAGCGCGTTGCCGAACGACTGTTTTACTTCTTCAGCCCGTTGCTGTAAAACGTGCCCAACAGATGTTAAACAGGTAGTGACTATGGATATGGACTTAAATAATCGCCTGACTGAAGATGAAACGCTTGAGCAGGCCTACGATATTTTTCTCGAGCTGGCCGCAGATAATCTCGATCCGGCAGATATTCTGCTGTTCAATCTTCAGTTTGAGGAACGCGGCGGTGCAGAGTTGTTTGATCCGGCGGAAGACTGGCAAGAGCATGTTGATTTTGACCTGAATCCAGATTTTTTTGCTGAAGTGGTCATTGGTCTGGCGGACAGTGAAGATGGCGAAATTAACAATATTTTCGCCCGCATTCTGTTGTGTCGCGAAAAAGATCACAAACTCTGTCATATCATCTGGCGAAAGTAATCTTTGCTTACGGATGGTGGCGTTATCGACACCATCCGGCTTTCCTGGTCTTTATTTTTCCGTCATCAGTGAATTTCCGCATATCCGACAATATCTGGCGTCCAGCGCATGATGCTGCGTATTGCACTTTGAACAACGTCGTTGTTTCTTAGTCTGTTCCAGTTCGCTGGTTAACTGGGCGGCAATAATGCCGGTTGGAATAGCAATCACGGAGTAACCAATCAAAATTAACATCGATGCCACTATCCGGCCCGCATCGGTATGCGGCGTAATATCGCCATATCCCACCGTAGTGACCGTCACAATAGCCCAGTAAACAGATGTGCCAAGTGAGTTAAACCCGTTTGTCGCACCTTCAACGGCATACATTAATGTGCCGGCGACAATCAGAACAATAGCAATGAAAGAATAAAACAGAATCAACTGGTGTCGGGCGTTATATATTGCCACCCACAAGCTGTTTAATGCGGGCATAAAACGTAAAAGCCTCAGGATACGCAACGCACGTATCGCACGCATTGCACGCCAGGCGAACAAATAATTAGCGCCAATTTCCGGCCAAAGCCATAGAACATACAACGGAAGAATAGTAGCCAGATCGATAAATCCCCAAAAACTGAAAATATACCGTACTGGAGCAGGAAAACTAAAAACACGCAGAAAATACTCGACAGTAAAAACGAAAGTGAAGAATAGTTCTGACCAGACATAAATATGCCATTCTTCATAGGGTAAAGGATTCTGCATTCCTGTCCCCGATTCGATAAACACCACGCCAACACTAAGCAGTGCAAGAAGCCCAAAAATAATCTCGCTGCGTCGTCCGCTTGTTGTGTGCTGATCAAAAAGAAAATGGTAAACCCGTTGCCGATAGCCTGCAATGAACTCTGCCACTGATACCCTCCCTGGTAAAAAAAGGCCAGCAACATGCCGGCCTGTCGGTGTATTACAACGGGTCAACTTTCAGACACGAAACGGCATGCCTGAAGCTTCCCTCCAGCACCGGACGCGTTTTGGCACATTCCGGTCCGGCAATCGGGCAACGGGTGCGGAACACACATCCAGATGGCGGATTAATTGGCGAGGGTAATTCCCCTTCCAGCAATTGGATAGTTTTGTTCTTTTCCAGATCCGGGTCAGGGATCGGCACTGCCGACATCAGCGCTTTGGTGTAGGGATGCAGAGGATTGTGGTAAACCTCATCATACGTCCCCAGCTCCACCGCATGGCCGAGATACATGACCAGTACACGATCGGAAATATGTTTTACCACTGCCAGATCGTGGGCAATAAAGATCAGCGACAGCCCCATTTCACGCTGCAATTGCTGTAGCAAATTCACCACTTGCGCCTGAATCGAAACATCCAGCGCCGAAACGGGTTCATCGCAAATAATCAGTTTTGGTTCAAGAATAAGTGCACGTGCGATACCGATACGCTGACATTGACCGCCGGAAAATTCATGTGGATAGCGGTTTATCAGGTTGGGTAACAAACCGACTTTCATCATCATCGCCTTCACGCGATCGCGGACTTCCTGGCCCGACATTTTGGGATGATAAGTACGCAACGGTTCTGCGATGATTTCACCAATGGTCATACGTGGGTTCAGCGACGCCAGCGGATCCTGGAAAATCATCTGGATATCGCTACGAACGGCCCGCCATTCATCAGGCTTCATCCCCAACAGCTCTTTACCTAACCACGCAACACGACCATCGGTGGCTTTAACCAGACCGATAATAGCGCGAGCAAAGGTAGATTTACCGCAACCGGATTCCCCTACGACGCCTAATGTTTCCCCTTCATACAGCCGAAGCGTCACGCCATCGACTGCTTTCAGCGTTTTCGCCGCTTGCCAGAACCATTGTTTGCCATCTTTAATTTCAAAGTGCACTTTCAGGTCGGCGATTTCGAGGAGGACTTTTCGTCCTTCAGTAACAGCAGTCATAACAGTTCCTCCACCGATTTAAAGCAGGCACGCAGACGGCCAGGAGTGAACTCTTCCAGCGCCGGCGCACTATTACAAATTTCCATCGCATGCGGGCAACGCGGCTGGAACGGGCATCCTTTTGGTAAACGAAGCAGGTTTGGCGGATTACCCGGAATGGTCAACATCGTTTCACCTTCCGCATCAAGACGCGGTACGGCATTAAGCAAACCGATAGAATAAGGGTGAACGGGCTGATAAAAGACATCACGAGCGTTGCCATATTCCATCGTGCGCCCGGCGTACATCACCAGTACTTTGTCACAGATACCCGCCACCACGCCCAGATCGTGGGTGATCATAATGATGGCAGTATTAAATTCCCGTTTCAGTTCGTTCAACAGGGTCATGATCTGTGCCTGTACGGTCACATCCAGCGCAGTTGTCGGCTCATCGGCAATCAGCAATTTAGGTCGACATAACAGCGCCATCGCAATCATTACACGCTGACGCATACCACCAGAAAATTCGTGGGGAAACATCTTCATACGTTTACGCGCTTCCGGCATTTTCACCGCATCAAGCATTCGTACCGACTCTTCAAACGCTTCAGCCTTACTCATGCTCTTATGCAGCATCAACACTTCCATCAACTGCTCGCCGACGCGCATATACGGGTTTAACGAGGTCATCGGATCCTGAAAAATCATTGAGATTTGTTCAGCCCGCAGTTTGTTGAGCTCACGTTCAGGCAAATTGAGGATCTCGCGACCATTAAAAGTTGCTGATCCCCCTATCCGCCCGTTAGCGGCTAACAGCCCCATTAAGGCAAATGCAGTTTGCGATTTCCCTGAACCTGACTCTCCGACGATCCCCAGCGTTTCTCCGGCGCGCAGAGAAAAATTCAAATCATTGACTGCCGTTACGTCACCATCCGGCGTACTAAAAGTGACGCGTAAATCTTTCACGTTCAGCAGTGCATCAGTCTGTTGCTGTGCGAGCGGTACAGTTACCGTTTCAATTACGCTCATAGCTGCACTCCTTAGCGATCTTTCGGGTCGAGGGCATCACGCAAGCCATCGCCGATAAAGTTGAAACAAAACAGCGTCACTACAAGGAAACCCGCCGGAAACAGCAGCAACCATGGCGAGACTTCCATCGAATTCGCGCCATCGCTAAGCAATGCGCCCCAGCTACTTAACGGCTCCTGTGTGCCCAGTCCAAGGAAGCTAAGAAATGATTCAAAGAGAATCATGCTTGGCACCAGCAGCGATGCGTAAACCACCACGACGCCGAGCACGTTAGGGACAATGTGACGAATGACGATACCACTGGTAGATACACCGCCGACCTGCGCCGCTTCGATAAATTCCTTACGTTTCAGACTAAGTGTCTGCCCGCGTACAATACGCGCCATATCAAGCCAGGAAACCATGCCAATAGCCACGAAGATCAACAGAATGTTTTGACCAAAGAATGTAACCAGCAGAATGACGAAGAACATGAACGGGAAAGAGTTCAGGATCTCCAGCAAACGCATCATCACTGAGTCCACCTTGCCGCCAAGATAACCAGAAAGTGAACCATAAAGCGTACCGACGACCACTGCCACCAGCGCTGCAGCAACACCGACCATTAATGAGATACGACCACCGATTGCGACGCGTACCAGCAGATCGCGGCCAGAAGAGTCAGTACCAAAATAGTGACCGGACTCTATATCCGGGGCGCTGGACATCATCGCCCAGTCGGTGTCGTCATAGGCAAACTGTGAAAGCATTGGCGCCAGAATCACAAACAGCGCGATAAGCACCAGCACAATCAGACTGGCGACGGCTGCGCGGTTATGCATAAAACGTCGACGCGCGTCCTGCCATAAACTGCGGCCTTCGACCTCCAGCTTTTCACTGAAATTTTCCAGCGTCTCGCTGTTTTTCTTACTTAACATCATCGCGAGCTCCAGTATCAGTAACGAATTTTCGGGTCGATAACCGCATACAGTACATCGACAATGGCATTGAACAGAATGGTCAACGCCCCAACCAGAATGGTCAGGCTTAAGACCAACGAATAATCACGGTTCAATGCGCCATTAACAAACAACTGCCCGATACCCGGTAGACCATAAATGGTTTCAATCACCATAGAGCCGGTAATAATGCCGACGAATGCGGGCCCCATATAAGAGAGCACGGGCAACAACGCAGGCTTTAATGCATGACGGAAAATAATGCGTCGCATAGGTAAGCCTTTCGCGCGTGCGGTACGAATGAAGTTAGAGTGTAAAACTTCGATCATTGAACCACGGGTAATACGCGCAATACTGGCGATATAAGCCAGTGATAAAGCGACCATCGGCAGGATCATGAATTTCAGCGCCCCGCCGTTCCAGCCACCGCCGGGTAACCAGTGCAAAATGATCGCAAATATCATCACTAATAATGGCGCAACTACAAAACTGGGGATAACCACCCCAGTCATCGCCAGTCCCATGACCGTATAATCCCATTTAGTATTTTGATTTAAAGCGGCAATAACACCTGCGCTAACGCCCAGTACCACCGCAAGGAAAAATGCAGCGGCCCCGAGTTTTGCAGAAACCGGGAAACTGGATGCAACCAGATCATTGACCGAATAATCTTTATATTTAAAAGAAGGGCCAAAATCGCCATGCGCCAGTTGTTTCAGATAACTGAAATACTGCGTCATGATCGGATCATTTAGGTGATACTTCGCTTCAATATTGGCCATCACTTCTGGCGGTAAAGTACGTTCGCCGGTAAAATAAAGATCCA
>OASX01000604.1_pt1 | contig 27322 bp, 27 predicted proteins | sample 1516531 | NCBI WGS metagenome assembly OASX01 (sample SAMEA2579911, study PRJEB22360) | human gut metagenome | biome: human gut; feature: human-associated habitat; material: faeces | place: Denmark | collected 2008/2010
ATGGCGGAAGCCATAATGCACCTCTCCGCCCGCCAATTTTTCATAGAGAAGCTTTTTATCCAGCAGCGGTTCCAGTATCTGCAAAAGCTGCTGCTCCTCCATCCCCAGAATCTGATTGATCTCCTCTTTTGTCACGGGCATGGAAAAGATAGAGATAATATCCAGCATGACCCGCTCCCGCCTTGAAAGGCTCAACAGACGGCTCTGGATCACATTTGTCATCCTGTCAGATCATCCCGGAAATGGCAGCGCCTCCCCCCTGCCGTGCAACCAGCCGCAGGGACTCCATAAAAAACAAAGGATTCCCCTGAGTCTTCCTGTATATCTGCTCCACAAGCTGCGGATTGTTTAAAAGACCCGCATCTGTCTCCTCTATGATCTGCCTGGACTCTTCCAGGGTAAATGGCTTTAACTCGATCTCCTTTAAGATTCCCCTTCCGATAAGCGGAATCTTAAAACTCTTGATATCATCACCGTCATCCTCCCGGCTGGCAGCCACCACAAGTATCTGCCCCTGCCCCATCCGGAACAGGAGATTACTCATAAGCCGCATGCTCATGGAATCCATCCACTGGATATCATCAATAAATAAGAGGATTTTTCTGTCCCGGAAATATTTTGTCAGGTACCGGAACACGGACTCTGTCAGGATCTCAAATCGCGTCATAAAAAACTGCACGTCTGAGGCATTCTGCCGAAGCAGGATATCGGTCGGGGACTCTACATCCAGCCCGTTTCGCTTACAGTATTCATCCACCTTCGCCATGATCCCATGCCAGGGCATCAGATACAGGTCCTTCTCCGTCTCACAGCAGACCCAGGTAAACACCAGATAGTCTGAGTCCTCCACCATCCGCTGGATCTGTTCCAGGAGCATGCTCTTCCCCACGCCTGGTTCCCCTGTGATCAAAAAAGAACGGCAGCGCCTCTCCGAATCCCCGTCTTTTGTGTTGATTCTGGAGTAAATATCATAGAGAATATCCGCTCTTCCGAAAAAATACTCTCCTCTCTCTTCCGGCAGGCGTTTCAGCCTGTTTTTCATATCAGATATTTTCTCATAAAGCTCCTGTGTCTCCTCCTCCGGCAGTTCCTCCACTTCCCTTTCCAGAAATACTTTCAAAGACTGGAAAATCTCCATTGCCTGGACATATCTTCCCGCCTCCGCCAGTTTTTTCATGATGCTGCGGTACAGTTCTTCATCCAGGACTTCAGACTGTATGAGGATCCTGCCGCTCTCCTCCAGAAAATCAAGGCCCTGTCCCGTCTTCTGCCCCATGATCTTAAGCTGCAGCGCTTTTAGATAAGTCCGTTTCCGCTCAAAACGCTCTCCCTCCGCCCACGCCTCAAACTCATAGCAGTTCTTCACAAAGAAAAACTGGAGGAATTCTCCCTTCCAGCTTTCCAGCAGGTTTTCCTTTGTGACATGTTCAATGTCGATATCAATATCCATCTGGCGGTTCAGGACAATCAAGGTGTTGCCTTCCATAGTCAGAATGTCCTGCCCCAGCACTTTTCTTATATTATAGACAGCATCCCGCAGGTTTTTCCTGGCTGTTGCCTCACTGCTCCCTGCCCACAAAACACTGATCGCCTGGCTTCTGGATATCTGGTTATTCACACATAAATAATAAAACAGGCCCTCCACCTTTTGATAAGGAAAAGAGACCTTTTCCCCCAAAAGCAGTACACCCGGCCGTCCTAAAAGCTGAACTTCTATGTCATGAGAATATCTTCTATCCATGTTTTCACCTTTACCTATTTTCCGTAAGATTACTTCCCGCTTCTCTTCTTCAATGTAATTGCGCCTTTGGGACAGTTTGCGGAACAGATGGTGCAGCCCCAGCATTTTTCAGGGTCAAACTTCACTTTCCCTTCTTTGTCTTTATAAAACGCTCCGAAATTACAGATCTTCGTACATTTCCCACATTGAATACAAATGCTTTCATCCCACAGGGTCTCATAGTGGGATGTGGGATAGTGAAGCCTTGTTCCCAGTATCCTGGCCATTTTCGTGGGATAACAGTACACGCCGTCACAGTTGCACAGCACGTTATTTTCCCCTGACTGCATCAGTCCTTTTTTGTTAATCTGGCGGATGAGTTCCTTGGTCTCCTCCAGGGTCAGAATTTTGCCCAGTTTTCTGTCATAGGGAGTGTTCGGTCCCTTTTCCAGCTTATTGATACACACATTCACAGGCTTTTCCGTACATCTGCCCATGGCTTTGCAGTTACACGGAAGGATCAAAATTTCCTCCCCCAGGGTATCCATCATGTCATAGGACTCCTGCAGAGTCAGGTACTGTGTCTGGTGCATGGGCACATCCTTTCCTGCCGCTATGTCAAGGGCCGCCTGTGAGGTGCGATCCATGTATACCTTCAGATCCCAGGCATTTAACCGGTCCACTGTCTCCTGGGAGAATTTCCCGTAAGCTTCCGGTTCATACTGGGCAAAATACGGATACCGGGTATAAAAATCCGTCATTTTGTAAAATGTGCTGCCGCTTTCGTTCCCCTCGCATTTTTCCAGTACATTTCTCTGATAACTCTCGAAAAGCAGCCTCTCCGGCTCCGCTTTCCCCCATTCCTTCAGCAGTCGGCAGATTTCCTGTCCGGATACGGGATTTCTTCCGAACATGACGGCAAGCTCCGCTTCATAACCGCGGTACATGGGAACCGCTGCCTCATAAAACTCTTCCGGGACTTCCCAGACTTCCATTGCTTTTTTGTAATTATCTTTCATGCTTCATCCCCCAATTCCTGTTTTTCATCCGTAAATACAGTTGTAACTATTCAGCCGACTGAATAGTTACAAATAGTTAGAAAAAGTTAACAAAAGCGTACCGCCCGATTGTCGGAAAAATGTCGGCTGGCGTCGGTTGGAAATCTACTCTATTCTACCTGATATCAGCACCTGTGTCTACAGCATAGCCCATGGGCAGAAAAAGCCGGGGAAACCTCCTATTGATGTCTCCCCGGCCCTGCACGGTTCTTTTTATTCTTCTGCCTCTGCTTTCTTATCCCAGAACTCACAGTCATCCCTTCCGATCACCTTTGAAGTAAAGGGTGTCCCGTCATGTTTCTTATAATGCCTGGTTGCCCGGAATACATACTTTGCCCCCACATATACAATGGGAACGTTGAAATACACGATCAAAATATTCCCCAGATCTGAGAATGCCCACAGGTTTCCCAGCTCCAGCCCTGCAATGTTGCAGAGGATTCCGAAAGCTGCCACAAAAAGCGCGATACACCGCACGGTATTCATGCAGATTTTATCTTTCCTGATCCTGTTTGCCGCTATCTCGGAGAAGCTGATCATCCCCAGCAGACAGGTAAAGGCAAACAGACAGAAGCACAGCGTCACCAGAAATGTCATGACAGCATTCATGGCTGTCCCCGGTGTCAGCACGGCAATGGATTCCGTGAATTTCGGAAGCTTATCAAGCGCTGCCCATGACTCCGCCCCTGCACCGCTCCAACAGTGAGCCATGACCACTACAAAGCCTGTCAATGTACAGATGACCATGGTATCCAGGAACACACCCATGGAGGCGATCATACCCTGCTCGCAGGGATGCTTTGCATCTGCGGCTGCTGCTGACATGGTGATGGTACCCTGTCCGGCCTCATTGGACATCAGTCCTCTCTTTACCCCCTGCGCCAGAACAGTTCCGAAGACACCGCCGAAAAAGGCATCCGGCTTAAAGGCGCCGGCAAACACTGCCCGGAAGAAATAGGGAATGGTCTTAACATTCATCACAACTAAAACCAGCACCACCACAATATATAAAACTGCCATGACAGGCACCATCTTGTCTGTCCACTTCGTCACCTTCCTGATGCCTCCGAAAGCAATAGCTGCTGTCAGGAGAATAATGCCTGCCCCCACCAGATAATAGAACAGGGAATCTGTTGAAATGGTGGTATTCGTCACGATTTCTGCCATCCGCCCCACAGATGATACCACATTAAATCCCTGGGCTGGAAGACAGCACAGAGCGTAGAGTATATACAATACAGAGAGAAATATACCAACCCAGACCTTATTGCCCAATAGTCTTCTTCCATAGAAAGGCAGACCACCTACGAACTCTTCTTCTTTTTTCTCCTTGAATATCTGTGCCAGCACACCCTCCATATAGGCAACTGCCATTCCGAAAAAAGCAGATACCCACATCCAGAACAAGGCTCCGGGTCCGCCAACGGCGATGGCTCCTGTCACACCGATGATATTGCCGGGTCCTACACGCATGGCTGAACTCAGGAAGAACGCTGCAAGCGGAGAAATCCCAGTCTCCACGGAACGCTTCTCTGTGAGAATTTTAATTGCCTTTTTAAAATGCGTGACCTGCATAAATCCAAGTTTAAAACTGAAAAAGATACCGGACCCTAAAAGCAGGATGATCGCAAACGAAAAACTTCCCAAAACAGGGATGTTGGCATACCACGCAAAGTTCGTGGGAAAGTCCCACAAAAAATCAGACAGCGGCCCGATAAAACCGAAGACACTGTTGATTCCTTCAAATACTGCTTCCATACTTTACCCTCCTAAGTTGTCAGCACTGCAGAACCCTTCTGTGATTATGGAAGGGGTATTTTCTGTCAGGCGTATAAATCTGTTGTTACTACAAGTATATGGGATATTTTTTGCAATGTAAACCTTTTGTGTGTTTATTTTATTGCATATCGTGTTGCGTGTTCGGAATTTTCAGACTTGGCAGAAACAGTGTGCAGAGTCCACGATTTATTGACAGACAAACACAAACATCGTACAATATAGATAGAAACACAGGGAAATATAGGAGGTGCGTATATATGAATAAATCAAAGAAATTTGCTTTGGCTGCCAGTGCTTTTCTGTTGCTTGCAGCAGGATATTCTTCCGTCAGCTCCGGAACGACGGAAAAATTTGTACCTTTATCGGAATATAATGAACAGTTTGCCGGCCAGGAACAGATTTTAATCCCCATCAATAACTATAATAGACAATTTTCATCCCTGGAGCACAGTTTCGTTCCTATTGCAGAATACAATGATACGTTCTCCGGCCAGATACAGAACTTCGTTCCTCTCACAGATTACAACAATACGTTCTCCGGTCAGGTACAGGACTTCGTTCCTCTCATGGATTACAATGATAGGTTTTCCAACCGGACTCAGGACTTCGTTCCCATCTTCCAATACAACAAAAAATTCTCCGATTAGGCTCATGAATATCCGGCTGCACCCAAACAATCAAGTTACACCCATGCCGCCCCATTATGACACAGCGCCACCATGCACACCGTCCAAATTTCATTTGACAAAGCTGCACGCATATGCTATAGTTGTCCGCATCAACAGTAAGGAGATTCAAAATGGGTTATCATTTATCAAATCAACCAAAACCAGTTGCCAAGACCATCTCTGTACCATCCGCACCGATGAAACATTGTACAGAGTATGGCATATCATATACGCTATAGATTTCATCGGGAAATAAAAGAATAAAATTTCAGAAGAAGGGACTGCCCTGCCGGGTCAGCGCTCTCTTGTTTTATTGCTTTATTTCCCGTTATATACTGCGTAAAAGGCTATGGACAATGTTTTGTCTGTAGCCTTTTGCTGTTTTACAGAGATATGCGTGCAGACGCAAGCAGATCATTTCTGCTTCCCACAATCTGTGTCATCAGCAGAAGGCGGATACATGAGAATGTATCACTGCCCTCTGCTTTTTTTGTCCCCCAAACACGGCTGCAGACAGACCGGATCACACAACTTAGAATTTCAGACTGTAAAAAAAGAAAGGAAACATATAACCATGAGTTTACTGGAAATCACCGGCCTGACACACACCTTCGGCGAAGGCCGGCTGTTTAAAGATGCCGAAATGACACTCAACAAAGGAGAGCACATAGGAATCGTCGGCCAAAACGGTGCCGGGAAAAGTACCCTGATCAAAATCTGCACAGAACAGCTCATCCCAGACGCAGGCCGGATCACCTGGCACCCGAAGACAACCGTGGGCTATCTGGACCAGTATGCACAGATCGACCCCTGCATGACCATGGAGGATTTTCTCCGCTCCGCGTTTCACTCCCTTTATGTTTTGGAAGATAAAATGAATAGCCTCTATGAGCAGGCTGCCGGGGACATGGACGCGTTAAAGGCAGCAGCAGGCTGCCAGGAAGAACTTGAAATAAGCGGATTCTATAGCATAGATACCCGCATCGAACAGGTAGCCTCCGGCCTCGGCCTTTTATCCCTGGGCCTTTCCCGACCGGTGTCACAGATGAGCGGCGGGCAGCGTGCAAAGGTCATTCTGGCAAAACTGCTGCTCCAAAAACCGGACGTCCTCCTTCTGGATGAACCCACCAATTTTCTTGACAAAGAACATGTTGCCTGGCTGGCAGACTATCTCTCAGCCCTTGATAATGCCTTCCTAATCGTATCACACGACTATGATTTTCTGGAAAAGACAGCAAACCGGATCTGTGATATTGACAACAGCAGAATATCGAAATACTATGGCACCTATTCTGAGTTTTTGAAGAAAAAGATTCTGCTCCGTGAGGATTATATCCGTCAGTATTCCGCACAGCAAAAAGAGATCAAAAAGACCGAGGAATTTATCCGGAAAAATATAGCCGGCCGCAAATCCCGGATGGCCCGGGGCAGACAAAAACAATTGGACCGTATGGATAAAATGGAAGCGCTTGATTTAAAAGAATTAAAACCATATTTCCGTTTTTCCGGCCTTCCGCTCACTGCAGCGGAGCATCTGTCTGTACATCGCCTGTCCGTGGGATACCATTATCCCCTTTTATCTGATCTGGATTTTTCCATTACAGGCGGACAGAAAACCGTAATTACAGGATTCAACGGTATCGGTAAATCCACACTGCTCAAAACACTGCTGGGACAAATCCCCGCAAAAAAGGGCAGCTATACCTTTTCCGAACAGGTAAAGACCGGATATTTTGAACAGGACCTGCTCTGGCCAAACAGCACTCTCACTCCGGTCCAGATCGTATCTGACGCGTTTCCCGCCATGAACGAAAAAGAGATCCGGAAGCACCTTTCCCTCTGCGGCATTACAAGCAAACACGCATCCCAGGCCATCGGGACACTGAGCGGCGGCGAACAGGCTAAGGTCAAACTATGCCTGCTCACCCTCACCCCCTGCAATTTTTTGATGCTGGACGAGCCCACAAATCATCTGGATATCCAAGCCAAAGAATCCCTGCGGACTGCCCTTCTCGACTTCCCGGGCAGCATTCTTCTTGTCTCCCACGAGGAATCCTTCTATGGGGGCCTGGTCCACAGAACCATTGACATTGAAAAAATCATGCGTAAAAAATAATACCAAAGCGTTATAGAAACGTTATCTTTTCATGCTACGATTCTTCCTGTAAAAGAAACAGCCCCATTACAAGAAAGGATAAATACACATGAAAAATTTAATTCTTGAAACTGAAAACTTATCCAAACAATATGGAGAACAAATGGCTGTCCGCAATGTTTCCCTGCAAATTGAACGAGGCAGTATTTACGGTCTCCTCGGACCGAACGGCGCCGGAAAATCCACAACGCTGAAAATGCTGGTTGGCCTTCTCCGCCCCACAGGCGGCCGGATTATCCTGGACGGCAGGCCGTGGCAAAGGGAATCCCTTTCCAAAATCGGTTCTCTCATTGAGTCCCCTGCCCTGTACGGCAACCTGACAGCGGAAGAAAACCTTCTGGTGCATACCAGGCTTTTGAAGATCCCCAAAACTAAGATCACAGAGGTCCTGGAAACCGTCAATTTAAAAAACACCGGCAAAAAGCGTGTCTCGCAGTTTTCCATGGGTATGAAGCAGCGGCTTGGCATTGCAGCCGCCCTTCTCAATGACCCGGAACTTCTGATCCTGGATGAGCCCACCAACGGGCTTGACCCTTTCGGCATTCAGGAGCTGAGAGAGCTGATCGTCTCTTTTTCCGAAAAAGGCATGACCGTAATCCTCTCCAGCCATATTTTATCCGAGGTTTCCCAGGTTGCGGACACCATCGGCATCATCAGCGGCGGAAAGCTTTTATTTCAGGGAATGCCGGATTCCGATGAAAATCTGGAGAACTTCTTCACAGAGGTTATACTGAAAGGAGGGAAAAACTGTGAGTGGACTGAAATCTGAGCTTTTAAAATATAAAAGAACATTTATGGGGAAACTGATTATATTCATTCCTGTATTTTTCGCCGTATACGCCCTGGTCACCCAGACATCCCTTATGGAAAATCCCATGTCTGAGAGCAGTTCCTGGAAATGGGAGAGTCTTTTAGCCCTTATTTTTAACTGGTGGCCCTTTGTGTTCCTGCCCCTGGGCTATGCGCTCTTCGCCGCCCTGGCTGCTGCCCAGGAAAAAAAATCCGGTGATTACCGTGCTCTGCGTGCCCGCAATATCCATCCTATGGCACTCTGGATCAATAAGATCACAGCTATGGCTTTCTTTGGCCTGCTTTCCACTCTTGTCCTCATGGCTGCAGCTGTCACGGCCGGCCTGCTTACAAATGCGGGAGCCCTGCCCTTCGGGAAGATTTTTACAGCCGGCATGGTCTGTTGGCTCTCTTCCCTCACACTGATTCCCATCCAGCTATGGGCTGCTGTGTGGAAGGGATTATTTCTCAGTATGGGAATCGGATTCCTGGGTATGATCACAGGAGTCCTGGCAGCGCCAATGACTTTTTGGATGGCAGTTCCCTGGAGCTGGGCCACAAGAATGATGTGTCCCCTGATCGGTGTACATCCAAACGGCATCCTTTTACATGCAGGTGATCCCCTTCTGGATTTTTCTGTGATTCCTGTGGGACTTGCTGTTTCTCTGGCTGCGTTTTCTGCATTTACACTGCTCACTGCAGCCTGGTTCGCAAGAAGGGAGGCGAAATGATGCGCTTTTTATGTTCAGAATGGCTCAGGACAAAACGGACGGCGATCCGTTTTCTCACATTCTGTATGCCGGTCCTTTTTTCCCTTTGTGCAGCCGCCTACCTCATATCACATCCCGGCAGTACACAGGTATTTGCCTTTGAAGGATTTTTTACCATATGGACCGTATTTTTCATTCCCATAGGGGCAGGTGTCTTCGCAGGATTTCTTGTACATGAGGAAGAGCTTGCCGGCAGTTTTAACGGATTTTTAGGAACCGGTATTTCCAGAATCAAACTTTATATGGGAAAGTTCTCGCTTCTGCTGTTCTGCCTGACCGCCTGTACCTTTACAGCGGTGCTGACACTTTGCGTCTGCGTAAAGCCGGTAATGCCGGAAGTTGTCTCATTCCGGCTGTTTCTTCCGGCTGCTGCCCTTATGGTGATGGGAACACTTCCCCTCCTTGCCCTCCACCTGTGGATAAGTTTTGCATGGGGCATGGGCGCTTCCATCGGCATCAGCATGGGCGGCCTGCTCATGGCAGCCATTCTGGGACTCACCGGCATGGGATCCCGGATCTGGCCTCTGATTCCCTGGACATGGCCGGTAAAATTAGGTATGCTGCCGGGTGCTCTGATTTCGGAAGAAAGCGCTGCCATCCGATCCACAGAGATTTTTTCCGGTATCATGCACACAGCCGCCGTGGGATTCAGTACAGCCGCAGCCGGGCCTGCTTCTCTTCCTGGCAGGCGGAATGATGTGGTTTCATTTATGGGAAGGAAGGAAAAACTGCGAGTAACCAAAAAAAGAAAGGAAAACTATCTTGAGCAGAATACTGATCATTGACGATGAAACAGACCTGGTCATGCTGCTGGAGGACGAGCTGCGCGCAAAAGGCCATGACTTGCTCACTGCCTATGACGGACAGACCGGCATAGAGCTCTCCAAAAAACAGCCTGATCTTATTATACTGGACATTATGATGCCCGGAACTGATGGATTTGAAGTCTGCCGGGCAATCCGGGACGAGGTCCTGTGCCCCATTATTTTTTTGAGTGCCAGACAGTCCGAGACGGATAAAGTCAGGGGACTGACCCTTGGCGGTGATGATTACGTGACAAAACCCTTTGGTCTTCGGGAACTGATGGCACGGATTGACGCCAATCTGCGAAGGGAAAAGCGCTCACAATATATCAATGCAGAGCATAAACGCTCCAAACTCTATTTCGGAACGCTCTGCCTGTATCTGAAAGAACGCGCTGTCAAAATTGAGGGCAGCAGAATCGATCTGACCAGACGGGAATATGACATTGTGGAGCTTCTTGCCCTCCACGCAGGCCAGGTCTTCTCAAGAGAACAGATCTATGAAAAAGTCTGGGGCTATGATTCCGAGGGGGATTCCGCAACGGTTGTGGAGCGGATCAAAAATATACGCGCAAAATTTGCCGCAGTGACCCCCGGCAGAGAATACATTTCCACAGTCTGGGGGATCGGATATAAATGGAACAAAATGTGAAAAGGCGGGAAAATAAAATGAAGAACAAATCACTTGCCGCCCAGTTCAGGCATACATTTCTTATGACCCTGGCAGCCTGCCTGACAGCCACCGTGCTGACTTACGTGCTGGCTGCCGCCCTGTTTGCCTATGCTCTTGACAGGTATATTTTACCGGCAAATTATTATCAGCAGCAGGTTTCCGATGTGGCCGCATATGTCCGTGAAAAAAACAAGACACTGCTGTCCCCATCAGAGGAAAATGGATTAAAACATTCTTTTCAGGGGAACGGCATGCTCTATCAGGTGGTGGATTCCCGGGGTAATCTCCTGTACGGCACCAATGCTCAAAAACCCTTTGCCTCAGCTGAGGAACTTTTTGACAGCTTCGCGGATGAAACCGTCATCCGTCAGGGGTATTACATTTATACAGTCCCCATCACAGAGGAAAGCGGGGAACACGCAGGTGCTGTACTTCTCTTCTACCATATAAGCCCCACATTTGCCAATCATAAAGGATGGGTGGTCTCTGCCGTTCTTCTTCTGGCTCTTCTCTCTCCGTTTTTCTACATGATTGGTTTTACCCTGCTGTTTTCAAGAATCTTTGCCAAAAATGTAAATGCGCCTCTGCAGCTTTTGACGGAAGCCTCTAAAAAGATCAAAGAAAAAAATCTGGATTTTGAAATCAACTATTCTTCAGACAATGAACTTGGCAGGCTGTGCAGTGCCTTTTCAGAGATGAAGGAGGAACTGAAAAAATCCCTGTCCGCCCAGTGGGAAATGGAACAGGAACGTGTTTGGATGGCGGAATCCCTGGCGCACGATTTAAAATCCCCCCTTTCGATCATACTGGGGTATACAGACTCCCTGCTTGAAAACACACCGGACGACACGGAAAAGCTCCGCAGATACCTGACTGTCATCAGGAACAACACAAAGAAAAGCACTGCCCTGGTCCAGCAGATGCAGTATGCCTCCGATCTTGAAAGATCCGGCCTCCGACTGGAACCGTCCCCACTTGATATCGCTGTATTTCTCACACAAAAAATTCAGGACTACCAACTGCCTGCCCGCCAAAAGGGGATCACCCTCTCCCTTCACCTGCCTGAACGGATACCACGTTCTGTCTGCACTGACGCGGATAAACTGGCACGTATCCTTGACAACGTCATCTCCAACAGCCTTCAGTATACCCCGCAGGGCGGCAGAATAGACATTTCCGTAAAGGCGGAAAAAAACCGGCTGCGCTATATTGTCTGCGATACAGGAAGCGGCTTTGGCCCGAAAGATTTGAAAAAGGCACTGGATAAATTTTACCGCGGTGACGAATCCCGGCAGAGTAAAGGAGGCCACTCCGGCCTGGGCCTGTACATTGCCGCGCAGCTGGCCGGGCAGCTTGGCGGATCTGTTGAAATCGGAAACACCAAAGCCGGCGGCGCATGTGTGACCTTCTGGCACAGCATTTAATCATAAGAAGAAGGCTGATCTTCGCGAGACCAGCCTTCTTTTTCTGTTCTGCTGTGCGCAGATATTTTTATGCTTTTGTACCTGTCAGCGCAATTCCCTCAATGAACTGTTTCTGGAAAATCAGATAGATCACGATCATAGGCACCATAGCCAGCACAGACCCTGCCATCAGGTTGGGGTAATTCACGGAAAACTGTCCGCGAAGCGTCGACAATCCTGAGGAAAGCGTCAGCATATCCAGCTTGGTATTTACGATCGGCGGCCACATCAGGTCCGCATAGGCAAACAATGCCGTGAACACTGCCAGTGCCGCGATCGCCGTCTTCGTAAGCGGAAATGCAATGCTCACAAAGGTTCTGAACTGCCCGCATCCGTCTATTCTGGCTGCCTCGATCAGATCATCCGGGATTCCCATATACGTCTGCCTGAGGAAAAAGGTACCAAAGGCACTCACAAGTCCCGGGAACACCAGCGCGAAGATGGAATCCGTCCTGCCTATGGCAGAGATCATTTCATACTGGGGTAGAATAAACACCTGCGCCGGGAACATAAGCTGTGATACCACCAGCGCAAAGCACAGATTCTTCATGGGAAAATGTACCTTTGCAAAGGCGTATGCCGCCATGGACGAAAATACGACTGCACAGACCACGCGGATGAAGATCATCATCAGCGTATTATAATACAGCTTCAAAAACGGAAGACTGTTCGTCACCTGTATATATGCCGCTGTATTCTGAAACGACTCCGGGAAAAATGTAGGCGGCACCAGTGTCGTCTCCGGTACACTCTTAAAACTTGTCAAAATCATCCATAAAAATGGAAAAATCATTATTACACTGCCGAGTATCAGCACAAGATATATAAAAATATTGGCTTTGCTGATCTTTCTGCCATTTCTGCTTGCTCCAGCCATCACCTGTAACCTCCTCCTGCATCACACATCGTAAGTAACCCATTTTTTCTGTCCGATAAACTGAATGATCGTTATAACGGCGATCAATATCACACACCAGACAACCAGCGCAGAACCGTATCCCTTATTATTTTTCACAAATGTTTCCTGATAGAAATTATAAAGGATCGTCTCCGCACTGCGGATCGCAGGGTTTGTCTTCTCAATCATCATATAGACAATATCGAATACTTTCAGGGATGCCATCACACGCATCATCAGGACAAAAAACAGGGTTGGTGAAACCAGGGGAACCGTGATCTTCCGAAACTGCTGGAATCCCGTGGCGCCGTCTATCCTTGCCGCCTCATAATAGGTTCTGGATATACTCTGCAGCCCTGAAAGAAGCAGGATGGCATCATATCCCACGCTGCTCCAGATCGTCACGATGGCGCAGGTCAGAAGCGCTGTCTTAGGGTCTGCGATCCAGTTGATATCCGAGGGAAGATGCAGCGCCCCAAGTACGGTATTGATGATTCCGTACTCAGAGTTAAACAGCCACTTCCACACCATGGCTACCGCCGCCGGAGCAACTACCATGGGGAGAAAGTAAATGGCTCTGAATACTGTTTTTCCCTTGATCTTCTGGTCCAGCAGAACCGCGATGATAAGGCCGAAGATCACGGTCACCGGAACCGTAAGGACCATAAATACCAGTGTATTTTTCGTGATGGTCCAGAAGCCGGCGCTCTGGAACATTTTAATATAATTGTCCAGTCCCACAAATGTCCACTTTCCGAAGGCTCCTGATTTGAAAAAGCTCATATAAACCGTCCGTAGCAGCGGATAAATGTTCAGGATGATCAATCCGATGACGGTTGGCATCACCATAAAGAATCCCGTTGCCGCACCTTTGCTGTATTTTGTCTTTGTTTTCTGCTGTCTTGCCACCTCGTCCACCTCTCATTCTCAGTGTTCTGTAGCCAGGCTCTCATCCACTTGCTGCTGACACTGTTTACATGCATCCTCAAAACTCATATTTCCGCTGTATACCTCCAGAAGTGTTGCCTCAACCTCCGGGAACCAGGTGGATTTTGTCTTGGAATAGGGATACTGTACGCTGTACGCAAGCTGGTCTACATATGCCTGTACATTCTTACCCTCATAGTTTTTGGACCAGGATTCGCCTGTTCCGTTGAAGGCCGGGATCGCTGCTCCGTTTTCTCCGTGGATAATGGCTGCCTCCTCGGTTCCCAGGAATTTCAGGACATCTTTTACCACATCCAGGTTCGGGTTATCTGCTGCTGTGGCGTATGCAAGTCCGTTGGAAATGCTGGCACGTCCGTCGCCTTTGACCGGATCCGGGCATTTTGGCAGCACTGCCACATCCCAGTTCAGGTCAGGATAATTGATATACAGGTTGTTGATGCCCCAGCTTCCGAAATACATCATGGCACCCTCGCCTGCGAAGAAACGCTCTGCCTTTCCCAGGTCGGAAAGCTCTGACTGATTCGGTGAGAAATCATAGGCAAGCTGCCAGTCCATGTACTCTTTTAAGCCTTTTTGGGTACCCGGGTCTTCAAAGCCCGCTTTTGTCTTGTCCTCATTTACATAGAAACCGCCTGCCTGGTAAATGGTATTCAGCCATCCCTCCTGCTCGTTGTGATCAGCCATAATACCGTATTTTCCTGTCTTGTCGTGAATGGTCTGAGATGCCTCCACCAACGTATCCCATGTCCAGGTATCATCCGGATAGGAGACACCTGCCTCATCGAAAATGTCCTTATTGTAGACAAGCGCCACAGTATCTACATCTTTCGGAACACCGTAAACCTTGTCCTCATAGGTAAAGTTCTGGACCAGATTCTCTGCAAAGTTCTTGGTGTAATAATCTTTTCCCTCATCGTACAGGTCTGTCAGATCTGCCAGAATGCCTGCCTCCGCATATTTGCTGAATTCATTTGTGTGCATCCAGAAAATGTCGGGGAGAGAGTTGCTGTTTGCCATTGCCTCCAGTTTTGTCCAGTATTCACTCCATGTGGAGATCTGTACGTCAATGGTCACATTGGGATGCTGCTCGTGATAAGCCTTTGCCAGTGCCTCCATACCTGCCTGCTGGTAGATCTCCCAGCCCAGCATGGTGAGCTTCACTTCTTTGTCGGAAGAGGTTCCCGATGCCTCAGTACCGCTGTCCTTGCTGCCGCCGGAACTTCCCTTGGAATCCGTACCTCCCCCGGAGCCGCATCCGGCCATGACGGACGCCAGCATACATGCTGTTAAACCTAATGCCCAATAACGTTTTTTGTTTCTCATAACTTTTCCTCCCATATGTCATTATTTTTTACATATTTCTTTTTTCGCCAAGGAAATATGTCTCATATATGATGTTTATCATTATAACATTTCGTCATTTTCCACAAAACATCATAAGCTGGCAATATGTGTACAATTTGGATGTACAAAGTAGTATTTTGTATATACATGCGCGATTTTGATAGTATATTTAAATCACAGCCTCTATTTTTCGCATTTTTTCATTATTTTTTTCTACTTTACAGTTTTCTTTTCAGTCTATAAAATAACAATGCAATCTCCGCTTTTGCGAAAATTCATTTTTACTCAGGAGGCATACATATGGAAAGCTACATCTTTAACTTTAATGAATACCAGGACTTAAATTTACTGGAAATCGGCGACCAGCAGTGTACCCCGCTTTATTCTTTTGGTCCGTACATCAGGAATGAATATATTTTCCATTACGTGCTTTCCGGAAAAGGCTATATCTCTTACGCGCCGTCCACCTGCTCTGACAACAAAATCCTGGCAGACATATCCGGCAGTATCGAGATCAATGCAGGGGAGGGATTTCTTTTTGAGCCACACAGCAAACACATATATCATGCGGATGAGAAGGAACCGTGGCATTACATCTGGATTCTCTTCAAGGGGTTATGCGTTCCCCAGTACCTGCGTGCCTGCGGACTGAACCACGGTTCGCCCGTCTATCATCCCAAGGATTACAGCGCACAGACCACCACAAGCATAAAAGAGCATCTGTCAGCCATCCTGCAGCATCCCCACGCCTCCAAGGCATTTATCATAGGGCATCTGCACCTGTTTTTTGACACCCTGATCAAAAACGCGGCAGGCTCCATCAAATCCGGGCACGCCAATATCCGCATCGCAGACCTATACATATCCGAGGCAGTCCGCTACATAGGCGCAGAGTACGCCGGCATCCGCTCCCTGGACGAAATATCCAACTACTGTAATGTGAGCAGAAGCCACCTGACCAAATTATTCCGCGCCAACCTGCATATGTCCCTGCAGGAATATCTGATCCAGTTTCGGATCAACAAATCTCTGGATCTCCTGGCGAGTACCAATCTTCCGGTCTACCAGATTGCTTATCATGTGGGATATGAAAATGAATTGAACTTCTTAAGAGCGTTTAAGAAACAGATGGGCATATCACCGAGTACGTGGCGGAAGCAGAATAAGCTTTAACCGTTGCCGGTTGTGTATAAAAATCATGTATGATAAAATATGCATACGGGAACTAATACATTGAGGTATCGGAGAAAACAGAAAGAAAAGAGGACTCTTACATGATTCAGAAAATTTTAAAGCTAGGAAACCCTCTGCTCTATGAAATGAGTGAGGAAGTTACGGAAGCCGACAGAATATTTATCCCCAAATGGGTTACGGACTTACACGACACGCTCATTGATTACCGCAATACATACGGCGCAGGCCGGGCTGTGGCAGCACCGCAGATTGGAATACCCAAACGCTTACTGTACATGTATACAGACAAACCCTATGTGTTTATAAACCCTTCCTTATCCTTTCCAGATGACCAGAAATATACCCTGCAGGATGACTGCATGTCTTTTCCTGGCCTTCTTGTAAAAGTAGAGCGTTATAAACGTGCGGATATATCTTATCTGGATGCAGATTTCATGCCCTGCACCATGCACCTGGAAGGTGACTTGTCTGAACTTCTGCAGCATGAATACGACCATTTGGACGGCATACTGGCTACCATGCGGGCTGTTGATAACAAATCTTTCTTTATGGGAGATATGAAAAGAGAATAGGTAAGCAATGAAAAAGAGGAGTTATAAACCCCTCCTCTCTTTCATTGCCCTTTTAGACAATCTGCGGATATTCCGTACATAATAATCTGTATGGCTCCTCATCCTCCTCTATTGTCGGAAACCGTCCCAGTTTTTCGAGAAAACGGTTATCCTCATTATCATCATTGCACATAGATATTTCCCCGATCAGTGCAGGTCCTTTCCCTTGTTCTATGGTAAAGCCATGATAACATCCCGGATACAGAGTCAGGCTTTCTCCCGGTTTCAGCACAACTTCTTCCCCGGCCTTGACCATATATGTTCTCCCGTCCCTAAAGATTTTAACATAAGACTCCTCCGGCATCTCATTCAAACCTGCGTGATACAGCTTAAAAATCACATTGACTTTTCCCCTGTTAATAATATCTTCCATCTTCCTCCAATGAAAATGCATAGGAGATTCCTGCCCCTCCTCCAGCATGATAATTTTTTCAGCATACGTCTTTGTATACTTTTTATTGTGCACATTTCCATTACGCAGAGTAATGAGGGCCAAACCTAATTCCTCATATCTTCCCATGCCATAGTCTGTCACATCCCATCCCAGAAAGTTATCCCTGATCTCATCATATTCACAACCTTTTGTTTTCCATTCCTCAGGGGAAAATCCAAGAAACGGAGGAACATAAAACTGATTACTTTCCAATAGTATTTCAAATTTTCTTATGACTCTATTTATTTCCGAACGTTTCATACATTACCTCTTTTCTGGAATATGGCCTGTGGATTCAACAGATTTTCTGGCTTACCCTCTGTATAATACCGGATTATCTCCTTTACAGAGACAAGTATCATCTGTTCTGTTGTCTCCTTTGTAGCAGATGCCACATGAGGACTCAAAATGATACGATCAGATTTACACAATTCTGAATCATCAGACAATGGTTCCTCTTCAAATACATCAAGCGCCGCCCCTGCTATCCTTCCTTCATCCAATGCATTAATAAGGTCCTCTGTACAGACAATTCCTCCTCTGCTGGTATTCACCATAATACATTCCGGTTTCATCAGCTCAAATGCCTTCTTATCAATCAAATGTTTTGTTTCGTCCAAAAGCGGCAGATGCAGACTGATTACATCGGAATCTCTAAACACACGTTCCAGATTTGTATATGCTGTATTTAATTTCTTGGCAGCTTCCTTGTCCTGATATACATCGTACGCCAATATACGGCACTGAAATGGCTGCAGAAGCCGTGCAAGCTGTCTGGCAACACCACCGAATCCCACAAGTCCTATTGTTTTCCCCCGCAGTTCACTTGCCGGAACCGGCTCCCATTCCCCATTCCGAACCATCCGGTCATAATCCAGCAGCCTTCTTTTAAGAGTCAGAATCATGGAAAGTGCCATTTCCGCAACTGCATAAGTATTTAATCCCGGTGTATTCGCTACCTGAATCCCTAAGTCTGAGGCAGCTGCCATATCAATGCCATCATAACCTGTCCCGCAGCGGACGATTACTTTTAGTTCCGGGCACTTTTCCATCACTTTCCTTGTCCACCGCTCACTGCCTGCAATAACAGCCTGAGCTTCTTTTGCCTGATCTGCCAGCTCTTTTTCTTTAACCTTTAAAGGATCGCCAAATCTATACAGGATTCCCTGGGCTTTTAGCAACCGTTCTGCCTCCCGGAAATATTCCCTTTTGGCATCTGCCAGAATCAATACGTTATTTTTCATTGCCTTAATCTTCTCCCTTCTTATCATGGATCATCCTTTGACAGATCCGGATGTAAAACCACCTGTCAGATTCTTAGAGGAAAACGAGTAAACCACCAGTATCGGAATACAGGATATCAGAGACCCTGCCATCAAAGGCGCCCATGCAAATACATCATCCACAATAAGTTCTGAAAGCATTGTCGGAAATGTTTTATAGGCACTGTCATTGATCATAATCACAGAATACAGATATTCATTCCAACAAAGAGTAAAACAGAATATTAAAGTAGACACAATCCCTGGAATCACCAATGGAAAAAACACCTTAAACATTAACTTCCAGGGCCCGCAGCCATCCATTACTGCCGCTTCCTCCACTTCCTTGGGAACTGTCTTAAAATATGCGATCAGCATCCACATTGCATATGGTATCGTAAATGTGGGGTAAATCAGCCCCAGACCGAACAGGCTGTTATTGATACCCATTTTCACTGCCAGCATATACAGCGGAATAAAAAGCATGGTTCTTGGGAGAAGATATGTATAAAGCACGCCTCTGGACATGGCTGCACTCCCCCGCATTTTTGTTCTTGTAATTGCATAGGAAGCCAGCATACATACAAAAATAGTCACAAGAGAGACCACTGTGGCCAGCAGAATACTGTTAAGCAGCGCCCTTGGAAAAGTCGTCTCGAAAAACAGCTTATGATACGCATCCAGCTTTACTTCCCGTGGAAAAAAGGTGGGGACTTTTTCATATATTTCTGTATCAGACTTCAGCGAAGTATTCAGCATCCAGTAAATAGGAAACAGGGAAAAGACGAGGAATACAGCAAGAACCAGATATGCTGCAGCCATCCCTCTGTTTTTTCTCCAGTTGTAATTTTTTCTCTCCACATCTGCCATAGCTTAATCATCCCCTCTCTTGAGCGTGTATCCTGTGACCATATTTACCAGCAATATGATCAGCGGCAGAAACATGATAGATGAAGCAACTGCTTTTCCAAAATTCATTTGAAGGATACCCATCTGATAGCTGAATGTAGATATCACCTGTGTGGAATTTAGAGGGCCACCTTTTGTTAACAACCAGATAATCTCAAAATCATTAAATGTCCATATAGTAGTGACCAGCGTTGCCAGCATCAGAACATTCTTAATCGACGGAAGCGTGATATAAATAAATTTTGCAACTGCCCCCGCCCCGTCCACGGTGGCAGATTCATATAGATCCAATGATATGGTCTGCAGACCGGAGAGAACCGAAATCCCAATAAAAGGGGCACCTCTCCATACATTTACAATAACAATAGATACCATAGCCATCAATGGTGTGGATAACCAGGCAATCTTATGGTCAATGAGCTCGCTTCCACTCAGCATGGCATTCAATACACCCCCAGTATCAGAAAACATCCAGCGCCAGACGAATATGGATACCGTTGTTGGTACTGCCCATGGAATCAGCAATAGCCCTCTGGCCAAGCTTCTCTCCGGTCCTTCTGCCCTTAATTCTAGAATTCAGCACACCAGCCATTGCCATGCCCAGAACAACTTTTAAAAATACAGACACTACTGTATATTCAACTGTATTAATAATACTGGTGATATATTTTTTATCTTTCAGCAGTTGAAAATAGTTTCCTAATCCAATGAAATTAGTGGCTCCACCAATTTTCTTATCTGTCAGGCTGATTCCAATACCATAGAAAAAAGGAAAAACCAAAAATATCAGAACATAAATCAAAACCGGAGCGATCAGAAGATACGGGAACATACTATAATATGTAATCCGCTTTCTGCCTCCTGCCTGTATGCTGTTTCCGTTCTTTTTCACAGTATACCTCCTAATTCTTACCGCATCCCCTGCGTTTTCGTTCCATTCGTATGTATAACAGAAAGGCTGCCGCCTCACTGCGCGGCAGCCTTTCCCTGACCTGCTATTTCTCAGCGTCCAGATACCCCTGGAGCTCCTGCTCTAATTCACTTACAGCATCTTCCGCTGACATATTGTCCAACAGCACTTTCTGCATGGTTTTGCTGAGAACAAAATCGTTATATGCTTTTGCATCTGCAACAGCAACCAAAGGATCTTCAGACGGATATCCATAGCGGCGTCCCAGATAACTCTGCGGCAGTATCTGCTGCCCGATATCTGACTTCCACTTTTCTGTTTCCAGTGTTTTCTCAAAAACAGGTCCTGCAACCGGGAATCCTGATTCAATATAAGCATCATACCACTCCTGGTCAAAGAATGATTTCAGCAGTTCTTTTGCAAGATCCTTATGCTCTGCTTTGTTGAAAATAGAAAACATTATATAATTGATATTACTCCATGATTCGTAATCCCCTTTTGGGAGCGCAGTGATAGAAGTCACTTTACCGAGTGTATCTTTATTTTCATCATTTTGAGTCACATTATAGAGAGTCGGCGGATTAAACACAATAGCGCTTTCCCCTGCCAGATAGGAGGTGTTATTTCCAGAGGCATCCCACTCAAGAACGGACGGGGGCATATAACCGGATTGATACATATCCGCAAGATAATTAACTGCATCAACAGCCTCTTTACTATTTATCACTACATTACCGTCCTCATCCCAACTGCGTGCTCCAAAAGAACGGAATACGCATCGCAGGATATCTTCCCCATCATCTGCTGAACCCATGCCGTTTCCAAACCCATAGCAGTCCAGTCCGGCATCCTTGATCTTCTTTGACACTTCACGCAGATCTTCCCATGTCTCCGGCACGTCAGCTCCAGCCTGTTCCAAAATATCCGTCCGATATGTCATGGAATTGATCTGAGCGTACAGTGGAAGTGTATAGATCTTACCGTCAAATGTAAAATTCTCTTTATGGTTTTCTATTAACGCACCATACGAGGATTCCACATCTGCCACTGTATCCGATAAATCTTCAAGGACCCCCATACCGGCATAATTATTGTAAGCTGTTATGTGAAGGAAGGTCAGATCCGGCACATCACCGGATTCAATGGCAGCATTCCACTTTGCATAGCCATCTGTACCGGAAATGAATTCCACCTTGACTTCTTTCACATCATCTCTGTTCTCTGCAAATTCCAGACATCTTTCTTCGATCAACTTATCAGCATCCTCTGAAAATGTATTCGGAAGCCATACTTTTAAAACTGCACCTTCCTTTTTTTCATCTGTGCTGCCACCCCCATCCTTTTCCTGGGACTTGTTTTCTTCTGATGAGGGATTTTCTTCTGCCTTGCTGCCACAACCTGCCATACTCCCCACCAATACTGTTGTAAGAAGCAGCGACGCCGCGATCCTTCCTTTTCTTTTCATCATACCTTTCTCCTTTCTGATACTCTCTTTGGACTCATTTAGTGATATTCCATAAATTTCTCTGCAATCCGGTGTACTTCCTTTTTCTGTGCTTCTGTCAGCGGTTCTGTGTGATAACAATTTATCTCTGTCCCAATACCTACCGCTGCCAGTGCATATTTCATCATACTGAAATCAGAAGGTCCCGCATGATTAATATTTTTCAGCTCCAGAATCTTGTACTGAAGTTCCACAGTTTCTTTCAGATTTCCCGCCTTTGCTGCCTCATAAGCTTTTAAAAATAACTTTGGAAATGAAACAGCAAGCCCAGATATATTCCCCTGAGATCCATAGAGCATACTGGTACAGCACAGTTCCTCACCCCCGCAAAGAACTGATATATCCTCATTTTCCAACAGTTTCAGCGTTCTCAGATGATGGTCCAGATTCGGGCAAGAATCCTTATACATGATCACTCTTTCATGTTGTGCCAGTGCCGCTATGGTTTCCGGAGCAATATCCGTTCCCCCAATCAGTCCCGGCATGTTATAAATACACAGATTGATATTCGTGTGGTCCAGAATTGCTTCATAATGACGCCTCAACTCTGATTGCAGCAGATTAGATGTGTAAAACGGCGCAGTTGCCACTGCTGATTCAGCACCGATACTTTCCAGGTATTTCATATTTTCAATTACCTGTGCAGTAGAAGCAGCAATTGCCCCGCAATAAACAGGAACCCGGTCTGCTGCGGTATCCAAAGCTAATTTATTTGCCTGTTTCCAAACCGAATAACTGTTATGTACGGATTCTCCGCTGGACGCCATAGGGAAAATCCCATGTACTCCTGCATCGATCACGTAATTCACCATCTTCTCATAGCTTTCCACATCCAGCTTATCGTGATCAAACAGGGGTGTCATAAGCGGTGGGACAATTCCACAATATTTCTCCTTATTATTCATTCTCTACCTCCTTTTTAATAGGGTTCTCTTCCACTTTTTAACATTTCCACAATTTCATTTTCATGAAACCTTGTCATCCTGCCCACGCCGCCATTGTAAACTCTACAGGCTGTAGCTGCCACACGCTCGAGTTCCTCATCCGCAAAAGCAAGTGGTGCCAGATCAAAATATGTATTGGGCGCTCCAATCATTTTAAGCCAGTCTTTATATTTTCTGACACCTTCGATTGCAGCTTTTTCATCATCTGTTTCTGAAATTTTCATAATGTTTCGTGCAAATCTCGCAAAAAGATCGGGCCTTTTAGGTGCCACTGCTTCCATCCATCGGGGAGTCAAAACTCCCAGACAGGCTCCATGATGTGTGTCAAAGTATGCGCTGAAGCTTTCTTCTATTCCGTGACAGGCCATATCCGCCTCACCTCTTCCAATCCATGTCAGCCCCGTACCCCAGGTCATTGCGGCGGCCCACATGATCTCACCCCTGGCATTTATATCCTGAGGATCTGCTGCCAGACGCTCTGTATTTCTCATAACTGAAAGAATAATAGCCTCCGAAAGATTTGTTTGAAATTCCGAATCTCTGTCACCATTAAAATAATACTCATAGGTATGACTCAGAATATCCATAACACCCCATACCGTCAGCTTGATAGGAACCGTTAAAGTCACTTCCGGATCCATAAATACATATTTTGCATAATCGGCATCAAAAAAATACTTCTCTTTTGTCTTCTCATTTACAGCAACCGAAGAACGGTTCATCTCTGACCCCGTAGCAGCAAACGTCGGAACCATTACTGTATCAATCGTTTTTGTGACCTTTACCCGTTTTCCCCAATACAGATCATAAGGGTCCACATCCATGGCACCCGCTGCACTTATGGCTTTTGCACAGTCTATAGCTGAGCCGGACCCAAGCGCCAGTATGCAATCTATACTATTTTTTTTACATACTTCTACCCCTTCCCGTATACGAAAAAGTTTCGGGTTAGACTCTACATCGTGCATTTCATATACACGGATGCCATTCTCCTCTAAATTTTCTTTTACAAAATGGTACAACCCATTTTCATGGAACGGACCCTGGCTACATACCAGAAGAACATTCTGATAAGAAGCCTTCAATGTGGGGCCAATCTGCTTCCTGACTCCGGCTCCAAATTTTACAAAGACTGGATTACAGTAATTAAACTCTTTCATCCACAATCCCCCTCTCTTATTATTGTGTTTTCGTTACTGTTTTGTTGTTTTGTGTATCTTTTATCATTAAACTAGCACATTGCTGTGTTAATGTCAATACTTTTTTGCTGTTTTATTACCGTTTTGTTGTTTTTGTTTTGTAATTGCATTAATTTATTATTATTTTGTTGACTTTTTATTATTTAAACCATATACTATAAATATCAACAACATTTAAATTATTTTATAAGAAAGGAGTTTTATATGATTACATTATCTGCATCTGCACTTCCTATTACCCTATCAGAAAATACTTGTAAACTATCCTTTCAAAACAATCTGACCTGTGACAGCGAAGGAAGCAAGACGAGTAATAAGATGGTTTCTCTTCTGCTGCATCCGGAAGATGCATCGGAAACAGATATCTGTTATCGATTTTATCGCGATATTTGTTTTGAAGCGGACCGCCCTATTTTCCGGGCAAAAGATTTGCGCTATGATATCACTGTTATCATGCCTGGCACTATAGGAAGTGAATGCAAAAAAACATCCGGGCACTACCACGGATACATTGATGGAAGTACATATACTTTTCCGGAAGTATATGAAGTATTAGAAGGACGGGCACTCTACATTTTACAGAAAGCAGTAAATTTTACGGAAGAGGAAGACCCCGTCATATCAGATTTGAAAGCTGTATATGTGGAAAAAGGACAAATGATCATCATTCCTCCATTTTATGGGCATTGTTCCATAAATGCCGGAGACGGACCCCTTGTATTCAGTAATCTGGCTGTTGTCTCCTGTCCTTTATATTACAAACCCATAGAGGCAAAACACGGACTTTCCCTCTATGCATGCCGGGAAAGAAATGGAAAAGTCAAGCTTGTACCTAATACCTGCTACTCACATGTACCTGAGCCTTCCATCATTCATCCCGGGCAAAATGAAGAGCTGGGTATTCTGTTTGGACATTCTGTCTATCATACCTTTACTTCTTCGCCCGATACATTTGATTATCTGAATCACCCGGAAAATTATATAGTCCAAATGGAAAAGCTGTTAGACGGCTCAAAATAAAGAAAGGGGAATTATACTATGAAACTTCAAATCGCATTTGATCTGTTGTCTGCCAACGATGCGCTGAGGGCTGCTGCAAAAATATATGACGTCATAGACATTATAGAAGTGGGGACCCCCATGATCGTAAGAGAGGGTATGGTACCAGTCCGTATACTAAAAGAAGCATATCCAGATACTACAGTTCTTGCTGATGTAAAAATTGTAGATGGCGGAGATATTGAATCTGCCGACGCATTTCAGGCAGGAGCAGATATCGTCACGGTTCTGGCCGCAGCAGCCGACGAAACCATAAAAGGAGTAGTGAGTACAGCTGACAGATTTGGAAAAAAGACTATGGTCGATATGATTGGCGTCTCGGATATTCAAAAGCGTGCAAAAGAATTGGATGCACTGGGTGTAGATTATATTTGTGTACATACCGCCGTAGATGTACAGAGAAAAGGCGAAAGCCCTTATCATGACCTCTCTCTGCTTCTGCCCGTTTTAAAGAATTCTAAGGCTGCTGTTGCAGGTGGCGTCAGCCTGGCAGCAATTCCTGTCCTGAAAAATCTAAATCCGGAAATCGTGGTTGCCGGAAATGCACTTACCGGTCAATCTGATATCCGCCGCGCAGTTCTAGAGATGCAGAATGCCATAAAAGGGGGGGAAACATATGGAAATAGTTGAATACACCACTGCGATCACAAATGAACTTCACCGAACATTGTCTGCCGTATCGGAAGAACAGGCTGACAATCTTATACAGGCGATCATGGAAACCAAAAGAATCTTCGTGGCCGGTGCAGGCCGTTCCTTACTGATGATTCGGGGTCTGGCCATGCGTTTGATGCATCTTGGTTTCACGGCATACGTAGTAGGCGAAACCACAACTCCTGCTATCACGTGCAGCGACCTTCTCATTATTGCCTCCGGCTCAGGAGAGACAGGTTCTCTTAAAACCATGGCCGCAAAAGCCAAAGACATGGGAGCTGCCCTTGCTCTTATTAGTATTTATCCTGAATCAGCCATCGGCCTTATGGCTGATCATGTAGTTGAAATCCCCGCAACCACCAGTAAAGTAACAGATTCAAACGTTCAGAAATCCATCCAGCCGGGAGCCAGTCTGTTTGAACAATCTGTCCTTTTGCTGGGCGACTCATTGATCTTGAAGATCAGTGAACAAAAAAGCATTAAAAACCAGAATGAAAGCCTTATGAAGCTTCATGCAAATCTGGAATAGAATCCCTGTCCAGACTTGACAAGTGTCAGGAAAAAACGCATAATAGCAATAGTGTTTTGGTAAATTTTAGCAATTATCTGGAGGTAACTATCATTGAAATGCAGTAAAGCTGACAGACGTCAGAATACCATCATAGAAATGCTGAGTACCGGAAAAACAATTTCCGTAGAAGAATTTTGTCAGACGCTCTGTTGCAGCGCATCCACAATCCGAAATGATTTGAATCATCTGGCAAACATCGGGAAAATCACACGCGTTTTCGGCGGTGCAAGAAGTATTCAAACAAAAGGAGGAATGATCTCGTTAACGGACAATGACGAGGGGAATCGGAGAAGCCGCGAGATTGCTGCATATGTGACGGAACATTTAATCCCTTTACAATCCACCATTATACTGGATTCCGGTACCACCTGCCTTGAGATTGCACGGCTGCTTGCTAAAAATAATTTTCCTGTATCTGTACTCACCTTTTCCCTGCCAATCATTAATATTCTGGCTGAGGCTGAAGCCGTTAACCTTTATTCTTTTGGAGGTTTTTATCATATGGACAGGGGGGCATTTTTTGATGATTACATAGAGGAGCATACAAAACTGCTTCATGCAGATATCTACTTTATGATCACCAGCAGTGTGAGCCCTGAAGCAGGTTTTACAATCTCCTGCCAGGATAAACCTATTACAGAACGTTCTCTTATGCGGGTGGCGACCAAAACCATTGCCCTTTGCAATTCTTCCAATATATCCAAATCTGGTTACCGCATTATTTCAGATTTTACAGAGATCAATACTATGGTAACAGACAGCGAAGCTAATCCTGAACATTTGCAAAAGCTGCAGGATGCTGGTTTAAATGTTCTCGTAGCCAAACAATAAAAAATATATAACAACAAAAGAGACCGCCGGCAAGCCGGCAGCCTCTTTTGTTTATTTAGGAATGAATATTGTGGCCTTTATTTTTCAAATCAGTGGTGTGCGTGATGCTCTTCCACTGCAACGTCTTTGCATACTCTCTCGATCATATCTTCATCTGCAAGGTACGGCATGGT
>OASX01000619.1_pt1 | contig 26830 bp, 23 predicted proteins | sample 1516531 | NCBI WGS metagenome assembly OASX01 (sample SAMEA2579911, study PRJEB22360) | human gut metagenome | biome: human gut; feature: human-associated habitat; material: faeces | place: Denmark | collected 2008/2010
AGGGCGATAACCTGACTGACGCTGGGGCCATCGCCTCTACGTCCGTGGTCTGGAACGCCCAGGGCAGCACCAACGCTAGCGGTAATGTCGATGTCACTATGACCAAAAACGCCTACAGCGACGTGGCGACCGACAGCTCGGTCAGCGGCGTGGCCCAAGCGCTGGATGCGGGCTACACCAACAACGAGCTGTACACCAGCCTCAATGTCGGCACTACGGTACCACGTTCCTTAGCGCCGCGCTGAAACAAACCGGCGCCAGCCAGTCCACCACCGTATTCCGTGAAGCGCGGGTTTTAAGCAACCGCTTTAGTATGCTGGCAGACGCCGCGCCGCAGATGGGCAACGGTCTGGCGTTCAACGTGGTGGCGAAAGGCGACCCACGCGCCGAATTGGGTAATGACACGCAATACGACATGTTAGCGCTGCGTAAAACGCTCGATCTTACCGAAAGCCAGAATCTGAGCCTGGAATATGGTATCGCACGACTTGACGGCAACGGCGCAGGCAAAGCCGGAGACAACGGCGTAACGGGCGGCTACAGTCAGTTTTTCGGCCTGAAACATCAGATGTCTTTTGAAAACGGCATGTGCTGGAATAACGCGCTGCGCTATGACGTGCATAACCTCGACAGCAGCCGTTCGGTAGCTTATGGCGACGTCAGCAAAACGGCGGATACGGATGTGAAGCAGCAGTACATGGAGTTTCGCAGCGAAGGGGCGAAAACCTATGAGCCGCACGCAGGACTGAAACTGACGCCATATGCGGGCGTGAAGTTCCGCCACACGCTGGAGGATGGTTATCAGGAGCGCAATGCGGGCGATTTTAACCTCAACATGAACAGCGGTAGCGAAACGGCAGTGGACAGCATCGTTGGTTTGAAACTGGACTACGCAGGTAAAGACGGCTGGAGTGCTACCGCCATCCTGGAAGGCGGACCGAACCTGAGCTACAGCAAGAGCCAGCGTACGGCGAGCCTTGCCGGGGCAGGCAGCCAGCATTTCAACGTTGATGACGGGCAGAAGGGCGGCGGCATCAACAGTCTGGCAAGCGTCGGCGTGAAGTACAGCAGCAAAGAAAGTTCGCTGAATCTGGATGCCTACCACTGGAAAGAGGACGGGATCAGCGATAAAGGCGTGATGCTGAACTTTAAGAAAACGTTCTGATGTTTGTTTTGCCGTATGGCTGCGCACGCGCCTTATCCGGCCTACAGGTACATCACCCGTAGGCCCGGCAAGCGCAGCGCCACCGGCAATAATGCGTGTGCCGGATGAGACGTTGTACTCATCCGGCATTTTTTTACACATTCGCATTTATTACACATTTCCTCCCCGCGCGTTCATTTCTATACTGTGGGCTCTTAATCTGCCTTAAACAGGACAGGGTGTTATGAGCAACAACAGTGGTACGTTTACTCTTGGTTCAAAATCGGTAAAACGCCTGGGTTATGGCGCGATGCAACTGGCTGGCCCCGGTGTCTTTGGGCCGCCAAAAGATCGCCATGTTGCTATTACGGTATTACGCGAGGCGCTGGCGCTGGGCGTCAATCATATCGACACCAGTGATTTTTACGGTCCTCACGTGACTAACCAAATCATCCGTGAAGCATTGCATCCTTATCCCGACGATTTGACGATCGTTACCAAAATTGGCGCACGTCGTGGTGATGACGCCTCCTGGCTTCCGGCATTTTCGCCTGCGGAGCTTAAACAGGCAGTACACGATAATCTGCGTAACCTGGGGCTGGACGTGCTGGATGTCGTTAATCTACGCGTGATGATTGGCGATGATCACGGTCCGGCGGAAGGATCGATTGAAGCCAGCCTGACTGTGCTCGCAGAAATGCAGCAACAAGGTCTGGTGAAACATATTGGCCTGAGCAACGTGACACCGACGCAGGTGGCTGAAGCACGTAAGATCACTGAAATCGTCTGTGTGCAGAACGAATACAACATTGCTCATCGTGCTGATGACGCAATGATTGAAGCTTTGGCTCGTGACGGCATTGCCTACGTGCCGTTCTTTCCGCTCGGGGGCTTTACGCCGCTGCAATCTTCCACGCTTTCCGATGTTGCTGCGAGCCTGGGTGCAACACCAATGCAGGTGGCGCTGGCGTGGCTGTTACAACGTTCACCGAATATTTTGCTGATCCCAGGGACGTCTTCTGTTGCGCATTTACGGGAGAATATGGCTGCTGAAAAATTGCATCTTTCTGAGGAAGTGTTGTCTACGTTGGATGGTATTTCGCGAGAATAACGAATATACAAAAGGGAAAGATGCATTTCCCTTTTGTTTCTTTTTTAATGGCATGGAGTGCATATGTTTAAGCCCAGGATTTGCAGCTGGATAGGTTTACTTCCCCTGTTTATGCTGAGTCTTCCAGTACAGGCGGAACTTCGATGTGTTGCAAATGCAGTTGATATTGAACCATTTTTTTCTGCGGCTACCGCTGAAGATAAACAACAAGTTGAACAAGCTATCAACAGTAGCGTGAATCTTGTCCCCTTCGGTTTATCTGCATCGGACTGGAAAGTGCATCGTGGCGATTTAGTGGTAGAAGGTAATATAGAGAGTAATCAAAAATTGATTGTTCTTGGCAATTTGACAGTCAAAGGTAATATTTCCACTTTCTCTCTTTCTAATCCATGGGTTATTCTCGGTAACGTGACGGCAACGAATATAGTTACGGATTCACCACTGTTAATTACCGGTTCGATAAATGCAAGTGGACTGGTATTTATCGACTCATATTACGATAATCCGTCTACGATTAAGGGGAGTATTAATGCGCGTGGAATATTTATCAATGACATAATTGCACCTGTTGTTGCGTCTTCGACAAATAGTGAATTCATGGTCCGTGCGAGTGACAAAAATGACACTGAAAATGTCAAAAAAGCGCTGATGATAATAAATCCTGATGCATATTATTGGGGTCTAATAAATGATGAAGATGCTCTGAAAGAAATTTTTAAGCGAAGCAATATTCGCATGGCAGGGAATGTCTGTAATCAGATGAAAAAAGAAACGCTGTTTCGCCCTAAGCCTTCTCCTGAGTTAGTGCAGGAATTGCAAATGCTGGATGAAGGCAAAGTCGCTGCATTTGAAGGACGAGACATTGCGACATTTGATCTTGCCATAATGCGAACTCTCCCAAGGCTTAAAGGAATTTCAGCTAACCTACGCAAACAACTTATTAATAGCAATGATGAACAAACGATTGAAAGTATGGCGAGATATATGCCTGACAATGAGATTCTGGAGTTGACCGATCAGCAATTGGGTTACCAGCCTGTTGTTCTGGGTTTGCTCAACCGTGAACCGCTCTCTGTCGAAATAATGACGCGAATGAGTCATCTACCTGATGATGTCGGGCCCTTGAATCTTGCGGTACGTGAAGATCTCCCTCTGGATATCGTCATGACTTTGGCGAAAAGAGACTGGGACATGATCATTCAGGATCTTTATAAAGATGCGTGGTTACTGCCCAAATCCATAATAGATGGCTACATACGCAGTGATAATCCTGATATTCGCCGTGTCGGTGCTAATGGACAGCTCACCTATCTCCAGGCGATGCTGTTGGCAAAAGATTCATCAAATGATGTTCGCTCGAGTTTAGCTTCTAACCTGGCAGATATGAAACACCATGGCCAATTGTTGCGGATGACGCCAGAAGAGAGTGACAAAATTGCAGCATATTTATACCAAAAATTCGAGAGTGACGATGATTTAACCGACACGTTATTTTTAGCATTGCCAGATAACTTACAGTTTAAGTTTGTTAAAAGGATGGAGAAAAAATTCCCTGATTACTTTTGTTGTCGGGACATGCAGATAATTCATTCTGATGCCGCTTTACAACGGCTATTGACACGTTTCAACAATCCTGAAGGTTGGAGTAATCTGGCAAAAAATCAGTATCTGAGTACGGCGATGAAACAAAAAATTTGGCAACGTGTTTTATGGCATCGAAAACATCATCCTGAAGCGGATTCTGCCGCATATGAAACCAGCGCTGATATGATTTTATCTGAGTTGATTAGCCGCGGTGAAGTTGATGACCAGATGCTATTGAATGCCACCTCCCTGATACGTCAGGGGAACTGGGATTATTTAGAAAGTGCATTGTTTAGTTGGGGCAATTTACCTGCTGTTGTCCTCAAGGAATTACAGCAAAATACGCCACGTAACGATAGTTGGGCGAAACTATTTCTGAGTCAGGAAAACAGTACCCGTGCGCAGGTTAACGAAGCATTACGTGTTTATTATGCATCTGACCCTGATGCAATAACGCAACTGGATAAGCTGGCAAAACAGCCGGATCGTATTTGGTGGAGTACGCTTGCGAAAAGCAAGCGGACATATTTCAAATTTGGTGCACTTAATAATCGCCATACACCGCCTGCGGCACTGGCGGCAGAAACCGATGCGGAGTGGTGGATTGTGGCGATGAATAATCCCCATTTTCCTGCTGACGTTCTGAAAGTCAGGCTGAAACGTGATCCTTTGCTGGCATTGGAATTGGCTAATCCCGACCCGCAATTAATTCGTCAACTGGCGCGGCAAGGTAAAACACGAACTATTCGGGAACAGGCAATGAAGAAGTTGGATATGATTTATTGACTCTTTTTTATCCGCAGGAATTAGCGATATTCAAGTCAAAAGCTCGCAGATTATATTAACAACGAAACATAAAGAAATGTTGCGAACGTGGTCGAAGAGTGTTGCTAAAGTTGGTGTATAACGGGCATGTGTGGACTGCACGCTTTAGCCGCGCAATCCACATCAATATTTGGCAGTCCGGTTATGCAGCAACAATGCTGTCAATCGCTGCTTTTGCGTCAGACTGCGCTTTCGCTGCCATTTCCGGGCCGTACGCGATCCCTTCGGCGAAGACAAATTTCACATTGGTAATGCCGATAAAGCCCAGGAACGTGTTCAGGTACGGAGTAACCAGATCCGTTGGCCCATCTTTATGGATGCCGCCGCGGCTGGTAATAACGACGGCTTTTTTACCGGTTATCAGACCTTCCGGGCCCTTGTCGGTGTAGCGGAAGGTAACGCCAGCGCGTGCCACCAGGTCAAAATAGTTTTTTAACTGAGTTGAGATGTTGAAGTTGTACATCGGTGCCGCAATAACGATCACATCGTGGGCTTTCAGCTCGTTAATCAGTTCATCAGAAAGAGCAAGGGCTTCTTTTTGACGCGGGGTCAGCGGGGAATCGCTTGGACGCAGCGCGCCAACCAGTTCGCCATCCAGTACCGGAATCGGGTTAGCGGCCAGGGCGCGAACGGTAATTTCATCCGCAGAATGTTTTTCACGCCACTGTTCAACAAAATAGTCAGACAACTGACCAGACTGAGAGTACCCTGCCAGAATGCTGGATTTGAGAACTAATACCTTGCTCATGGTGTTTCCTTTTAGATGTTTGAATGGGCATTGCCCCGTTGCTTGTTGACACTCTATTCACAATCCTGCCACAGAGATAGCGCAATATATCGAAGTCTATGTTCGAATTTATTGAACAACACATAGAAAGCCGCGATGTGGTACTCTATACCTATCATTTAAAAGAAATTTAATCAGGCATCTCACTGCCCACTAACGTTATGACAGAACAACAGAAATTGACTTTTAACGCCCTTCAGCAACGCCTGGATTCGTTAATGTTGCGTGACAGACTGCGTTTTTCTCGCCGTCTGCATGGGGTGAAAAAGGTTAAAAATCCTGATGCACAACAGGCCATTCTCCAGGAGATGGCGAAAGAAATTGACCTGGCGGCAGGGAAAGTTCTGCTACGAGAAGCGGCACGCCCGGAAATTACCTATCCAGATAATTTGCCGGTGAGTCAGAAAAAACAGGACATTCTGGACGCTGTGCGTGATAACCAGGTCGTGATTGTCGCTGGAGAAACAGGGTCTGGTAAAACCACTCAGTTGCCGAAAATCTGTATGGAACTGGGGCGCGGAATTAAAGGTCTGATCGGACATACCCAACCTCGTCGTCTGGCGGCACGTACCGTGGCGAACCGTATTGCGGAAGAGTTGCAAACAGAGCCGGGCGGCTGCATCGGTTATAAAGTCCGTTTTAGCGATCACGTCAGTGATAACACGATGGTCAAGCTGATGACTGACGGTATTCTGCTGGCGGAAATCCAGCAGGATCGGCTGCTGATGCAATACGACACTATCATCATCGATGAAGCGCACGAACGTAGCCTGAATATCGATTTTCTGCTCGGCTATTTGAAAGAGCTGTTGCCGCGTCGCCCGGATCTGAAAGTGATCATCACCTCAGCAACTATCGATCCAGAACGATTCTCACGTCATTTTAATAATGCGCCAATTATTGAAGTCTCCGGTCGCACTTATCCGGTGGAAGTGCGCTATCGCCCGATTGTTGAAGAAGCCGATGACACCGAGCGCGACCAGTTGCAGGCTATTTTCGATGCGGTAGAAGAGCTAAGTCAGGAAAGCCCTGGTGATATCCTGATCTTTATGAGCGGTGAGCGGGAAATTCGCGATACCGCCGATGCGTTGAATAAGTTGAATTTGCGTCATACGGAAATTCTGCCGCTCTATGCACGACTGTCTAACAGCGAACAGAATAGGGTGTTCCAGTCGCACAGCGGACGGCGCATTGTACTGGCGACCAACGTCGCGGAAACCTCGCTGACCGTACCGGGCATTAAATACGTTATCGACCCTGGCACAGCGCGTATCAGTCGTTATAGCTATCGCACCAAAGTGCAGCGTTTGCCGATTGAGCCCATTTCACAGGCTTCTGCTAATCAGCGTAAAGGCCGCTGCGGACGTGTGTCAGAAGGGATCTGTATTCGACTCTATTCCGAAGACGATTTCCTCTCGCGCCCGGAGTTTACCGACCCGGAGATTCTGCGTACCAACCTGGCCTCGGTTATTTTGCAGATGACCGCGCTGGGACTGGGCGATATCGCCGCGTTCCCGTTTGTCGAAGCGCCAGATAAACGCAATATTCAGGATGGCGTGCGTCTGCTCGAAGAATTGGGCGCAATCACCACTGATGAACAGGCCAGCGCCTATAAACTGACGCCGCTTGGCCGCCAGCTTTCACAACTGCCTGTCGACCCACGTCTGGCGCGTATGGTGCTGGAAGCGCAAAAACATGGCTGCGTGCGTGAGGCGATGATTATCACGTCCGCGCTCTCCATTCAGGATCCGCGCGAACGACCGATGGACAAACAGCAGGCATCGGACGAAAAACATCGTCGCTTCCACGACAAAGAATCCGACTTCCTGGCGTTTGTAAATCTGTGGAATTATCTTGGTGAGCAGCAAAAGGCGCTTTCTTCAAACGCCTTCCGTCGCCTGTGTCGTACCGATTATCTCAACTATCTGCGCGTACGCGAATGGCAGGATATCTATACCCAGTTGCGCCAGGTAGTAAAAGAGCTTGGCATTCCGGTTAACAGCGAACCGGCGGAGTATCGCGAAATTCACATCGCTTTACTGACCGGTTTGCTTTCGCATATCGGGATGAAAGATGCCGATAAACAGGAATATACCGGAGCACGTAACGCGCGTTTCTCCATCTTCCCCGGTTCTGGTTTATTCAAAAAGCCGCCGAAATGGGTAATGGTGGCGGAACTGGTAGAAACCAGCCGCCTGTGGGGGCGCATTGCGGCACGCATCGATCCTGAATGGGTAGAGCCAGTTGCTCAGCATTTAATCAAACGCACCTACAGCGAACCGCACTGGGAACGGGCGCAGGGCGCGGTGATGGCAACCGAAAAAGTCACCGTTTACGGGCTGCCGATTGTTGCTGCGCGTAAGGTCAACTACAGCCAGATCGATCCGGCGTTATGTCGTGAACTCTTTATTCGCCACGCGCTGGTGGAAGGTGACTGGCAGACGCGTCACGCATTCTTCCGCGAAAATCTGAAACTGCGGGCCGAAGTGGAAGAACTGGAACACAAATCACGTCGCCGCGATATTCTGGTGGATGACGAAACGTTGTTTGAGTTTTACGACCAGCGCATCAGCCATGATGTGATCTCCGCACGCCACTTCGACAGCTGGTGGAAAAAAGTTAGCCGCGAAACGCCTGATTTGCTCAACTTTGAAAAGAGCATGTTGATCAAAGAAGGTGCGGAAAAAATCAGCAAGCTGGATTATCCGAACTTCTGGCATCAGGGCAATCTCAAACTGCGTTTGAGCTATCAGTTTGAGCCGGGGGCGGATGCTGACGGCGTGACCGTGCATATTCCGCTGCCGTTACTTAACCAGGTTGAGGAGAGCGGATTTGAATGGCAGATCCCTGGCCTGCGTCGTGAGCTGGTTATTGCACTGATAAAATCGCTGCCGAAACCGGTACGGCGTAATTTTGTACCCGCGCCAAACTACGCCGAAGCGTTTTTAGGCCGCGTCACACCGCTGGGGCTGCCGTTGCTCGATAGCCTGGAGCGCGAGCTACGGCGGATGACAGGCGTTACCGTTGACCGCGAAGACTGGCACTGGGATCAGGTGCCCGATCACCTGAAAATTACCTTCCGCGTGGTGGACGACAAAAATAAGAAGCTAAAAGAAGGGCGCTCATTACAGGATCTGAAAGACGCCCTGAAAGGCAAAGTACAGGAAACGCTGTCCGCAGTGGCGGATGACGGTATCGAGCAGAGCGGCCTGCATATCTGGAGCTTTGGTCAACTGCCGGAAAGCTACGAACAGAAACGCGGCAATTACAAAGTGAAAGCGTGGCCGGCGCTGGTGGATGAGCGCGACAGCGTGGCGATCAAACTGTTTGATAACCCGCTCGAACAAAAGCAAGCGATGTGGAACGGTCTTCGCCGTTTACTGCTGCTGAATATTCCATCGCCGATTAAGTATCTGCATGAGAAGTTACCAAACAAAGCCAAGCTGGGTCTGTACTTTAACCCGTATGGCAAAGTGCTGGAGCTGATCGATGACTGTATCTCCTGTGGTGTGGATAAATTAATCGACGCCAATGGCGGTCCGGTCTGGACCGAAGAGGGGTTTGCGGCGCTGCATGAAAAAGTGCGTGCCGAACTGAACGATACGGTGGTGGATATTGCGAAGCAGGTCGAGCAAATCCTCACAGCGGTGTTCAATATCAACAAACGTCTGAAAGGGCGCGTTGATATGACCATGGCGCTGGGGCTTTCTGATATCAAAGCGCAGATGGGCGGGCTGGTGTATCGCGGTTTTGTCACTGGCAACGGCTTCAAACGCCTGGGCGATACCTTGCGTTATTTGCAAGCGATTGAGAAACGGCTGGAAAAACTGACGGTCGATCCGCATCGTGATCGCGCCCAGATGCTGAAAGTCGAAAACGTCCAGCAGGCGTGGCAGCAATGGATCAACAAGCTGCCTCCCGCGCGCCGTGAAGACGAAGACGTAAAAGAGATCCGCTGGATGATTGAGGAGTTGCGCGTCAGCTACTTCGCGCAACAGCTCGGCACGCCATATCCGATCTCTGATAAGCGTATTTTGCAGGCGATGGAGCAGGTTACCGCCTGATGTCTTTTCTGCCGTCTCCCTCTCCGTAACCCGGTTAGCGCAAGCTGCCGGGTTTCTTTCTTTATAAATTCCGAAAAAGTCGCTACGCAATAGGGTAAGTCCGAGGAGAAGAGTAACCTTTTCGCGTGCAGATAAATCAATCCGGGTGGGGCGGTAGCGTGTCATGTGCCGATTGGATAAGGTGTAGGGCAGGACGTAATTCTAAATGAAAAGGAGTCTCAAGATGGTTGTTAATTCAACTGAATATAAATATGTTATGCAGCAGTATCAAAGTAATGACGAAGAAATACTGGTGCTTTTTAGCGATACCGGCGGTGGCGCCGGGCGAATTAAAGGTGCGCATCTGTGGACGGCGAGCGCTAACTTTATTGCGTATAAAAACCTTGCTACAGGTGAAATCAGTACGGAAGATGGGCGGATTGAGTGGTTGCTCAGTGACGAAGATATCAAATTACACGGCTCTACATATCCGTTCCATTTTAAAAAAGGCGGTATATATCGTTTACGCGTGCGATCACTTATTGATAAAACTGTCGCTGAAGATAAATCCCCCGCATTTTATAATCGCTTTTTTGTGCTTGATATAATTGAAGAAAACACACTCTGTGATACGCTAAGCGACATTTTGGCTGAATATCGAAAGCCTGTACTATTGCAGGATGAATTACTTGGACAATTCACGCTGGATAAAGACTATTCTCACTTTTCTGGTAAAATAACGTGGCTGAATAATAATGTTTTTGTGCATTTAAATATCGATAAAGCGAATAAAAGTAGTTGGCAGGCTGCGTTGGGTCATTTGCGGTATCTCTATGATCACCAGCAAGAAAAAGACAGTGAATTTCGCCAGTTTGCAGCGGAGGAACTTACTGAGCTCGCCAATGACTGGCTGGATGATGAGGATGCTGATGAAATTACAGAAACCTCTTTTGCGGAAAGAATGACGCTTTGTGAGCTGGTTATTGAAGCTGATGGCGATTTTTCCGTCTATTACAGTGATGATGATATGTTTTATGGTCATTCTATCGACGTCTCGGGCAATATTGCATATGGTGCAACTAGCGCAAATATTGCCGGATAAATGAAAAATTATCGGTAATAAATATAAAGCAACAGTATTAACTTGATTTTTGATTAATGTAAAAATTATTTGTCAACACAGTCAGATAAGGAAAAGATGACACACACTCTACTGTAAAATAACAAACTGAGTTAATAATATGAAAAATGATATTGAAATTGTAGATGAAATGATATGGCATGATGGTGTTTTACTGGAAACCAGAACAATATGTCATCATGCAGAGTATAATTTTATATTGATAGTGGAAGTATATGCCGATGACTCTACATCAGGTAGACAACAAAAAATAATTGAGTTTATGGGCGTTGAGCATTTCTCGCAGATTATGGATGCCACTGAACTTATTGATAATCAAAGTGCGGGTAATATCAAAGATGCAATTATTTTATATAAGAAGAAAAAATATAAAATAATGATTAATTTATTTGGTGGTTTTTTGAGTTTTTCATTCAGAAAGTTGAGAGTTATTGGCAATGAATGCTAACGGTTATGAAGATGATAGTGTCGCAAATGTTCCCCCTGAAAAACCCGCTTTCAACAAGGAATTAATGCAACAACTACAAAATAATGAACTTAATTAATGTGTCCGCTATAGATTGCAGTCTTATATATTAAAGGGTGTCAATGTGAATGAATGTTTTATAAATATTACACCGGATTTTTTTATCTTTTAAAAATGCCGGTTTGTCAGACTTACAGTATCGAAATGCAAAACTTACAATTTCATTGATTTGTCCGCCGATTAAGTCAGAAATCAACATATCTTTTGACTGGATACACTCATTTCGTGTCACCGATGAAGGGGATTTATTAGGGATGCTGGGAGCGTATGGTATTAATCAAACGGGGATTTATCGGGTAGCAAATTCAACTTACCTGGCATGGTTTACTAAGCAAAGTATCGGTATTCATGAAAATAAAATGATTGAGCATTATGTCATTGCAACGTCTAATGATGTTGTTGATGTCCTGTCTGTAGTTTCTCCGAAAATAGTGTATAAGTAAAGAATTAAGTCTTGTGAAGACGATAAAGAAAATTCGACTTCTTCCTTTCAGAGTGCTCCACTTCTCTTTATTATCTCACGCAGTATTCTTAAGGGAACGAGAAGGAGGAACCATGAATATTACCCCGTTTCCGACGCTTTCAGCGAAAACTATTGATGCCATAAACGTTATCGGGCAGTGGCTGGCACAGGATGATTTCTCCAATGAGGCTCTGTATCCGGCTGATTGCGTGATCCTTGCGGGTAACGCGGTTATTCCCACTATCGACGCGGCATGCAAGATTGCCAGAGATCGGCAAATCCCTTTATTGATCAGCGGTGGTATCGGTCATTCGACAACGTTTTTATATAGCGCTATTGCACAGCATCCGCACTATAACACCATCCGCACCACGGGCAGGGCGGAAGCGAGCATCCTTGCGGATATCGCCCACCAGTTCTGGCATATTCCCCATGAAAAAATCTGGATTGAAGACCAGTCTACGAATTGCGGGGAAAATGCACGCTTTAGCGTTGCGCTTCTGAACCAGGCCACGGAGCGAATTCATACCGCCATCATCATTCAGGACCCAACAATGCAGCGCCGAACCATGGCAACGTTCCATCGCATAACAGAGGATAATCCCTATGCGCCTCGCTGGTTAAGCTATCCGGGATTCATCCCCAAACTGGAGAATAGGGCAGGCGCTGTTGCGTTTGTTAATCAACTGGAAGGATTATGGTCGGTCGAACGTTATCTGTCGTTACTCACTGGCGAGTTGCCTCGCTTGCAGGATGATTGTGATGGCTATGGTCCACGTGGGCGCGATTTTATCGTTCACGTTGATTTTCCTACAGAAGTCACCATGGCGTGGCAAACATTGAAACGAGACGCTGTGCTTATCGAGGCGATGGAGAGTCGTTCATTACGTTAATCATTGTGCCGTTTGCGAAGAGGCGGAGGTTTTCCTCCGCCTGTGTCTGTCAGAGTTTGGCAAATTTTTCCAGAGTGCGAATAAGTTGGGTGACGAATCCATACTCGTTATCATACCAGGCGACGGTTTTCACCAGTTGCAAATCGCCCACGGCGGTGATTTCCGTCTGGGTCGCATCAAACACCGAACCAAAATGGCTGCCAACGATATCGGAAGAGACAATTTCTTCGTCGGTATAGCCAAATGACTCGTTATTGGTCGTTGCTTTTTTAAGTGCGTTGTTCACCTCTTCAGCAGTCGCTTTCTTACCAAGAATGGATACCAGCTCGGTTACTGAGCCCGTTTTCACTGGCACACGTTGCGCATGGCCTTTCAGTTTGCCGCTAAGCTCCGGGATCACCAGACCAATGGCTTTTGCTGCACCCGTGGTGTGAGGGATGATATTTTCTGCCGCAGCACGTGATGCACGTAAATCCTTACCACGCGGACCATCAACCAGTGATTGCGTACCGGTGTAGGCATGAATTGTCGTCATCGTTCCCGCTTCTATACCAAAACTGTCATGTAATGCTTTAGCCATTGGCGCGAGACAGTTCGTGGTGCATGACGCCACAGAAACAATAGTGTCGTTGCTATCCAGAGTATCGTCATTAACGTTATAAACGATGGTTTTCATTTCACCAGCCGGAGCGGAAATCAGCACTTTCTTTGCCCCGGCATCCAGATGTGCCTGCGATTTTTCTGCGGAAGTATAAAATCCAGTGCACTCAACAACAATTTGTGCATCTTTCGCTTTCCACGGGATATTTTTCGCCTCTTTTTCGGCGTACACCGCAATACTTTTCCCATCGACGATAAGTGAATCTTCCGTGAAGTCAACGCTCCAGGGGAACGGACCGTAGTTTGAATCATGTTTCAGCAGGTAGGCGAGAATTTTCGGCGAGGTGAGATCATTGATCGCAACAACTTCTATGTCACTTTTGACCTCAAGTAGTCGACGCAACACCAGACGACCGATACGACCAAAACCGTTAATACCAATTTTATTCATGGTTTTCTCCTGTCAGGAACACTCGGATGGAAATTGATCCTTTCCAGGCTTAGACCAGGATAGCTGGATGAGCAATCTACATTCTTGCGGCCAAATGTAACGTACTGAAAATGACGGGAACAATATTTAATGAAATTTTAAGAAAAGCTCGTTATGTTAACGTGGAATTGTTTAAAATAGGGAAATGTTATGGAGAATAAGTATTCAAGGTTACAAATTGGTATTCACTGGCTGGTCTTTTTGCTGGTTATTGCAGCATATTGCACAATGGAATTTCGTGGATTTTTTCCACGTAGCGCCCGGCCAGTAATCAACATGATCCATGTCTCCTGTGGCATATCGATTCTCGTACTGATGGTGCTCCGTCTTGTGCTAAGGCTGAAATATCCAACTCCGCCAATTGCGCCTAAACCGAAACCCATGATGACGGGACTTGCTCATCTTGGGCATCTGGTCATTTATTTGCTGTTTATCGCGCTGCCTCTGATTGGTCTGATAATGATGTATTACCGTGGTAATCCCTGGTTTGCGTTTGGCATGACGATGCCTTATGCACCAGAGGCCAACTTTGATTTGGTCGATACCTTAAAATCGTGGCACGAAACGTTGGCAAATCTGGGATATTTCATCATTGGGCTACATGCTGCCGCAGCATTAGCACATCATTATTTCTGGAAGGACAACACGCTTTTGCGCATGATGCCGCGTAAGCGTTCCTGACGACATTAAAAGAAAACGCCTGTACTAAACCAGACCCGTGGTACAGGCGAAGAATACGGGCCTACATCGGAAGCGCTTATTATATTTATTTGTATGACAAATAAAACCATAAGTTTTCCAGAATCTTTCTCAGTGTGCCTTCCGGGACATAATCTTTTACAAATCCATTAATTGCAGTCGCCAGTAATCTCTTACCGCCATGAATGCGGCAAAAATGTGATTGGAATGTTATGCCTGAAAATGCAAACGTTGTCCGTGGATCCACAAAATGCAGGGATTAAGACGATTTTGGCAACGGTGTAATAATATGGACAAGGGATCGAAAGGTCCCTTTTCCTTTTAGAAGGGCATCGATTTACGAATAGCGTTAATGAATAACTGACAACCGGAGGAGAACGTCGTATCAACGCGAGTAAGGATCCCAATTGGTTCGCCCGCTCCATGTCCCGGAACAGGCAACGCTACCAGCGCGGCATGCCGTAGATCATCTTTTACGGCGCCCGAAGGAACAAACCATACATAGTCATAATCCACGGTGAGTTGGCGTGAAAGCGATGCGGAAAGCGTTTCGATACATCCTGAAGGAATTTTACAGCCCTGACTTTGTACCAGTGCTTCGGAATGTTGCCGTGGCGCGGTGCCTTCCGGTGAAACGACAACGGGCCATTGCAGAACCCGGCTTAGCGTCACATTCTCCTGAAGAAGAGGGTGGTTGGGGCGAACAACCAGCTTCAGCGATTCGAGAAACAGCAACTCGTAATTAAGTCCGGCCATCAGTTCAGGATCTGACATCCGGCCCACGCCGATATCAATTTCCCCCGTTTTTAATCCTGCCAGAATCATCGTGTTACTCATCGTTGCAACTTGCAGGGTGGTCTCTCTTTGTTGTTGATGAAACTGACCGATAACAGAAGGTAATATCCCCAACGCGGCAGTAGGTAGTGCTCCCACTCTTATAATGTCATTGTTCAATCTCTCTTTACGATTCAGCGACTGACCGGCAGTGTTGATAGCATCAAGCACTTTGACTGCGTGAGTTAAAAATTGTTCGCCAGGTAAGGTGAGTTGCGCCCCTTGCCGTCCACGATCAAACAAGCGAGCACCTGTTAATTGTTCCAGTTCATTCAGGGTCTTAGAGAGCGCAGGTTGACTTAAATTAAGGGTTTCAGCCGCACGCCCCAAAGTTCCTTGTTGTGCGACAGCGACAAACGTATGAAGGTGGCGCAAACGAATGCGCTGACTAAACAGACTATTTTTTTCCATAAGCGATGTTAAAAACGAAACGATGTTGCTGACAAGTGATGTTGTTTAATTATGATAACTTAATTGCAAAATATTATTAACATTTTAATGTGATTTTATTACGCCGGATATGCAGCATTGCTGATTTCGCAGCGAGATCACAGTTTGTAAATTCTTCCCACCAGAGTGAATGCGGTTACCTACACTCCAGATAATTGATCACTGGGGGCAGGCATTATGGCGAACAGCATCACAGCGGATGAGATCCGGGAACAATTTTCGCAGGCAATGTCAGCCATGTATCAGCAAGAGGTTCCACAGTACGGTACGTTGCTGGAGCTGGTAGCTGATGTGAATCTGGCTGTGTTGGAAAACAATCCCCAACTGCATGAAAAAATGGTGAATGCGGATGAACTGACGCGGCTTAACGTTGAACGTCATGGCGCGATTCGTGTTGGAACCGCGCAGGAACTTGCTACTTTGCGGCGAATGTTTGCCATTATGGGGATGTATCCGGTGAGCTATTATGATCTCTCGCAGGCAGGCGTGCCGGTTCATTCCACGGCCTTTCGTCCTGTCGACGATGCCTCACTGGCGCATAATCCATTTCGTGTTTTTACGTCATTACTTCGTCTTGAGCTTATTGAAAACGAAACGTTGCGCCAGAAGGCGGCGGAGATTTTACAGCGGCGCGATATCTTTACCCCGCGTTGCCGGCAATTGTTAGATGAATATGATCAGGCTGGTCGTTTTAACGAAGTACAAACGCGAGAGTTTGTGCAGGAAGCGCTGGAGACATTTCGCTGGCATCAGTCGGCAACGGTGGATAAAGAAACCTATCATGCATTACATGATGAACATCGCCTGATTGCTGATGTGGTCTGTTTTCCCGGCTGTCATATTAACCACCTGACGCCACGAACTCTGGATATAGACAGAGTTCAGTCAATGATGCCTGAGTGCGGTATTGAACCGAAAATTCTCATTGAAGGACCGCCGCGTCGTGAGGTTCCCATTTTATTGCGCCAGACCAGCTTTAAGGCACTGGAAGAGGTTGTCCAGTTTGTGGGGCAAAAGCAGGGGACGCATACCGCCCGCTTTGGTGAAATAGAGCAACGTGGCGCGGCATTAACCCGGAAAGGGCGGCGGTTGTATGACGATTTACTGCGTAAGGCTGGAACCGGGCAGGATAATCTTACGCATCAGTTGCATCTACAAGAAACTTTTCGCGCTTTTCCTGACAGCGAGTTTTTGATGCGTCAGCAGGAGCTGGCATGGTTTCGCTATCGCCTGACGCCGTCAGGTGAAGCGCATCGTCAGGCGATTCATCCTGGTGACGATCCACAACCCTTAATTGAACGAGGTTGGGTGGTTGCGCAACCTATTACCTATGAAGATTTTTTGCCTGTTAGCGCGGCGGGGATCTTCCAGTCAAATCTGGGTGATGAAATACAGGCACGCAGTCACGGCAATGCCAGTCGTGAAGCCTTTGAACAGGCGTTGGGCTGCCCGGTTTTTGATGAGTTCCGGCTCTATCAGGAAGCGGAAGAACGCAGTAAACGCCGCTGCGGTTTGCTTTAAATTCGCCCCCTCCGGCTTTGCAAAAATTTGCCTGATTTTACAAACGAATCAGGCTCTTCCCATCGACATAAAAAATTTGCCGATTTGTGCAGATTCTCTGTGTTCAACAATTGGATTATTAATAAATATTGTCTAGAGTGAGCGGTCACAAATAAGCATTTTCTTGCCGCTGAAAACGACCAGCGCGGGACCATTCACTACACCAGAAGGACTCACTTTCAGGTATGGATCGTAGACGATTTATTAAAGGTTCAATGGCTATGGCCGCCGTGTGCGGTACCAGCGGCATTGCTTCTCTTTTTTCTCAGGCTGCGTTCGCAGCAGATTCGGACATTGCCGACGGGCAAAGCCAGCGTTTTGATTTTTCTATTTTACAATCGATGGCGCATGATTTAGCGCGAAAACCGTGGCGTGGCGCTCCGCGTCCGTTACCCGATACTCTGGCGACAATGACGCCGCAGGCCTATAACAGCATTCAATATGACGCTGAGAAATCGCTCTGGCATAACGTCGAAAACCGTCAACTGGATGCTCAATTCTTTCATATGGGCATGGGATTCCGCCGCCGCGTACGGATGTTTTCTGTTGATCCGGCAACGCATCTGGCGCGTGAAATTCACTTCCGCCCGGAGTTGTTCAAATACAACGATACGGGGATTGATACCAAACAACTTGAAGGGCAAAGCGATCTCGGTTTTGCAGGTTTTCGCGTGTTTAAAGCTCCAGAACTGGCGCGCCGTGATGTGGTGTCGTTCCTCGGCGCGAGTTATTTCCGTGCCGTCGATGACACTTATCAATACGGTTTGTCGGCGCGTGGTCTGGCGATTGATACGTACACCGATAGCAAAGAAGAGTTCCCGGACTTTACCGCTTTTTGGTTCGATACTGTACAACCCGGGGCGACAACTTTCACTGTTTACGCGTTGCTTGATAGCGCAAGCATCACCGGAGCTTACAAGTTCACCATTCATTGTGAGAAGAGTCAGGTGATTATGGATGTTGAAAACCACCTGTATGCACGCAAAGATATAAAACAGTTGGGGATCGCGCCGATGACCAGCATGTTTAGCTGCGGCACCAATGAGCGCCGGATGTGCGACACCATTCATCCACAAATCCATGACTCCGACCGTCTTTCTATGTGGCGAGGCAACGGCGAGTGGATTTGCCGTCCACTGAATAATCCGCAGAAATTGCAATTCAATGCCTATACCGACAATAACCCGAAAGGATTTGGCTTACTGCAACTGGATCGCGATTTCTCTCATTATCAGGACATTATGGGCTGGTACAACAAACGTCCAAGTCTGTGGGTGGAGCCGCGTAATAAATGGGGCAAAGGTACAATCGGCCTGATGGAGATCCCAACCACCGGTGAAACGCTGGATAATATCGTCTGTTTTTGGCAGCCAGAAAAAGCAGTAAAAGCCGGTGATGAGTTTGCATTCCAGTATCGTCTGTACTGGAGTGCTCTGCCTCCCGTTCATTGCCCGTTGGCACGTGTTCTGGCAACACGTACCGGGATGGGTGGTTTCCCGGAAGGCTGGGCGCCAGGCGAACATTATCCAGAAAAATGGGCCCGTCGTTTTGCTGTTGATTTTGTCGGCGGCGATCTGAAAGCGGCTGCGCCGAAAGGCATTGAACCCGTCATTACGCTTTCCAGTGGTGAGGCGAAGCAGATCGAAATTCTCTACATCGAACCGATTGATGGATATCGTATTCAGTTCGACTGGTATCCGACTTCGGACTCCACTGACCCGGTCGATATGCGGATGTATCTACGTTGCCAGGGGGATGCCATCAGCGAAACCTGGCTGTATCAATATTTCCCGCCAGCACCGGATAAACGCCGGTACGTTGACGATCGCGTGATGAATTAATTGCCATTTTTTCGGCGCCTTCTACTGGAGGCGCCGTCTGACTAAACACGATCCCGCTCGCATTTTTCCCTACGTTAAATGAGTAATCTGATGGTGCGTATTACATACACTTTGTCAGCCACTAACAGGGAGTGCGTATGTTTCCAGAATACCGAGATTTAATATCCCGTCTGAAAAACGAGAATCCTCGCTTTATTTCCTTGTTCGATAAACATAATAAGCTTGATCATGAAATTGCCAGGATGGAAGGTTCTGATGGGCGAGGGTATAACGCGGAAGTGGTCCGCATGAAAAAACAGAAGTTACAGTTGAAAGATGAGATGCTTAAAATCCTGCAACAGGAGAGTGTCAAAGAGGTATAAACTTTCTAAGCCGCCAGTAAGGCGGCTTTTTAAACTGATGCAAGAATTATGACCGAGACGATTAAAGTTAGTGAATCACTTGAATTACGTGCAGTTGAAGAAAACCATGTCACGCCGCTCTATCAGTTAACCTGTAAAAATAAAACCTGGCTGCAACAATCGCTAAACTGGCCGCAGTTTGTTCACAGCGAAGAGGACACGTGGAAAACGGTGCAGGGCAATATGATGTTGCATCAACGTGGCTACGCCAAAATGTTCATGATTTACCGGGAGGATGAACTTGTCGGCGTTATCTCATTTAATCGCATAGAGCCTCTGAATAAAACCGCTGAAATTGGTTACTGGCTGGACGAATCCTGTCAGGGACTGGGGATTATGTCTCAGGCATTGCAGGCGTTTATTCACCATTACGCTCAGCGTGGTGAGTTAAGACGTTTTGTGATCAAATGCCGGGTGGATAATCTACAAAGCAATCAGGTGGCGTTGCGTAATGGTTTTGTACTGGAAGGTTGCTTGAAACAGGCTGAATTTCTCAACGGTGCTTATGATGATGTGAATATATACGCACGTATCATCGATTCACAATAACCCCGCCAGCGGCGTTCGCGTAATGTGTTCCTCACCGTTAATGACTTTTGGGCCACGCAAATAAACAGTATCGTTATCAAGGGATTCGACGACTGCGTGGTCGGTCACTTCAATATGGTTTTCCATGATGACCGCTCCCGTAATGCGACTGTTACCCTGAATGATGATGTGCTCGTCGAGTAACACCGGACCGCCGCGTACAACAGCATTACCGCCGACCAGAACATGCTGTTTTAACACGCAATTTCCTTCAACAATGGCATGTTCTGCAACCTGAGAGCTGTAGTGAAGCGTGGGAATAGCATCTTCCTCCATCCCGGCGATCACTTGCCCGTGACCGTAGACTTTTGCGCAATCGCAAAGCCAGACGTTGTTCTCTTCATTGCCTTCGATACAGGCAAAATCAAAAACCTCGGCACGATGCTCAATAAACGCATGCCGGACGACCGCGTTACCGTAAATTTGCGCCTGGTGAACAATTCGTGAGGCGCTGATTCTGGCGTGATCATAGATTTGTAGCAAAAGATGGTGGTCGGGGGTTAACCCTTGCGCGGCGACGATCATTGAATGCTGGTCGATATGGGCGTGACCAAAAATCCGGCATTGACCGCAAATGAGTGAATCTTTGATTGTGACGTTGTCACTTATTCTGGCGCCCTGACTGATTTCGGCGTTATCAATCCAGACGTTATTTGTGACATAAACGTCTCCCCATAACACGCAACTCCTGGTAATGCGCGTATTCCCGGTTATCACCGTTCCGGCAAACGCGATGGCATTCTGGTCGTAAATCCAGCAATTTCCTTCTTGTGCCAGCACAGTTTCGTCATCGATCCAACCACCTGCTGTTCCGGCTATCACATCGTTAAAATCAGTAACAGCAATAATTTGCCGCAATAACACACTCTTTTTGCAGCCATCTTTCTGATAACTAAAGGTTCGTTGTTCTTCATTAAGACGATATTTGCGCATAGCGTTTTCCCGCAGGTGGCTTACTATAACCGTAGCAAATTCTACGACTCTGGCTATGGTCGGGAAAATTCCATAAAATGCATTTCAAATATACTTTATAAATTAAACAAAATGAGTAATAAGATGCAGAGCGATAAAGTGCTCAATTTACCCGCAGGTTACTTTGGTATTGTGTTGGGGACGATAGGGATGGGATTCGCCTGGCGCTATGCCAGCCAGGTTTGGCAAGTCAGCCACTGGTTGGGGGATGGACTGGTAATTCTGGCGATGATCATCTGGGGATTATTGACCGTAGCATTTATTACCCGACTGGTACGCTTTCCACACAGCGTTCTTGCGGAAGTACGTCATCCCGTGATGAGCAGTTTTGTCAGCCTGTTCCCGGCAACCACCATGCTGGTGGCGATTGGTTTTGTTCCGTGGTTTCGCCCACTGGCTGTATGCATGTTCAGTATTGGCGTTGTGGTTCAACTGGTTTATGCCGCCTGGCAAACTGCGGGATTATGGCGAGGATCTCATCCAGAAGAAGCCACCACGCCGGGGCTTTATCTGCCGACAGTTGCGAATAACTTTATTAGCGCAATGGCCTGCGGCGCACTGGGTTATACCGATGCGGGTCTGGTGTTTTTAGGCGCTGGCGTTTTTTCCTGGCTAAGTCTTGAACCCGTCATTTTGCAGCGTCTGCGCAGTTCAGGAGAGTTACCGACGGCACTGCGTACATCGCTGGGAATTCAACTGGCGCCTGCGCTTGTCGCGTGCAGTGCCTGGCTGAGCGTTAATGGCGGCGAGGGTGACACGCTGGCGAAAATGCTTTTCGGTTATGGACTGCTGCAACTGCTGTTTATGCTGCGTTTGATGCCATGGTATCTCTCACAACCGTTTAATGCCTCATTCTGGAGCTTCTCGTTCGGCGTATCCGCGCTGGCTACTACCGGCTTGCATCTTGGCAGCGGCAACGATAATGGTTTTTTCCATACGCTGGCGGTGCCGTTATTTATCTTTACCAATTTTATTATCGCATTACTGCTCATTCGTACTTTCGCGCTTCTGATGCAGGGGAAATTGTTAATCAGAACTGAGCGCGCCGTTTTAATGAAATCCGAGGACAAAGAATGATCGTTCGTGACGAAAACTATTTTACTGACAAATATGAATTAACCCGCACACACTCAGAAGTTCTGGAAGCGGTAAAAGTCATTAAACCGGGTAAAACGCTGGATCTGGGCTGTGGTAATGGTCGTAACAGCCTTTACCTGGCAGCCAATGGATATGATGTCGACGCATGGGATAAAAATGCCATGAGTATTGCCAACGTCGAGCGTATTAAATCTATTGAAAAACTGAATAATTTACGCACTCAGATCGTCGATCTTAATAACCTTACTTTTGACGGGCAATATGACTTCATTCTTTCCACCGTTGTGCTGATGTTCCTTGAGCCCAAAACGATTCCAGGGCTTATCGGCAATATGCAGCGTTGCACAAAACCGGGGGGGTATAACCTGATTGTGGCGGCGATGGATACCGCGGATTTCCCATGTACTGTTGGTTTTCCGTTTGCCTTTAAAGAAGGGGAGCTACGCCGTTATTACGAAGGCTGGGAAATGGTGAAATACAATGAAGACGTCGGTGAACTGCACCGCACCGACGCCAACGGTAATCGTATTAAACTGCGTTTTGCGACTATGCTGGCGCGTAAAAAATAACTGGACACAGACAATTTGCATGAAAATGATCCGCGATGAGATGGTGAAGCGCTGTTCTTTTTTGAGAGCACATTTTTGATCAAAGTGATGTGAAATGAATCACAGTGGGTGATGTTTTTTATCAACTTAACCCACTGAAATTTAACTACTGATAATTGACTTTGCCCCTTTTTCGTCATTGACTATATCGTCAGAAAAGGGGCTGGAAATTTATTTTCACCAACACTTTTTTTGCCACAACACGAAGCGGCGCTTTTTGCTATAACTTAAAAACTCATATAATCAATTCAGGAAACTATTCATGCAAATTTCATCCATTGCAAAAGCTGCAGCTTTATGCGGTTTGTTGGCTCTGTCTGGGTGTGCTTCTAAAATCACTCAGCCGGATAAATACTCCGGTTTTTTAAACAATTACTCCAATTTAAAAGAAGCAACGTCAGCAACGGGTAAACCTGTTTTACGTTGGGTTGATCCTGGTTTTGATCAAAGTAAATATGACAGCATTGTCTGGAATCCAATTACCTATTATCCAGTACCTAAACCATCCACTCAGGTAGGGCAGAAAGTTCTGGATAAAATTTTGAGTTATACCAACACCAAAATGAAAGATGCGATTGCACAGCGTAAACCACTGGTTACCACCGCTGGACCTCGCAGTCTGATTTTCCGTGGTGCAATTACCGGTGTTGATACCAGCAAAGAAGGGTTACAGTTCTACGAAGTTGTTCCTGTTGCATTAGTGGTTGCGGGGACGCAAATGGCGACGGGGCACCGTACCATGGATACCCGCCTGTATTTTGAAGGTGAACTGATTGATGCGGCAACCAATAAACCGGTTGTCAAAGTTGTACGTCAGGGCCAGGGTAAAGATCTGAATAACGAAAACACGCCAATGGCTTTCGAAAACATTAAGCAAGTTATTGATGATATGGCGACTGATGCCACCATGTTTGACGTCAACAAAAAGTAATTCCAGTCGCGCCGTCAGAAGACGGCGCTTCTTTAATCTGTTTCTTGTGACGATAAAAAGGCGCTCATTTGCCGGGATGTTACTCATTTCTGTCACAACAGCGGCACTCAGACGGCGCATTTTCATTCGCTAATCCATTACCCGCGCAGTTAAGCGGGAAAACTATTTCGCAACGTCACGCTTGTGGCTAAAATAGCCGCCATTTTTCAGCTACTGGATAAGAAAGTGACCGTATCTTCTCATCGTCTTGAACTGTTAAGCCCGGCACGCGATGCCGCCATTGCCCGCGAAGCTATTTTGCACGGCGCCGATGCCGTTTATATCGGTGGCCCTGGTTTTGGTGCACGACATAACGCCAGTAATAGCCTGAAAGATATTGCCGATCTGGTGCCGTTTGCTCATCGCTATGGCGCAAAAATTTTTGTTACGCTGAATACCATCTTGCATGATAACGAACTGGAACCCGCGCGGCGGCTGATCACCGATCTTTACTAGGTTGGTGTCGATGCGTTAATCGTGCAGGATATGGGGATCCTTGAGCTCGATATTCCCCCCATTGAACTGCATGCCAGTACGCAGTGTGATATTCGCACAGTTGAAAAAGCGAAGTTTCTTTCTGATGTTGGCTTCACCCAGATTGTACTGGCGCGTGAACTGAATCTGGAGCAGATCCGCGCGATCCATCAGGCCACGGACGCAACCATCGAATTCTTCATTCATGGCGCATTATGCGTGGCCTATTCCGGTCAGTGCTACATCTCTCATGCGCAAACGGGCCGCAGCGCCAACCGTGGCGATTGCTCGCAGGCGTGCCGATTGCCATATACCTTGAAAGATGATCAGGGGCGGGTGGTTTCTTATGAGAAACATCTGCTGTCGATGAAAGATAACGATCAGACCGCTAACCTGGGGGCGTTGATTGATGCCGGTGTTCGTTCCTTCAAGATCGAAGGGCGGTATAAAGATATGAGCTACGTGAAGAATATCACTGCGCATTATCGACAAATGTTGGACGCCATTATTGAAGAACGCGGCGATCTGGCGCGGGCTTCATCCGGTCGAACTGAACACTTCTTTGTACCTTCGACAGAAAAAACCTTCCATCGCGGTAGTACCGACTATTTTGTTAACGCACGTAAAGGTGATATTGGCGCATTTGATTCGCCGAAATTTATCGGCCTGCCGGTGGGCGAAGTGCTGAACGTAGCGAAAGATCATCTGGATGTTGAAGTTACGGAACCGCTGGCTAATGGCGATGGCCTTAACGTGCTGGTAAAACGAGAAGTGGTTGGTTTTCGTGCCAATACGGTTGAAAAAACGGGACAAAATCGTTACCGCGTCTGGCCGAATGAGATGCCCGCAGAACTGCATAAAATTCGCCCGCATCATCCTCTGAACCGTAACCTCGACCATAACTGGCAACAGGCGTTAACCAAAACTTCCAGTGAGCGTCGGGTCGCGGTGGATATCGAACTTGGCGGCTGGCAAGAACAACTCATCCTGACGCTGACCAGCGAAGAGGGCGTGAGTATCACACATACGCTGGATGGGCAATTCGACGAGGCCAATAATGCCGAAAAGGCACTCAATAATCTGAAAGACGGATTGTCGAAGCTGGGACAGACGGTTTATTACGCCCGTAATGTGCAAATTAACTTACCGGGGGCATTGTTTGTGCCAAACGGACTGTTAAATCAATTCCGCCGTGAAGCCGCCGAAATGCTGGATACTGCGCGTCTCGCCAGTTACCAGCGCGGCAGTCGTAAACCGGTTGCTGAACCTGCGCCGGTTTATCCACAAACGCATTTGACCTTCCTGGCAAATGTCTACAACCAGAAAGCGAGAGAGTTTTATCACCGTTATGGCGTACAACTGATTGATGCAGCTTATGAAGCGCATGAGGAGAAGGGGGAAGTGCCGGTGATGATCACCAAACATTGTCTGCGCTTTGCTTTTAATCTGTGTCCGAAACAGGCGAAAGGTAATATCAAAAGCTGGAAGGCAACGCCAATGCAACTGGTTAACGGCGATGAAGTGTTAACCCTGAAATTCGATTGTCGCCCGTGTGAAATGCACGTTATTGGCAAGATTAAAAACCACATTCTGAAAATGCCGTTGCCAGGAAGCGTCGTCGCATCCATCAGCCCGGATGAGCTGCTGAAAACATTACCGAAGCGCAAAGGGTAACCCTCTACGTAAAATAGCCCGATATGTGAAATTATCGGGCTATTTGCAATTCATTGAATCTTAATGAGGTACGTTGCATCCGGCAAGAAAGATAGAGCGTATCTGATTAATTCTGGTCCGCTTCCGGTTTGCGCGACTTTTGCCAGTAGAAGTGCTCGCGCAAGCCTTCAGCTGATTCTTCTGCTACGGCGCGCAGTTCATCGCTATCCGCTTCATGTCGCAATTGATGCTCCACATTCTTCACCCACAAAAACTCATGCCCTTTGTGTCCCGCCATTAATTGACCTGAGAACAATGTGCAGACCAGCAACATTATCGATAACGCTTTTGCAAACATCCCGCCACCTTTTCCTTAACTTTTGCCGCTATGATGCCAATTGCTTTTTTAGGTTGTTATTCGGTTTTGCAAATTAGCGCAAAGAAATTCTGCAATACGCCTTCCTGATTTTGCACCACTTTCTGTTGCTACGGCTATATCCCGTCACTCTTACACCCGTGCCGGAAGGCGGTTATGTGGTTCTTTTGTGGTGTACCATGCAACAAAAATTGACGCTGGTGATGGTATAATTACAGTTAATGAAACGTTGTGATTTTTAACAACTGATATAGACTGCCGGAACACCTGTATCGCATAACGATTCGATAATGAAAAAATATCAGCGTCTGGCAGAACAATTACGCGAACAAATTGTGTCAGATATCTGGCAGCCCGGCGATCGTCTGCCTTCGCTACGTGAGCAAGTGGCGCTCTCTGGCATGAGTTTTATGACCGTCAGCCATGCATACCAGTTGCTGGAAAGTCAGGGATATATTATTGCGCGGCCACAGTCAGGTTATTACGTAGCGCCGCGTACGGTAAAATCACCATTGCCACTCGCGGTTCCAGTAACACGCGATGAAACGGTCGATATCAATACCTATATTTTTGAGATGTTGCAGGCCAGTCGCGATCCGTCGGTAGTGCCGTTTGCTTCAGCCTTTCCCGATCCGCGGCTTTTCCCGCTTCAACAATTGAATCGCTCATTAGCGCAGGCAAGTAAAACCGCCACTGCGA
>OASX01000628.1_pt1 | contig 26477 bp, 30 predicted proteins | sample 1516531 | NCBI WGS metagenome assembly OASX01 (sample SAMEA2579911, study PRJEB22360) | human gut metagenome | biome: human gut; feature: human-associated habitat; material: faeces | place: Denmark | collected 2008/2010
CAGTAATATAATTGGGAAAGAACTTCATCTCCATCTTCAATCCACCAGCGCAGATGAAAGGGTGGATTTCCTACTACATAATCAAACCGGATATTCGGCTGATAGGTACGGATGTCCTTGTGCTCCAGCCTGGCTGCCGGATAAAGATAGCGGGCAACCTTATAAGCTTTGATGTCCAGCTCACAGCCGTAGAGATTAGATTCCACCGGCAAAAAATTAAAGAAGTTTCCCATACCGCAGGTCAGATCCGCAACAATATCTGATTCTGACACTTGAAGACAGGCGGCAACAAATTCGCATAGGGCGGGAGGCGTAAAAAACTGCCCGTTTTCCACCACCTTTTTTGCCTGACTAAATTCGCTGTAATTAGCATAATCACTGCGTTTTAACTCATGAAGTCCTCCATCTCCGGTATAGGCATTAAACAGATCCTCCGGTGTAAGACTGATTTTTTCTATTTCATTGCTGTCGATCAGATATAGAACTTTGTCGTTCAATTCTTTACGTTTATCTGTGGGAATGGTATTCATGTGATAAGAATATTTCAACCAGACACCCCCTTAATAGACCAGGCCCAGATACTCTGCAACAAAGGTTCTGGCGGATTCCTCAGAGGAGAACTTAATATCTACACGTCCATTCTTAAACATTTTCAGCTGCCTAACTTTGGTGCAGCTTGGAAATTGTACGACGTCCGTGCTTGAGTGATTATAGCCTAAAAGATTTGAGAACCCCGAAGGTATTAAAGAAAAACTTCCTGTATCGTAATGGACAATGCCCAGAAGAATTTGCTTCAAGTGATCCCGTAAGTCCCAGCGTTCTTCACGAAAACTGCTGTCAAAGGAGCAGCCGTAACTGGTAAACCGTAATACATCTTTTTTAATTTCATATTTGGGGGTCTTGTTGTAATCGTTCCAAGCCGCATCGTGGCATTTTTCCTTTAATTCATAAAGAGCCTGTTCTCGAAAATCCCGCCCATTCAACTGAACAAATATCTCGTTCAGTATGTCCTGGTAATTGAGGCGGAGAGAAAGCATTTGCCCTTCGTATTCCTGATTCTTTTCTTTTGAATAGTGCCAGGCTCCGGAAGGTTTCTCCGGTAGTAAATGGGGGTCTATTTCAGAGGCGTCTACCGACACATGGTATTTTTGATTAAAGTGCTGCACAAGGCGCCGTATCAGCCTGGTATGCAGGCTTTTGATATGATCCTCAATCTTATCAGTTGAAATTTTCAAGTCATCATTAGAGGGAAGATAGGCGTTTCTTCCATAGGATTCCTGCTCTTTATCTGTCAGAATATCTGATTGCTGCGTTGTTAGATCCTCCCATATATAGACCAGTTCATGAAAGCAGGAGCGTGCCACATCATATGCTTTCTGATGTGCTATGCAGTAATCGCGGTCATTTTCCGTAATGCGGCTGTCCGCCTGTATGGTGACAGCATCGAATTTTGAAAGTAAGTCCATAAATATTATCTCCTTTGTGTAATCTGACAAAGAAAAGCCGTGGTAGACATAAACGCCTGCCACGGCAAATAACTTTTAGGCAGTGATTCACCACCCATGATTCTTTACAGTCCTGTTACGCACATGCGGCCAGTCTCACGGGGAGAGGACTGATGGCCGCCAGCGGAAAAGGGCGCATAGACAAATGGTATTCAGAATTGAGCGTTTCAAAATGGATGCTTTCTTCTGTCTGCTCATGAATTGCCTGCACCCGGCTGGTGTGATATATCTTTCCGCCAGCGTGTACGAGAGCGCCCTGACCTATGGTAAGAGGACGGAGCAAGCTGCCGTTTAAGTGGATTTCTTTCTTTAATTTCTTCATTTTTCTTAACCTCCAATCATATAATAGTGTCCTGTCTGTGTCCGGCATAAAGTGAAGCCGCAGTGAGTACAGGTATTATGGTTGATAGCACATCTCTATTAAAGCGGTACGGACTTCCTCCAGGGCTTCCTTTACCTGTCGCATGGGTGTTTTTTGCTGTCTGGCGATTTCCCGCAGATTATAACCGCAGGTTTTCAGCCGTACCATTTCCATTTGCTGTCCGGAGAACTTTCCTGCCAAATCATGCAGCAGGAGCCTGGTTTCTAACTGTTGCATCAGGTCATCAGAAGCGGCAACCGTTTCTTCTAATGAATAACTGTCTGCTCCGATACCGATATGAATACTGAGAACCTCGGCAGTGCGTTTTTGACATCTGTTGCTTTTGTAGTAGTTATATAAATCAACGCGCATACAGCTCCAGGCAATCGTTGTAAATTTATACTGACGTAGGGCAGATTCGGTCAGGTAACGTTTTACCGCCCGCAAATACCCGAAGATTATAACATCATAAAATTCATCCATTGGTAAATGGTTATCCTTGAGAAATTTATAGACCAACGCGTGGTGCTCCGTAGCATAATCACGCTGTTCATCAGTTAATGGAACTTCACACAACATAAAAATCCTCCTTTTCAAATAGAAAAAGGGATGTCACCAGCAAAGGCTGGGGGCATCCCTTTTGAACGTGTTATGCGGTAACATACCGCAAATAAATCATTTAAGCCGGAAGGGCCTCCCGCTCTCCATTGATTTCAGTGGAGATACAGAAATGAGTCTCTTTGTCTGAAGCCGGCAGTGTCGGACCTTCGTAATCACAGCTGTTATCCTTCTGTTCTTCCTGAATGATGGCTCGCTGCGTCAGCATAGACTTAATCTGCTCCTTAAAGCTATTGGCATAAGCGCGGATCTGGGCCAGTTCTTCTCCCTCAAAGTCATAGAGCTTTTTGAAGGTGGCAACGCTATAATCATTGGTGCCGTTACTGGCTTTCTTTAACCCGATCTGCACTACGGCACTGAAACTGGCGCGGCGGCGCAGAACGAACGCACGGTTCATAAACTCGCGGAACGGTGAAAGACTGGTAGGCGGAAGTGAAATCTGCAGTGGCATAAATTCTCCGCTGCGAAGCAGATATATCTGCCGCATATTCTTGCAGGCTTTTCCACGGCCTTCTTTACCTGAGCCATACTGGTTTAACGGGCAGGTAGAGCAGAGAATACCGGGATCGCCAATGCCAACCTTGCCGTCCACTGACGAGCAGAGAGGAGTGGCGTCATCGTCATATTCACTTCCTTCAGGCCAGTAGGCAAAGGAAGGATGGTGGTGTAGAATGACGCCCTCCACTGTTTTAATGTAATCCGGATTTTCCGGATCATCAGAAGGCATTTCAAACTGCACCATACCGCCGGCAGGGATCTTAACCCGGGGGAAGCTCATCTGCAGACCGTCCATATCTTCGGCCAGTTCTTCCTGAGAGAAGTCACATTCTGCCAATGCTGGCAGCAAAAATTTTTCCTGTTCCATCAAAGCGTTATTCTCGTTATACATAGTAAAATCCTCCTTAAAATTTATGTGTCCGTCTAAATCAGGCGGCCATCTGGTTGATTCGGTTCCAGAGTGCAGGCTGCATGGTTAAAATGTTATAGCCGATGCTTTCCAGCTCCGTAGCGCGGTCATAGCTTTCCACATCCTGGCTGTGACGTGTCACCGCATTGGAAAGACCATAAAGTGTTAAATCATTGCCTTCGATCAGGTGTTGTAAAATACCGGTGCTCTCATCATCTGTAATACGGAATTCACGGCTTGCCACCTTGACGATACCAGGGATATCGGCAGTATTCATACGGACTCCTTTGGCTTCCTGCATCACACCTATGACGCGGGAAAAACGGGCCTCCTCCACGGCAGCCCGCACGGTGTCCTGAATTTTCAGCACAAAAGCACGATCATCGGCAGCCAGCGTTTCATCTGAATACAACAGGATATTTTCCTCTGTGTTATTAACTCGCCCCACATGATTACGACGGGTCTGGGCATCATTTACAACCATACCGTTTTTGCATACCAGGCGATAGACAAGCGGCTGAATGCTGACAGAGCCAAGTCCCACCTCGCTATTGCTGATTATCACACCAGCCTGAACAATGTCACCTGGGGTAACTTCTGCTTCAAGGCGAGGATTAACAACTTTTAAGTACATCCGGCTTTCTGTTATTTCGCAGCTCTCAAAGCGGGCGCCATCCATCTCCATAAGGATAGGCAGTACAGCCTCTGCAATTCCCAAATTGTCGATGCAGCGGTAGCGGTTGCTCAAAAAGGCTCTTGCCGTGCCTCCCAGCGTGCGGACCAACCGTCTGGACGGTTCCTGCTCAAACCAGGTGTTGACATTCTGGGCCAGTAAATCCGGATTTTGAGCCTGCATCCGATCATAGTAAGCTGCCGGGATTTTAAGGTGTGTTCCAATCTGCCGGTGTGCAATCTGATTAACACTCAGCGGCTCGACATATTCTGTATCATTGTCATACATATGAAGGTAAAGATCAGAGCCACAAGGCTCCAGCTTCATACAGCGGGTGTCTACCAGATAATCTTCTTTAAGTTTACTCTGACGTTCAATTTCCGTAGCCATTTCCGTTAAGGTCAGACCTGCTTTCATTTATCCGATTCACTTCCTTTCTTTGTGCTGGCGTTACCATGATACCTGAACGCCTTTTGCAGTAATTTCAGCTGCAAGACCATTGCGTTCAAAAACCTGTACAAGCCGGGGCCAGTAGACCTTGGCGGGAAACCCGGACAGATGTTCCTGCACCGTAGCTTCTTCTCCCTGTTCTACGCAGACATCCCCATCCTCTGAAAGAGTGAGGCTGCTGTGACCGCGGGAATTTAAGTCAGCCATAAGTGTTTCCAGAACCTTGCGTCCCTGAATTTCATACCACACCTGCGGATCGACAGGCTGCTGATTGGGCGGCAGATTATCTTCCGCAATGCCAGGCTGTCCGGCTTTGGACAACGGCACGATTTTTACCATATTGCAGCTGATATTCGCTTTTTGATCCACCGAGATATCAGCGTGGTCAAAATCCTCCACACCGTAAATTCGGATACGGCCCATGCCGCCATGCTGGATTAATTTTTCGGGATGCTTTTCACACCATTCCCATGTCACTTTTGGATAGACCGCCTGTAAATAAGCGGAAATCCGATGGTTTACGTGGCGGAGAAGCAGAAGCTCTGTCGGTTCACCATTCACCTCTGGTATGTCGAAAGCCGGCGCGATGCCTTCAGACTGACGCTGTTGTTCCTGCTGCTTGCGGACTTTGCGGCGTTTTGCCTGCTGCATATAGGGCATGAGCAGAAATGCCACTATCCAAAGCCCCCAAAGGGTGAAAACACCCAGAAGAAGCCAAACCTGCAGGGAACCCTTAGCAAGAGCCAGAATGCCGATTACAACACCAATCAAGATACTGATACTGCCCCAAAGGGATTTGTCACTTTTCATTTGTTGATACCATCCTTTCTTTTAATTGATTTTCTTCTGAAAACAAAAAAAGAGGGACCGCATCAAGCTTCAGATATTTCTGAAAACATGATACGGTCCCTCTATGTGGAGCCGAAGCATTTCTTTTACTCCGGCAGTACATCACGGTCACCATCCAAATCCCTTATGGGATAGTCGGTTACCGTTTTGTCCGGTTTGTGAAGAAGCACCGGCTCGGCAAGGAGCTGGCAGTCCTCTAAGGCCACTTTCAGCTGCTTTGTCTTTCCGTATGCTTTTGTATAGGCGTCCACCAGCTTTAGTGTGCCGGTAATCTGCACCTTGCAGTCTTTCTTCACACCCAGCTTCATGAGCCGGTCTACCTCCTCATATCCCCAGGTCCATACCTGGTAATACTGCGTCCATCGTTTCTTGCCGCTGCCGGTTATCTCCAGCAGTTCAAATCTGACATAGGGACGCCCAGACTGACCTATTTGTGGGGCAAGATTGTCTGTGATGTAGCCGGTCACTTGGATAAGTGCCATAACACTCCTTTCTGCCGTTGGCATTGATATCTATATAAAAAAGTGCCAGTAGGCAAAACCGGCCAAAGGGCGCGGTAATCCACTGACACTTGAATACAAACTTAACAGCGTGTGCAATGCAGAAAGTTCTTCTGCTATATGGAATAAAATCCATACTCCATAAAGGGGACGCACAAAAATCAATTACAAGCACAGTATAGCACTGTAGCTTGTGTCTGTCAAGTATAATATACAATATATAGATAATCAATAATATGAGTATACAATATATTGTGCTTTTATGAGCTTATTCACATATTATCAGGCTGATCTGTTCCACCGTGGATAATACTTCGGAGAGAGAAAAGTCGGAAGCGTAGGTATTCTCCCTGATATAGTTATCCCACAGGGAGGCCAGAGCTGGTTCTTCCTTCATATCTGATAAAATATCCGCCCATTCTTTAAGTTCGGCAGTAGAGCCACGTTTCTTAGCAGTATGAAGGACGGCTTGCCGCAAGATCTCCGGGCGTACTTCGTCATGGCGCAGACGGTACAGGGTATGTAAATCGTAAAAATCTCTTGCCCGCGTTGTGCCAATATTACGGCGCAGGATAGTTTCATACTTCTCGGCAAGAATTGTCTCCAGCGTATATGCCATAATGGGAACACTCTTTCGTTCAAACAGAAATGGGTAATCATAGCAGATAGCAGCAGGAGTGATTTCATCTCCGGTAGTAATGTCAATTTTCATGGGACTATTGATTTTGCCATACAGGGCTTCCAAATGAATACGAAAATTATTGTAGGCGTCATCTTCCCGTATAGGCTCGATACGCTGAAAACGGAACTGGATACCATCATTTACATCGAGCGACAGGATATTCTGAACGATGCTGGTAATCTGTTCTTTCTCCATTGGCAGTCCGCGGACGGTTGTATCCATATCCATCGTGGTGCGTTCACTGATGCCAAGCATGGACGAGATCAACAGACCGCCTTTGAGAATAAAGTTGTTGCGGTAAGGGGAGACAGATAACCGTTCCAAAATGCGTTCAAACAGGAACATCTGTAAGACCTCCTGAGAACGCAGATTTTTGGAGGCGGCAATGTTGCGGATAGCACCTTTTAGCTGTTCCGGTGTTTTCATGTTAGTACCTCCATGTATGTTCTTATTTGCTCTTCGATTCCAAACTGCTTGCCGTATTTGAGTAATTTTCGATTATTGGCGCCGGTACGAAAATAATCTTTGATTGCCTGAGTATAAAGCTGCATATCCATTTCCTTTTTATCACGGATTAAATCACAGATACAGCGTTCTTTATCATAAAGCCGTACTGTGCCTCCCTGTGGCGATTTAGTTTCCGTCCGTCCGATTTCAAACAGCGGCGGCTGTGCATAGTGAAAGCGGATTTGTGGATTATCCCGTTTGATTTTGCTTACATTTGTGCCGTGCGGCACGGTTAAATCAAGTGTGTGCGGCACTCTGTCTGACAGGCCCCACAGGAAAAGCGCTGTCCCATAAGAATACAGGGCTTTTCCGCTCCGGGCTTGCAGCAGCGCATATTCATCCACCATCCCTTTTTCCAATACATACAGTCCTTTACAGACCCGGATAAGCTGCTTTTCATCAACATAGCGTTTCAGGGCAGTACGGCTGATTCCGGCAGCTTCAACCTGAGCGGTTGTTATGATACCGCTGTTTTCTTCTGCAATAGCTCCAATCTGTTTCCAAACACTATCCATATGCTTCACCTCCAGCCTGTTTTACAATGATACTCCAATTATATCATTATTGAAGTACGATTGTAAACAGGATGCTTAGATTTAGTTTATGCACATGAACAGGAATTATACATGGAGCTGCGATATTTATTCCGGCAGATGGTTCATACAGCGGTAATAGTCATCCTTTACATAAAAGTGCATTTCATAAGCATTTGGCTTTCTGTAATGCCGTGTCAATCCATATAGGTAGCCGGTGCCGTCCACTCCAAGCGGCCCCAGCCAGTGATCCCTGAAAGGTCCGTTGTGGTACCATAGCCGGATATCCAGATATTCATTTTCTGTTACCAGTCCTTTTTCCGCAAGGCGGTAGACTTCTTCATCTTCCAGAATCATATGAGTCAGAAAATGGCGGTACAAATCATCCGGTAGATTTAGGGCCATCTGATATGTCAGTGGATTGGGGTGGTTCAGCCACCAGATTGTGATATCATCAAAGCTCTTTAATTGGGGCGGCGGATCGTGTGCCTTAAACTGTTTCCAGAAGGCCCGGACCTCCTCCCGATCCGGTGGAGCAGGTATCTCGATTTGCCTGACATCGTTTTCCTGAAAAGCAAAGGCAAATTTGCAGCCATTTTGGTCTTCCAGAAGGAGTGCGGAGCAGGAAATGGGGGATACCAGACATTGTTCCAGCATAAAGCGCTCCTTGAGAAAAAGGTACACCCTGCCTTGTTCTGTGGTATATGGTTTAAACATGATTGAAACCTCCTTTCTACTAAGAAATAGAGGGGAGCATAGGATTTTCTGCAAAACTAAATTATTTTTCTTCTGATTTTGATGTATTGATATCTGATACCTGTATCTCCTCATAGCCCAGAAATGTATTGGTAGAAAGGGAGGCATCCAGATAAGAATTTCCCACAAGCGGGCGCGTATCTTTCTGGAAATAAAACCGGTATGGCGTGCCAATATGAAAGCGAGCATTACGATCCAGCAACAGGGTGAATTCGGCACCATTCCCGTCAAGCAGATGGATTTTCCGATACCGCCGAAAGGGTGGAGAGGTGACGCCGGAGCATATGCCCTCCACCATCTCATAGCGGTCATTGGAAATCAGGGTCCAGATGGATCTGGTGCGAAAAACACAACAAATGAAAAGGAGGCCGCCAAGTACTAAAATAATGCGGTCATTTGCTATAAGGAAAATGACAAGGCTCATTACAGCGGCCCCGACTCCGGCAAGGAGAGTGACAAGAAACCTTCGTTTTAGAACCCAGGGGATTGGCTTTTGGTCCGTCATTTGTATCACACCCTTTCAAAGATAATCTGCTGACGTAAATATAAATTTGCCACTGCCAGAATTACCGGCTTGCTGCTGGCGCTGGACTTCATAAGGCTGGCAATATTGTCACTGGTGGTATCCCTGTCGTTGTAAATAGTGTCGAGAAGTGCCTGATCATTGGGCAGGCTGCTGATGTTCTTTTCCATACACTTGATGATTTCTGCAGTGGAAAGCAAAGCCTGCCGGGCAAGCTGCATGACCTGTGCCTCCTCTGCCGTGCGCCTGTCAGATTGAAAGAGCTTACGGGCTGCAGTAAAGGGAACCCGGTCGAGTGTTAACAGTTTGAGAAAGGTAAGGCATCGCAGGCCAAAGCTGCCGCTTGTCGGAATTATGCTGAGGGATCCCAGCAGATCATACAGAGCGTCATATTCCGTCTCCCCGCTTCCGCAGACCAGCAGGCCGCGGGTCAGGAGGCGGTCTACGCACATTTCCCAGGTACGGTCAGCTGAGAAACAGCCGCTGGCCGTTGTTTTTTCATAGAATGCGCCAATTTCCTCCCGTCTCAGGATGCGCCAGTTTAAGCTGGTCCAGAGAATCATTTCCTGCATGTCCATCATATACTCCTGACCGGATAGCAGAACGACCGGGCAGGAACGGCCACAGCCATTTGTCCTGCGAACAAAATGACCGATTGCGGTATACAGTGTTTTTCTTGTCATGATGATAACCTCCTTATTTTTCTACATATCCTTTACGGTTTTGACTGACCGCTTTTCAACAAATCAGTAGAGAGCGGCCATGAAAGCCGGATCACCGCGAAGCTTTTGTGCCGAGCGGGAAATCCATGCGCCGACATGGGAGGGTGGAACACCATAAAGCCCGGCAATATCCGTAATGCTGTATCCACGTATTTTAAGTACAAGTGCTTCGATACCAAGCCGGGCGACGCCCTGATAAGCAGCTTTTCTGGATTCCAGCAAATTCAAAGTTTCTATCTGGGAAATGCGGGCGGTAAAACTGTCCACGGCACTGCAGTCAGCCTCTCCCATCAGCAGTTCGCCGTTTTCACCCACCTCCAGATGTACATAGTGCTTTTCTTTATCACACTGACGCCGGCAATAGGAAATCAGTCCGTTACGGACCACCTTTTTTGCATAAGTAGAAAACAGAGCTTTGGCAGCATTATAGGTAACAGCTGCTCTGCATAGCCAGATACATCCTTCCTGGAACAGATCCTCGTATGACATACCATAGATACACGGATTAACATGGATGCTGTTCACAATGACCCAATGAACGACCGAAAGATTGTTTTCCACCAATAACTGCTGCTCAGATGTCAGCTTCATATTTTTCTGCATTCAGGTTCACCTCACTTTCATGCGGACAGCTGGCGGGGCGGATTTACAGCCCGCCGGCATAGTTTTATGACTTGTTCACATTGCCCGGCCGAAAATAGTCCGATGTGAGCCTCCTCGCTGCTCAGGCCGAGCTGCATTTGGAGCCAGAGGTACGCTGCCCACTTATCCATGTGCCGGTGCCTTTGCAGTTCATCCAGCGCACGATGAGCCAGAATCCGCTTGTGTCGCAGAGTTCCATTTGCCAAGGTTCCCATCGGGAGCAGAGTGGATTTGTGGGCGCTCACATAAGCATCACAGGCAGGCCAGTTGGAACAAAGATAGAGATGCCGTCCCTTTTCTGTCAGCGAAGCTCCATACACATAACTGGCAGGACGCAGGACCGCTTTTGCCCCGCAATAAGGGCATTTAATCTGGATTGGTTTGCGCTTTATAAAAATCACCTCCATTTACGAGCCGTTTACGGCTGGATTACGTCTTTCAGGTTAAAAATAAGTACAGATTCGGCTGCAGGTTGAATGATAGAGCTGTAAAAGCGCACATTCCCGGCCGGATTCGGTATGCCATTCAATATACTGACAGTAGGCAGCTTCAAAAGCCTGCCGGTCCAGAAGGCCGCGGCAATCCGTGGCTTCCACAGATTCGCCTGTGAGCCGGCAGATTTCAGATACCGGCATTAGCAGTGGTATGCCCTCTGCGTCAGCCGTCAGTAAAAAGCCCTGGCAGGACTGCGAAACCTCACAAGGACAGGCGGCTTGGCTGCACTGTATAAACAGTGCATTACGCCAATTCCCTTGTACGGCCCGCAGAAAAGAATAAAAACTACATGGTTGCTGATTCATGCTTTCACCTCTCTTACCGCACATTGCGAAAAGTAAAAAGATAAAGGGATCAGCCGCTGAATGCAAACTGATCCCCTGGCCGAAATTTAGCCGAACAGACCTTCAATCTCCCTGGTAATGCGGGGAATGACCGTATCATTGAAAATCAGAGTCAGAGCAGCCAGCAGCAGGGCGCCCAATACAACAGCGATGATAATTTTCACAGCATCGCTGATGTAGAAATCGCCGCGCTGGTTGGAAATCGCCATGCGGGTACGCAGATAAAGCAAATTGGTCTTGTTCTGGATTTGATGAATCATTTTTTTCATAGGAAACCTCCTGATAATATTTTAATTTTATGAAAAACAGCCTGCCCCCTGTCAGGAACGTCTGGCAGGGCGAATCAGGCTGTTTTTTTTGGTTTGTGGCCGGTTCGGATAGGGCTTAGGACGCTGACGAAGAAGACAGCGGAATCTTTGCTTTGCTTCAATACTACCGGAGCCTGGGGGAAGATGGTTTTTGTGTTTCTTCATAGACATCTCCTTAAAAAGAATGCCGGCCTGTTCCGCCAGGCCGGCTCATGTAATTGTTGCAAAAGGGTATCATATGTTATGGAAAGCCGCTGCAATACAAGCGGTCATCACCTCCTTGTATAGCAATATTATCTCAGCGGGAACAATTCTATAAAAACTCCCGCGCAGACATTATGGATTAACCAAAGAAAGCCCCCAAGCTGCCGAGAACCTCCGTACAGAGGACCACCAGGTAGATAATCATAATGCAAATCAGCATCATCATGGAATAACGCTGGATTTTCTTGGGGCGTTTGGCGGCTTCTTTTTTTAAGTTGTTCTGCTCAATCTGCCTCATGTCAAAACAGATCATCTTGAAATACATCCTTTGGTCGTCACCCCGGAGGACACCAATTAACCCGCGGATAACATCAGAGAGCATGGGGCTGCCAATGCGCGTTTCAAAGTGGAGCAAGGCATTTTCGTAATTACCCGTTTTCATATCTGCTATGGTCTGATCTAACTCCGCCCCAAAATCTTTACCGGCCACACGACGGTAGGAAGTTAATATTTTCAATACATCCCGGTCATTCTCGAGATTTTGTCCGATTGTCAATGCGAAGCGGGGAATCTCAGTCTCAATCAGCTTGCGGCGTTTTTTCACAAAATCAAACGCTGCATAGTAGGTGGAAAACCAGAGCGCCACAGCAAGGCCAATCAGGACCGGTACGAAAAGTGGCATGATAAGGGTCATTGGCAGGGCGCACGCCCCCACGCCGGCTGCGGTTACCCAGGCTCTTGCGGTATACACCTCCGGCGTCATCTCCATACCTGCGATGGAAATGGCCCGTTGCAGTTTGTTTCGTTTGAGCCGGTCTATCCGCAGATAAGGGGCAATCATGCCGGCAATTTTAGTAACATAGACGTCCAGCAGATTTTCGGCTTTGACACCCTGCTGTTTGCGGGAGAGCATCATCATGCGAGAGGTCTTTTTGGTAGGGACATCTACAATAGCACAACTAAGGTTATAGACAGCGAAGCCAAAAAAGACAATGGCAATACAGGCAAGCAGGGTCATACACCGTCACCTCCGTATTCTATGGGCTTGCTGAGTTTCATAATTTGAGTCAGGGCGAACAGGATAATTGCGGCACAGATAGCCAGAGCAATTTTTCCCGGAGTGGTAAACAGCAGTGTATGAAACCAGTCTTTGTTTAAAAAATAAAGGAGCGGTATATTGGCAATGACAAGGAACATCATGGTAATTGCTTCCCTGCGGGGCCCCTGCATCATCGCCTCCAGTTCCGACTGTACCACACGTACATCAGAGAATTTCTGGGCGATGGTAGGCAGGGTGTTTTTCATGGAACGGTCTGACTGGCACTGGATAAGTATGTTCGCCCATTCGTGAAAAACCCGGTTAGGGATCTTCATCTTCAGCGAGTTAATCGCGCTTGTGGTATTGGCGTTAATCAATTCCGCTTCATAGACAAACGCCTCAAAATTGGCTCGGACAGGTTCGTTGATATATGGCAGGTTTTCACGTACCGACCGAATCAGATCTTCCGTTCGCAGATAGGAAGTGGTTATGATAGAGATAGCGGTTTCAAGTTCCTCATTCAAATGCTTCTTGTAGCTGGCAGCGGTGCTGCGCAGATACCAAATGGGTGCCAGAGAAAATCCGATGCCCATAATAGGAACCATATAGACATTTCCAATCAGCATTGCCAACACAGCGCCTACGGCAAATAAGATTAATGAAAGCCGCTTAACCGCCTCGTAGCGGTCTGCCCGTCCGGTGTCCTGAAGAATCCGCTTCAATTCATAGTCCTGGTTGAAAAATCCTTTTGCGGGTGTTCCCATCAGCACATTCAGTTCGTCTGTCAATGTGGCTGCTTTACGCCGGGAGTTAAAAATAGCGTCAATAAAATCACCCGGCCGGACCCCAAACAGCGTGAGTAATCCTGCAGAAAGCAGGGAAAAACAAATAAGATAAATCCACTGCAACTATTCCACCTCCTTTTCAGGCATAAATTCTTCCAGTTCTTTATGGGAAATGCCATTATCCAGAAGCCTTTTCTTTAAAGTCTCGGAAATCAGCCCCATTTTTCTGTGATGACCGACTACACGAGTCTGCCCGTTGATTTCGGTCACATTGTCCACTACATCATATTTATATAGAGACCGGTAAATCAGCTTTCCATCTATGAAATCCTCTCCCTCAATGATTTCCATTATTTTTCTGGAACGGTCCTCTAACTGCTTGGTGAATACAACCACCGGATACGCTTCTACCATAATCTGCATGATAATAGAATCGTCCATGTTGTATTTCCGCTTGGCAAGGGTCATCATTCTGCGGTAGGTGGAAGTGCAGCTGTTACTATGGATCGTGGTACAAACCGTGTGCCCGGTTCGGGAGCTTTCTGCCGCCGACAGACTTTCTGCTGCGGAGCGCATTTCACCGACGCCGATCACATCAGGGTGTTTTCGCAGTACCCGTTCCAGCAGAAAATCCTGATTAATATTCAGGGAGGGATTATCGCTGGGCCGGGTGAGCAAATGAACCACAGAATTCAGGATGTTTCCATTTTCATCCCTCTTAATTAAGTCAAACTCACGGCTGCCTTCCTCAATCGTAATCAGGCGGCGGGTGTTCGGTACGTTGGAAAGCAGCCATGCCATAATAGTAGTCTTGCCTGAACCGGTAGAGCCTGCGATACAGACCGAGACACCATAACGGATGCAGGCGGTAAGAAAATGCAGCATCTCCGCCGTGGCGCTGCCAGAGTCCAGCAGCTTTTGTTCAGATACTGTCTGCTGGTTAACAATACGGATACTGGCATTAATCCCCACATCCGGGTCCACTATGGGAGATTTATCCACAGAGATACGGATATTTTTGTCGAGAAAGCCGATTACGCTTGGCATGGTGTCGTCAATTACCATGCCGCAGGACACCAGCATTCTGCGGATTACGTCAATGGCATGTTGCGGAGAACTGAATTTATCTGGTATTTTGACACTACGGCCGCTGGATTCAATGATTTCAATGTCGTTATAGGCATTAATATTTACTTCCTCCACACCAGGCTTGTATATCCATTTTTTCAAGAAAGAGAAGCCCGCCATGTCCTCATACAGCTTGGCGCACAGTTCCTCCGTGTTCAGTCCATCTATGGCATATTTGCGTTTAACAAGATACTGTACCATCAATTCCTTGAGAACTGCTGTTGCCCGCTCGGCATTAGCTTCTCCGGCTTCTGCAATCGTGGAAGCATGGTGCTCGGCAAAATACCGCTGCACATCCTCCAGTATTTGGTCATAAGTGAGCCCTTCATTGGTGATCTGTGCGAAAAAAATATCGTTGAGGTTATTCATCTGCAAATTCCTCCCCGATTTCTCCTGTGTCCAGACCACCAGATTCCGCGGCGTCGGAATCCAGGTCGTCAGCAGCCTGTTCCGGTTGTTCCAGAGCCTCCAGAGTATCCAGAATCTTATTCAATGCAGCGGTGTACTTAGGATTGCAATAGTTGATGGCCCGGAACATTCCTCCCTCTGTGGCACAACGGTCGATTTCCTTACCGTAAGGCAAAAGCCCGTCAAAGCCGCCAACCAGATACCCCATTTCATCTATTGCATGGAACGGACGGGCCATGCCGGCAAAGGTCAAATGCTCACCGTAGCGGAATCGGCTGTCCACAAGGAGCGGTTGATGGGCTTTCAGATAATTCACACCTTTCAAATCCGGGGTCAGAATACGGATAATGAGATCCCCGGATTCGATAGCGGCCGGTGTAAACACATTTGTCATATTAGAACTGCAGTCCAAAATCACATAGTCCACCAGCTTTGCGGCTGCATTTACCATCTGCTGCACCATGTTGTACTGCACTTCCGGGTAACTCAGCGGATTTTCTCCTGCACTGTATCCCATCAGACCGATAAACGGATAGTTTTTCAATACCGTTACATGGCTGGCAACCAGTGTGGTGTCGATTTCCACGCTGCTGAGTACCTGGCCGATGGAGGCGCCTGTCTGGATTACCTGTTCCGGCAGCCATACCGGAAGCATGGGGACGCTGATTTCTGCATTGATAATGACAGCCTTACGTTTGTCCCGTGTCAGCGCTTTTGCCAAGATACAACAGAACATAGATTTACCGGCTCCTGGACTGCCCCAGACTGTAATTACTTTTCCCATAGGACACTTCCTCCTTTCCGTTATTCAGAAGCCGGCTCTGTACCGGCGTTTTCAGTTTCAGTCTCATTGCCTGTGCCTGCTTCGGCTGCCTCGGAGTCATCTGCAGTTGTCTCCTCAATCAGAGTTTCGGGAAAATAGATTTCCTGCAGTAACGTATCCTGCTGGGCAAGAAGCTCCTCTGCCAGCTTCTCATTGTTGCGGGAAATCAGAGCTACGTGAGCCACACCGTCGTTTTCGAGGGCGGTAATGATTTTGGCCTGCTCCGGCGTTGCCAGAACCGTAATCGTGGCAGACTGTTGTTTTTCCTCATCCTCTGCCAGCTCTTTGGTGTTATCCACATTGATGCCGTCAGAATCAGTCACAGACAACACTTTTATGAATTGCAGCTCCGGTACGTCTGCTGCTACATCCAGGAAGTGATAAATCCGGATAATATCATTGGGCTGAAGCTTATCAGAAAGCCCGGAAGCCAATGTTTTGACTGTAAGGGAAATCGCCACCTTGCCGGAAGGGATATCATTCAGCGCCACATCCGAGGAAACAGGCACAGTGCTGATCTTGCTGGTTAAGATGTAGTCGCCGGGTGAAAGGTCCGCCGTGGCATACAAGCCATTTACATCAGAGAGCTGATGGGCTATATTAGAGGGCAGATTATAGCCGCCGACCTCAACAACGCCTGCATTGTCGGAGCTGATCTGTTCGCCTTTTAGTACCGGCTGGGTAATACGGACGATTTCTGTTTTACCGTTGGTCTGACGGGCAATGGTAGGTAAAGCTACAAAGGCGATAATTGCCGCCAGCACCAGGCTCAAAACGCCGAAGATAAATCTGTTATTCACTTTCATATGCAAATTCTCCTATCATAAAAATAATTGGACAGCAGTTGCCACAGAGCAGCCACAGGCCAGAAAAGGCAGGAATGGGATGGAAAGCATTTGCTTACCGGCTATCCTGCGTATAAGCAGAGTCACGGGCATTGCCAGTACTGCTGCGATGAGAAATATCAGGGCCATGCCGGAAACCCCATAAATCAGGCCTAGAACACCACAAAATTTGATATCACCGCCTCCCATGCCGGCACCGCCGCTTACCAGGGCTGCCGCCAGCGGAACGATGAAGCCCAGTAAAGCGCCAAGTAAGGCATCCGACAGAATGGGCAGGAACCATTGCTGACCGGTTCCGGCAAGTGAAGAAACCCAGAAACGGAGCATGGGTGAAAACGCAGCAAAGGGTAAAAAGAAGACGAGCGCCCTGTTGGGTACTCGTCTTTTACAGATATCGTATACGGCAAATCCGGCAATACAGATAAACGCCGCCATGTGATAGGCCGTCAAAATATTATTCTCGATTGGTATACCAGTCATCGTAGAGACTCCCTTGGATAGATACATAGTCATTTAGGTTTACGGACAGCATGCCGTCCGGTGTCCATGTATCCCATACCTGTGTGTAAATCGTATAATTTGCAGCATCCGGAAACCAGAGCGGTGTAAAATGAACCGTCCGGTTGTAGGTGGAAAACTCATTTTCCCGGAAGGTAAACCGTGCGCTGCGTCCGCCGGATGTCCGTTTTAGCAGGCGCAGGTAGGTCTGATATTGGAATTCCGGGAATACAGAAAAGGCTGTTTGTGGATAAGTGATGTGGCTGACCGGCGCATTGGTGGATAACGTAGCTGTCACATCAGTTTTTACCCCGTAACCGCTTTTCATGGACTTGCCTGCGGCAGTGGGAACAATGTCATCGGGATTCAAAGCCATGGTGCCACTTATGGAGGCGGAATAACCAGTGTATTCAAATTCCCAATAGCCCTCATCGACCCAGTGTCCACCGTCTTCATGGTCGCACCACACCCACACCGGCACCCAATAGCAGCTCCATACACCCCAGTTTGCAGTCAGCTTCTGGGAATTGGAGGGCAGGGAGGGTACGGTGTAACCGGGATTGGTGTCGGTAGCCAGAGGATCGGGCGGGATATGCTCGTTAAGATCCACAATTTTAGCAACAAACGTATCTTTTGCGGTATAAGCACCGCTGACAGAAACGGTTATGGTGATAGTTTGCGGCGTCGGTGGTGTATGCCACTTAACCCATACCACCTGAGAATCACCGCCCGGTATTACAATATCCCGTACCCGGTAGCTGGTTCCCATAATATTGAAAGTCACCGTGGCCGGATTGTCTGGTGTCAGGTCTCGGCTGGTTGTCAGAGTAATTGCAGTTATTACATCTGTGTCCACACGATATTCCACATCAGGTGCGTTAATATCACCTTCCGGTTCTTCAGGACGGTCATCGAACCAAACAATACCGATTCCCAGATAGTTGATAATGTCCGCATTTGATTGGATACCAGTCTTTGGGCCAGTCCATGCGGAGAATCCTAAATCGCTATATTCCAGAAACAGGGCCAGCGGAAGGTTCTGAAAGGCAACGCTGGGAAGCCGCTGCCGCATTGCTCCTCCAGAAAGCTGGTCATACAGGGCCGCTTCAGTAGCAGTTATACAGTAGTAAGAACCGTTGAAAGTAACATAGGCAATGGGCTCCAGTAAGATTTTGTACTGTCCGTCTAGCATTTTATCATAATCAACCCCGGTTGCGGATGCCACCATCTTGCAGGCATACTCTGAACAGAAGTATTTCTTTATGGCTTCAATACTGGTAGGTCTGCTTTTACTATTGACTATGGCTGGCATAGAATAAGCAGGCTGAAGGCAATCATACGGTATACCTGATTGTAATGTAAGTCCCATTCCGTCCCGATACTGGAGTTTGTTCACCTTGCCAAAGTGCAAAACAGTTGCAGGCTGAGAACGGTTGGCAAAATCTACGGAGGAACTGACCGCCGTTCCGGTTTTTGCGTCTACCACGGTAACACGGACACCATCATTGCCTGTGGACCAGTGATTTGTTGAGGTACCCTGCCCCATGTTACCACCGCCTCCATCCAAATTACCGTTCCCGTTACTTGCCAGAACCGTTGATGAAAACAGGAAGAGCAGAAGAAATACTGTACATAGTACAGAGATAATTCTTTTCACAATTTGTCACGCTCCATTCTGTGCCAAAATATAAACAAAGAAGGCTGCCACATAAAAATTTGTGACAGCCTTGCATTCAATAGTTTTTCAGTTATCCGATTTTGTCAATCAATCCCCCATATTGCCGACCATTTTATTGGGATCTCCATCGCTATCAATGGTTGACTGGCTGACCTCTCCGGGAACTACCCAGCCAAACACCGGGTCATAAACTGCCCCATTCCCATTGCCGGAACCGGGGGCTGGTTCTGTATCCGCAGGAGCTTCTGTGCTGGGAGCGGTTACCTCTGGATTTCGATTAACTTCATGCGCCGGGCCGGGGTCTTCCATTATAGTCTTACCTTCCGGAGCAGGAGGAGGCGTGGCTTCAGCCGCAGATGGTTCTGTATTGGTAAAGTCAATCACGACCTCATTCTCAGATTCCTCCACTACTTTAGAATATTCCTCAACGGGAGCAGTAGGCTGTGGGGAGACATAGGCATCTGCCCCATTGCTGCCGTCTGTCTGTGAGCTGTTTTCAGACCAGGTGCTCTCTGTGCTGGCAGGCGGCGATTCATCCGGCAGAAACGGATCACTTTTATCCTGACCGGCATACCAGCACACGCCCAGAATCGTGATGCAGAGGACCGCAAGTGACGTTACTATAAAACCTTTAGACTTAAAAAAATTTTTCATAAGAAAAACCTCCTGTTTGCTTATTTATAAATACTTTACGGTTTACTGGACTGATTTTCAACAACATTTTAGAATTTTGTATTGTGGTAACCGGTCAGCTCAATCCGTTGAGTGATAGTAGGATATGACTGGCCGAACATTCGGATAAAAAATTTAGCTTCACAGGAAAATACATATTCCACCCGGTCACCAGTAACATCGAATTTCAGCCGAATATTTGATATCTCGTAGTCATCAGTGGAAAACGGTATTTTATTTGCAAGGCCATCCTGTACGGTATCCTCCAGTGCAGCAGTATAGGAGCTGCTGGAATAGAGTGTATTTAGATACTCGCTGAAATTGGTTTCTCGTTGAGAGCGATAGGTGTCAGCATAGATCAGAGCGCTCAGGTTGTTCAATTCCATCTTGGCGCCGTTTCGGATATTAATGCAGTTAATCCGGATGGAGGCATATAACAGAAGGAATGAAATCAGCATGACAACGCCGACTACAAAGAAACAGGCGAAGAAGGTTATCTCCCCCCGTTCGTTGCGAAGCGGCCGCCGTACAGGCCCCCCCTCCTTGGCTCGCAACGCGGCCGCCGCAGCCTCATTAAAATACGGTTCATAGGCCACCTCATTTCCAATAATGTTCACTCACGCCGGCTCCCCGGGATACCACCGTGATATGCACAAGGTCAAAGTTCCAAAATCCGCCCAGTTTAGCATTACCCTCAATCGTGATATAGAAGGGACTCCCCAGTTGGATGGCGCGGGTCATGCTGGATGGAGTTGGCGACTTATAGGTGGCATCAATAGAGTAGCTGATATCTCTGGCCCCTTCAATCTGTGAGCATAGAAAAGAGAATAGTTCCTCCGTTTCCCGGTTGATGCCGCCAGACAGCTGTATCTGTTTTACCATCTGATCGGCAGCGTGGTCGAGCTCCTGTTTTGTAGATATGATGGAAAACAGATCGATAATAAACGCCAGCAGCAGTACCGCAATAAAAATAAAGAATACTGTGCTGAAATAGTCGGCCTCGGCTCTGTCATTAGCCAAAGCCTTACGGATTTTTTTGTAAAAAATAATTATCACCACCTTTACAACAAAAAAACCACCCCATGCCGGAGTGGCTTCTTTGCAAATTTTTGACTGTACTTATTATAGCAGATGTGAATTTACGGCGAAAGAGCAAAACTGTGCCAATGTTATGCCAATACCATATGACTTTTTAAATAACAGCATTGGATAGTTATCACAAATTTATCAAGAAAATCTTTAAAAATCAAGACGAATGTAATTTCCACACTCGCGGCATCGAAGATTAAGATTTTTGAGACTGACCTCAATATCATTTTCATCTTCAATTGGATCATTGCATATTACCTTTTCTATGTCTGGCATATCGACAATAAATTCTTGATCTAATAAACACCTGGTAAAATTAACCCAGTCACGATAGCTTTCTGTTGATATCTGTGCTGTCGCACCACAATTATGACATTTTATTGTTATTGATATTCCCTCCATTCCACTCCCCCTAATTACATTTCAAAATTATTTGTCCACTTATGTAACTTAGCCATATCTAGAAATGCAGCAAATGTTTTCCATTCTTCTTCACACTTTTCAAGTGTAATTGTGCATTTATTGGTAGCATAATCAATGACCACTTCATCAACTTTATATTGAGTAGTCTCTGTCCAAATACTATCACTGATATAATCACCCTTATGTGGTATTATATCTGAATCAAAATATTTGTATATAGGATGTGGAAAATTATCATCTTTTGTTTGAATATATTGAATTAATTGTATACGCATATTCGTTTCCTCTAGTTTTTCATTTTTTAATTAGAATTAGTTGATATATCTATTTCTACTATATTTTTGATTTCGGTCATAATAGGTGTATAAAAATCCACATCCACTTTAGGCGTAGATAACGAAACTACTAATGAGTATCTAATTTTACAATCATATTTATCTAAGTAACTTCTTTCTCTCCACCAACCAATAACCGGAAAGACGGCAATATTTTTGCAATCACATAACTCTGCAGCAGACAACTCACAATAATCAGAATGTATTGATCCAACATCACGATTATCTGAACCTAAATACCATCGCTCGCTTCCACTTGTGCCTTCCCCTTTATCTTTTTTGTCATCTCCACGCATTTTTACATTAACACGTTTTTTGAAATCATCAATATCTTCATTTGAATTAATTACATCAAATCTCAATCCACATGAAGGATAACGATATTTATCTTTCCAACCTATCTCGCCAGGTCCTGGTTCAATAAAATAAGATAACGTAACTTTAAGAGTGACATTTACATCTCCAAGAGATTTCAATACAGACGTCGGCCATGGTAAAGTATGAATATGCATTTCATTCATACTATTTTTAGTGTATGGTTGTAGCTCATCTTGAATGACCATATTTACGTTATTGTTCATGCACTGAATGGCCGTATTCAAATTAGGGATTCCATATCCACAGGTTCTTAAAAGTCTACGCCGTCCTTTAGTTTTTGAATCCTCTATACAAAATTGTTTTTTCATCTGAGGCGTCCAACTTGCAGAATGAATCATCAATGCTCTGACTGTTTCAGGCCACATCTCAGGATACTCTATTAATAATTGCGAGGAAAACCATGCTGCTTGTGCAGCGGCAGAACTGGTCCCCCAGATTGTAGAAAAGTTTTTTAGTAAGGGTCTATAATTTGTAGTCAGTAATGACAAATCTGGACACTCTGAATAATCAAAGCCATTTGAAGCCATATTGCCGCCATCAAATACTATTTCTGGTTTAATGGGCCATTTACTGCTCCATGTTTCAGATGTTGAACTATACGGTGAGAGCGAACCTATTTCTGCAACAGGGTTGTATCCTTTAAAAGCCGCATCTGTTATTTCAATATCATTGGAATATGCACCTACTGTGATGGCATTCCACGCCTGTCCTGGACTTTCAACGCAGTGTAACGTATTTGCATCTGGGTAGGGCACTTTTTGTAATTCATCTGGATAGACGTTACCTGCACTAACAATAAAAAGCCTTTTTACATCATCTTCATCGGCTCCTGACGTAATGCTGTCAATTGCAGCTGACCATGAAGTTGGGCTTCCGTCAAAAGTATTATATTCAGGAGAAGTCACTGCCATACACACAACTCGATGTGCTAATGGGTTTGCTATTTCTGCCAATAAAACAGCCTGTTCCGTAATTGCACCATACAAATCGGGATCATTTGATCCTGCCGGTGGTAAAATTTTTACAGACTCTATTTCTTGTGATAATTGGATTTGAGAAGATTGTGTTAATACCTCTTTCAAATCATAAAATAATGCAATTCCAGCCATTTCTGTACCGTGGCCTTGATGATCACCGTTACCCCAAGCAGGATTAACAGCTTGGATATGATTTAAATCTACAGCTTGTTTTAACAGAGGGTGTGCTGCTGTGATTCCGGTGTCTAACAGACAAATTGCTACATTATTATTTGTGTAAGTTGTACGTTCAAGTAATTCGTCTACCCATTCTTTCTGCTCGTTATTGGACATATCTTCAAAAAAGGAGGTTGCTTCTTGTGCTCTCCTAATTTCAGTAATATACGGACACGTGGCTATTAGAAGTTTTAATTGTTCTGCATTTGCGTATACCATTTTAACTATACGTTCTGGAAAAATAATGCGCTTATCATCAATATGTATTTGATTCGTCATACATGTTGTCACAATATTATTTTCTGTATCAAGCCAAGCCTTAGCATCATTCTTATTATAATCATATCTAAGCCAAATCTCACACCATACTGGTTCCTCCTGTGGCATACTTTCTTGTGTACCAATCCAAAAAGAATCTAATATTGCAATTTTTACGTCTTCAATACTACTAATTAAACCATTATTTTTGGGATTCCCTTTTGATGTTACTTCATTTGCATATGCTTCGGCTTTTTTGAGAAAAAAACTTTCTTGTCCTGCCGGTATATACACAGTTGCCCTAACTATGGAGTTTTCTTCGTCTTCATGTACATTAAGTAATCGTATACCCGTTTTTCGATTTTCTAAACTTTTAATTGCCAAATCACAATCTTTAGCACTAGAAAATTCAAGATACGTCCCTTCTTTGTAACGAATTGCTGCAACCTGCTTTTGAGTTAATGAATTGTTGTAACACTCTTGTAACTTGCGTTTAATAAATGCCGCATGCGTTGCTACTGTTCGTTTAGGGAAATTAGTCCCTATCGGTTTTGAAGTAGATGTATAAGGCATACTGTCAGCCGTTTGAGTTAAGAAAATATTTTTCTTTTGTACTGCCATGGTTATGCCTCCTTACATGTATATATATCGTGTCTTTCATTAAGTAACTCTATTATTACTTTATTTGTTATCGTTATATCGTTCAGAATAGAATTTTTTATAGCATCATCACATACCCGTGCGATTTCAGCATGGCTTAAACCCTTTGCAGCATTTATCATTTCTTTGGAAGTCGTGAAACAAGTATCGAAGGAAGTTATTTTATATTTAAATAAGTGATCAATCTCTTTAGGTGTAGGTAATGTATAATGTAATACATCATCAAACCTTCTAAACAATGCTTGATCTAGCAATTTTTGATTATTTGTTGCCGCAATAATAATACTCTCAGAAGTGTCTTGTTCTATAAACTGAAGAAAAGAATTGAGAATTCTTCTCATTTCTCCAACTTCATTATCAAGACTTCGATCTGCACCTATAGCATCAAATTCATCAAATAGATATACCCCTAAAGAAGATGCTATACTATCAAATACCTGTCGTAATTTCGCGCTAGTCTCCCCCATAAACTTTGTGACAATTTTATCCAATTGTACAGTATATAGGGGCAGGGATAACTCAGATGCAATAATTGATGCAGTTAAAGTTTTTCCTGTTCCGGGATTTCCTTCTATTAGGATTTTTCTTCTATTTGTTAAACCATACGAGATAAGTTTGTTCCTATTTCTATATTCATTCAAAATTCTTTGAATTTTTTCGCTTATTTCTTCAGAAACAATTAATTCTGATAAATCATGGGAGGGCATTGAAAATGCAAACATTGGGTTGGTAGAAGTAAGTTGAACTATACTTGCTCTTTTAGTGCCGACTTTCTCAATTTGTTTTTTCAAATCACGAGCAAGATTGTCATGTCCGAGTTTTGCTTCATGTGCTGCAATTTGTAAAACAACTGTTTTAAATTTTTCGTCATTACAATCTGCATAAGCCTTTACCAAGCTTTTAATTTGCTCTGCTGTAGCCATCTAATTCACCTCCCATAATTTATATTTTCTCATCTGTATCATACTATTTTTATGTCCTTACGTCAACAAAATACCTTTGTTTTATGATGACTTGTATGTTTGGCATGCCCATACTATCTATTATGTATAAAAGATAATTAAAGTTACAGTTGCGTCAACTTTTAATGTTAACGCAACTGTAAGAAATTTACAGATTCTGCCGGATAATACGGGTAATAATCCCCACAGCCACACCACGCTCCACATCCAGCCGCGTTACAGCAAAGCTGACATCATCTTTCTTGCCAGGCGTCCGGTAGTCGTAGCAGGAGTGGGCGATAGCATTGACGCCATTGGAGAGCCTGATATAGACTACCCCCTTATGAACATCCGTTACCTTACCCATATACTTGCTCTGGACACGGCATTTCTGCAGGTTATCCTGGCTGGTATTCTGGGAAATGCTTTTGACATCTACCCGGATACTGATATCCTCCAAAGATTCCCGGCGCACCTTCTGTACCCGCACCAGCACTTCATCACCAACAGAAAAACGCTCGTGGGCATCTCCAATCCAATCCCAGGCCAGGTCCCGGGCCATAATTGAGGTTTCCACGCCGAAAATTTCCACACGAATAACTTTTTCTGCAACGGCAATGACTCGTGACTGTACGATACGTCCTTCATAAATACGATATGTGCCGGAAGAGTCGGTATCCAGATAAAACAACTGGCGTTTACGGAGCATTGCTTCTCTACGGCTTGCCACCACACTGAAGGTCTTGGAGTCGATACCCCTTACAATAAAGTCGATGTCGGCTCCCAGCATATTATTAAGAATCTTGTTTTGCCGAAGCATCAGTTCACTGTATTCCTGCTCTGTGCTGGTACGGGGCAGCTGAATCATCATTTCTTTTAAAGGAATGATAATACGGAATCCCTTATAGTCAACGATAGCGATAGTCTTTTTGCTATCTGTCTGTTCAATGCCGCCCAGCTTGCCGGTAAGAATCCTGCGGGTGCGGTAAGCATTGCGGATCTCATGCCAGATGATGTCCTCACGTTCCTCCTCAGTGGTTACATCCTCACGGCTTCGGATAGTCAGAACAGGGGCATTGCTTCGAACCGGTGTATCCATATTGCCAGGAGTTGCCAGCGCATCGGAAATATCCGGCTGACTATCCTCTGATGTATTCAACAGAGGAGGTGCCTCAACCGTGGAAACTGTGGCATTTTCCAAATAGTTGGGTGTCCCTTCCATAATGGGCAGCATATCAGATTCAGGAACGGAGGTTTCTTCCGCCTTTTTCTTGCGGACACCTCGCTTCGTCTTAGCCGGCTTATCGCCGGGAGCAGGTTCCTCTGAAGCAGTATTTCCGGTCTGTTCCATGGAAACTGCTTCATCAGTTACAACGCTGTTTTCTGCCTGCGTATCGGTCTTACCCTGGGTATCGCCATCGGTCAGATCCATAGTGCCCAGCAATTCGTCCAGATCGATTTTGCTTTCATTGTCATCACCAGTTGCCGTAAGGCTCGTGTCGGCCGCAGGGAGTTCTATTCCAAAGTCTGCGCTTGCGGATGTCCCCAAGGTCTGGTTTTCCTGTTCCAACAGGTCATTGTTTTTCATTGCCATAAATATTGTCCTCCTTTATATAATGGAAATTAAGATAGGATAGAATCCTTATCTGACACAATAATGCCCACTGGTGCCGTTTCCTTTTTGGTTGGCATAGCAGTGGGCTGCTCCGACTTTTTTTCCGGTTTGGGTGCTGCGGGTGCAGCCG
>OASX01000629.1_pt1 | contig 26409 bp, 16 predicted proteins | sample 1516531 | NCBI WGS metagenome assembly OASX01 (sample SAMEA2579911, study PRJEB22360) | human gut metagenome | biome: human gut; feature: human-associated habitat; material: faeces | place: Denmark | collected 2008/2010
GGTTATCCGGGTTGTCTGGATTGTCCGGGTTATCTGGATTATCCGGGTTGTCCGGGTCTGGATTGTCTGGGTAATCCGGGTTGTCCGGTACTTTTTCCCCTACTGCCCATTCATAAGATATCCCCTGCAGCACTCCCTCATCCACATATCTCATCTGATGGCTCTGGTCCACAAACGTTATGCTCTCAGGCATTACAAAAGCCCGGAACATTTCATTGCTGGGAGTCCCTGAAATTGTACCGATTGTCACATCCCGGGCCTGTTCAAACAAGGCGCCTGATGATGACAGATAAATGTCCAGAATACCGTTTTCATAAATAGCCTCCCGGATTCTGCAATCATTCTGTAAATCCTCTGAGAAAGCAAACCGGACATCACGGATACTCCCGCTTTCCGTCTCCTTTATCTGCATCTGAATCCTGAGTGTTGTTGCGTGGTTCTTTATCATATCTGCATTGGGGTACAGAGCCAGTTCCACCTGGCTCGTATCCTTCTGCTGCATTTTGATCATTGTATCATCCTGCTCTGCGGCGCGCACGGGTATATAAGTCACGAACAGGGCCAAAATCAGGACCATACATAAGCTCTTCATTCTTTTCATCCGTTCCCCTCCTCATGATTGTCCTTCAAATGAATGGGCGGCAGCGGGTCAGGCACTTCCATAGGCAGTGTATCACTCACAAGACGCTCCCCTTCATTTGTATGCGCATCGTCCACTCTGTATAATTCCGCTCTGACGCTTGTCACACCGGATGGAATCTGATCCGGTTCCATATAGTAGATCCAGGTACCGGAGGAGACCTCACCTAATTCCCCTTCTGCCGGAACCTCTGCAAAGATCAACTGGGAACCATCCAGGATATTTCCATTCTGATCATACAGTTTTACCACATTATAGGAAGGATTTCCTTTATATTCCCCTGTAAAGATCAGGGAACCTGCCGGTATTCTGCCGCCCTCAGCATCATAGCTGTAATCTTCATCCAGGATGCCGATTCCCTTATCCAGCAGCTCTACATTGTCTCCCGTAGGTCCTAAAATATCTATCTCTGACAGGGAGACCGCACTCTGGCCCTTGATTTTCAGCTTCAGATAAGCCGCGTCGTAGGTATACAGCCAGGAATCCCCCTCTTTGTTAAAATAGGAAACAGCCGTATCCCCTGAATAGGACAGTGTTCCTGTTTTTACAGGGGTCCACTGGTTTCCGTCCTGGCTTACATAGGCTTCAAATTTCCTGACTGCTGTTTTATCGTCAGCGGCTGTTACCTTAAAGGCAGCGGCCTGAAGGGTTCTGCCGAAGCTGATGACGATCTCCGGGTTTTTTGCCTCTCCGGTATATACATCTGCATAGTCATTGTTGCAAATACTGCTGATTCCGGAAATGGTGATTCCTTCCGGATCTTCCTCATTTCCTTCCTCCTGACGGTCGCTTGATGAGGTCATGTTTGTAGTTATCTTCCATCCATCCTTCGCCACACTTCCGTCATTGGAAATCTTCACAGAGTCTATGGCAGCCCTCTCTGTCTGCTGCAGCAGCTTGTCATATCCCACTGCCTCATAAGTAAACACTCTGTTGTTCATGGACGCAATGGTATCCGTAAATGTCACGGTACCGTCTTTCGCCTCCACAAACCCGATGACCCGGCCGTTTCTGTATATTTCATATCCCAGCATGGAGTTCTGGTCAGCCGCATTATTGGAAAGCGTGATCGTAACCTGGTTGGAATTCGGAACATATGAAAGATCCGCACTTACTGCAGTCTGTGCTGCCGTGCTTTCTCCGCCCTCAATACGGTATGCTCTTGCCTCATCTGAAATATAGCTGATCCTTCTTGTCTCCTCCTCAAACTGTGATGCGTACGCCATAGTATCTGAATCCGGCGTCATACCCCACTGCTCAAAGAATGCAAGCAGGTTCTTTTCCGCTGCCGCACAGGAAAGACGCATCAGAGTGTTGTCCACATCTTTTGGAATTGTGAGAGCGACACCTCCGGGCGCCGGCGCAATGGCCGTATTTCTGGCGTATGCATCCACTCTTGCAAAGAACAGATTATTAAACTGCTCCTCATAGTTATCATAAGTCCTGAAATTATATCCCTCATCATAGGCCAGATGGAGCTGCCAATACATGGCAAGGCTTGTAAATACGCTCTCTGCGCGGCCCTTTGTCCCTGAAGTGACCTTTTTATATACATCTGCATATTGATAACGGACAGAATCATTCGTCTCCTTGGCCTGTGCCAGAATGGAGTAATAGTTGTTGGTTATTTCCGCAATGGCATAGGATGGCTGATTGATGATATGGCCAATCTCATGGGCGATTCCCCAGCCAAATAGCTGTCCGCTCACATATCTGCCGTTGTCACTCTGTACCGGTACACTGTTTGCCAGTCCTGCTGCGCTGCCCCACTCGATACCGATATGGAGCCCGCCGGCATACATAAATGCCCCTGAAAACATTCTCATGTAACGGATATTCAGACGGCTGGATGGCAGATTGTTCTTGCCGCCGTACCGGGCTGCCAGTGTCTTGTCACCATTATAATCGCCAAGTCCTTTGTGCTGGTAAAACAGTGTCACCATCTGTTCCATGGCCTGACAGGATTCGTATAATACTTCTGTCTGGTTGTCCAGGCTGTTTTCTTTTCCCTGGTTTTTCAGCTTGTTGTTGATACCGTTTAAGATCTGTTCCGCGGATACGGAATACATCATCTGATGCAGTACAATGTCCGTTGCTCCCAAAATGCAGTTCTTTTTGTCATAGCTGTAGTCACAGCCGCTTTCCTTATTCCCCTCATGAAACTTTTTGTGAAGATCCGAAATTTCCGGAACATATGCATTTAATTTCTCCACATACGCCCTGACCGCTTCTTTTGCTTCCGCCTCATCTGCCGCGTTTGAAATGTCAAGCTTTGGTATCTCCTGCCCTCCGCTTACACGCACGCTCATATTCAGCGCGTCATTATTTCCTGTAAATTCCACATACAAACTGCCGCCGTGTTCTGCACTCAGACTTCCAATCTGGGGAATGGTAACTTCATTTTTTCCGTTTTTCAGATTCTGGACCACAACCTTGCTCCAGTTTCCCGATTCCGCATGATACTGTGTGGCGATGAGGTTCAGGTTCGTGTTGGCCCCCAGTTCTGCGTCATCTCTGCCCACATACACAACCAGTTCTTCTCCGGCATGAGCACTGATGCCGAGAGGCTGCCATGCGTTCAGACCGCCGGAAAAGCCCAGGGCACCGTCCTTTTTCTTTGTCACGGCTGTGTCCACTTTCATAACTCTGCCGGCATTTTTATCATTTAGAAGTTCTTTCGCGTAGGACAGATCTGAAAGGAGCAGCTCCCGCTTCGGATGGTAATCACCTGTTGCCTCATCCGGAGTATCTGCCCTTTTCTCCAGCTCTTCGATGGTCTTTAAGGTCACATCCTCCCGCAGCTCCAAATGCATGGTATCCGCAAACAGTCCGTCGACCTCTTTTTCCAGACTGTCATAATAATAAAACTTCATCTCTGCTATGGAGATTCTTCCGTCTGCAGGTGCCCAAGCCATGGCAAAGTTTATCTGTATCCGATTTGTCTTAAATGGCTGGGAATACTGAAATTCATAATATACTTTGCCGTTCACACTCTTCTTCTGTGTAAAATGGCCGTCTATCATTTTCTCATTGCCGTCTTCATCCCAATATTTTGTCTTGGCATATCCATATGTATACTGCTGCTTCTCATCCGGTACTACCACCAGCCTGTCCATCTCATAGCTCTGATCAAAGGTAATGACAGGAGAAGGCTTTCCGGCATTGTATCCGCCTGCATCCCAGGATGCCAGACTCCAGGAGGTGGTATAATCATTGTCTGCCACTGCTGCATCTGTCTCCGGTTTTGAGGAGGGATATTCAATGGATTTAATATGCGCGGTCAGTCCTCCACCCTCCGTTGGTGTATTGATCAGCCTGTAATTGGAAGTGACTGCCGGATTGATATCCGTCGTCTCTCCTGCGTATATTTTTGACTTGCCACCGGTTCCCATTTCATTTGTTCCCGTAAGGCATATCTCATAGGTTGTGCCGTCTTTTAAGTCTGTAAGCTGATATTTGTTCTGTTTGATATTCTCTTTCTTTTCAAATTCTTCTGTGCCCTGTTCCCTGTAGTAGAGGGTGTAGAAATCTGTGTCCTCCATCATCTTCCAGGCGATGTCTAGTTTTCTGTATCCTCCGGAAATGTTCACATTCTCCGGAGCGTCAGGTGCCTTTGAGGGCTTGGGTACCACGGTCACCGGCTCTGAATAGGCACTGCTCCAGTCGCCGTTCACTGAACGGACCAGAACTGTGTACTCCTCATTGTTTTTCATCTTCTCTGTGCCAAAGCTTGTGATAAGGATACTGTTCTCAGCGGTTGGATATACTTTGCTCTTCCCGTCCTTTTTCACCATAACTTCATAGCCGGCTACATTTGTCTGCGCGTTCCAGGTCACTGTGAATTTCTTATCGCCCGGCTCTGTACTTACATTGTCGGGAATATTCATCACGGGGGCAGGAATCCTGTCCTCCATTCCGTTTAAAAATTCCACCCTGGAGATATCTGCCAGACTGCTTCCTCCGGCATCTGTCACCTTGATGACTACCTTCTTGATCGCAACCTGTTTTCCCAGATTGATGATTATGGTACCGTCCGGTTCCATGACCGCCTGTGCCGCTGTGAGGGCAAACATGGACACTCCGCTTATGGGAACCTCCATGGTCTGCCGCTGCCCGTTTTCATCATCGTATTCCACGGTCACGGACCCTGCCCGGATGATATTGGCGGAATCTCTCGGCGGTGTCAGAACCAGCGCGCCTGCTGTTATATCGGAACGTTTTTCCAGATCAAGCTGCAGTTCCACCGGATTTTCCTCTGATATCTCCCCGCCGTCTGCAGGCTCCAGGGAAACGCTTCCACCGTCGCCCAAAATACTCTCAATACTGCCATCCGACACCCGGGTGGACGCTCCCACATCTGCTGTGATTTCATCCATCAGATAACTTCTTGACACATAAGCTTCCGTTTTCTCAAATCCGTAGCTGTATGAAAGCCACTGCAGATCCACAAGGTCAACACTCTGATCCTGATTCAGATCATAGATACTGTCCGTACTTTCCTGATGAACTGCCAAGACCAATCCCGATTTGTCCTGCTCATCAATCACACCGTCCCTGTTCACGTCACCGTATCCCATAACACCGGGATGTTTTTCCATATCAGAAAAATCCATTCCTGTATAGACATCCAGAAACTGCATCTTCTGCTCCATGGCCTGTATCTCCACATCCTGGTCATACGAGGCAAAGCTGTCTCCGCTTATACTGAGATGGTACTGCCCGGGTTCCAAATCTGTAAAAGATGCCTCCGCCTTTTTAGAAACGCCCTCACCCTCCTGCATGGAAAAGGATGCTGTAAGCTGCCGGCCGCCACCTGTTAAAACTGCCTGCAGTCCTCTGTTCAGCGCTTCCGGGTCACTGTATGGAAGTGTGTAAAGCAGGCTTAGATGCAGCCGGCCTTTCTGTACCACCGCTCCGGTCTCAGAAAGCAGTGCTCCTTCTCCTTTCTGCGCATCCGGATCACCTGCCATCTGTTCTCCTGCAGCCCCTTCTTTTCCGGACGCTTCCGTCTGTTTCTCTGCGGTCCCTGCTTTTCCGGACTCTCCCGTCTGTTCCCCTGCGGTCTCTTTTTTCCCGGATTCTCCTGCCAGTATCCCTGCAGTATCCTCTTTCCCGGATTCTCCCGACAGTATTCCTGTAGTACCTTCTTTTCCGGATTCTCCCGTCTGTTCCTCTGCAGCCTCTGCGTTCTTTGGCGCTCCCGCCTGTTCACCCTGCATTTTCATCTGGCCCTCAGGCACTTCTGCAGGTTGCTGCAGGCTCCTGTTCCTCAGCGTTTCCGCCTGCCATCCGGGCGTCTCGCTCTGCTTCCCGGCATCCATCTTCTGGCTGCTGTCCACATCCATGTATGCTGCCTGCGCACCGGATTTAAAAGACTCCACATCCTGCCCCTGAACAGCGGCAGATGCAGTAGTCCCCGGTGTCTGCAGGAGCATACCGGATACAAGAAGCCAGACGCATAACTTTTTCATTTTCAATTTTTATTCTCCTTCCCCTTTCAGGGCCAAAAAAAACGATACCCAGGGATATCGTTTTTCTTAAAGACAACAGACGGACAGAATATTCCTGTCCATCACTGTCTGCAGCCCGGCTGTCCCTCCCTTGGGACCCGTGGCTTTGCGTCACTGCCTTACGACAGTTTTGCCCCTTTATTTTTTTTATATTTCCATTTTCTGACTCTGTTCATGTATTAAACAGGATCACTATATTAAGAATATCAATTTTGACAATTTTAGTCAAGTCTTTTCATTCCATATTTTTGATTTTTTTACAGATTTCTTCCAGAAGACCGTCTCTGTTCTTTTCCGTAACTTCAATCACTTCCACGTCGGGGCGTTCTGCCACTGCCTGTGTAAACGCACCTGTATTCTTCTGCAGGACACCGATGACAAGACTCTGGGTATCCAGACAGGAGAACAATGCTTCCTGAAAGGCGGGGGCATCTGCCTCAGCCTTTCCGAGTTCATCTATCACAGCTGTTTTTTCAGGCATTTCCTTCACCTTTTTCATCACGGCTGCGCCCAGTGTCTCAAAGGTTTCCGGTATGGATATCTTCTTTCCCTTACCGGCCCGTATTAGGATCGGACTGTCATTTTCGTATTCTCCCACAGGTACCAGGCTGTGCAGGTAAAATCCCTTCTGGACACCGCCGATCTCATAGGGCAGTGTTCTGTAACCCACCGGCTCTGTTCCCAGTTCTTCCACAATACGGTTTAAAAGTGTGCTCTTGCCAGCCCCTTTTTCCCCTGTCAGGAAGATATGTTTTCTATGTGCTTCTGAGGGATGGGCCGTGAGTTTTTTCTTTCCGGCCAGCTTTTTCTCTGCCTTATGGCAGCCACACTGGCAAAAAGCCGCTGCCTTTTGGAGCATGGGACGCTTTTTTAAAGGAAATTCCGCATCCGGAAGTGTTTCCAGCAGATCTGCCAGAGCGGATATCTCTTCCACAGAGTGATAGACTCTGAACTCCCCATAGGTTTTTTTATCCCCGGCAAGTCTCCCTGCTATGGCAATCGTCTCCTCTGTCAAACGTTCCGAAACCTCCGCATCCTTATGTGCACAGATGATTCTGGGCACACAAAGTTCATACTCTCCTTCCAGTATAAGGTAATCCACAGGCAGTTTCTCATAGAAATCCCCGCTTACGTCCGCCGGAAGTAAAATATCGGTCTCTTTTTTCCCTTTTACACAGACAAGATCAGCGCCCGCCTCCCTGTGTCTCCACGTATTACTTTCAGAAGTGTCCAGGGTAAATTCGGGACAGAACACACTCTTTACGGTTCCTACCCGGTATCCCCGTTTTTTCAGTTCTTTGATGAGTCCGGTAACCGTTGTGGTCTTGCCGGACTTTCTCACACCTACGATCGTACAGATTTTCAACTGTCACCCTCCCTGCTCACTCTCTATTTCTGTTATATGTTTACACCAGCGCCTTCGGTGTGTATCCTTTGGAATCACGAGACGGTATGTCTCTCCATCCTGCGCAAGGTATACATCCCCCGCGAGGATTTCTTCACCGGAAACAAGCGTATCCCTGCCGTCCCCACTCACAAACTCCACGAGGCTGTCCGCAGTCACACTGCCCAGTACCTCACTCACCGAAAAAGCCTGATAGGAATATTCAGCTCCGTCAGCACACTTCCCCTTGAGTTTCACAGGGGTCATGCCTTCAAACAAACCATCTTCTATCTTCATATATGCTCACCCCAGACTGCCAGCATATCCTCTATGTTATAGGAGTACACGCCATTGGAACACGGATCCTCCCCATGGGTCCCTCCGTCACCGGCCTCATGCACGCCATGATCGCTGATCAACAGGATCTCTCCCTTAAAAATCCCGGAGAGCGCTTCTATATATCCGTCTGTCTCTTTTAATTTTTCCATACACGCAGAGCTAAAGGGGCCGTCTGCATGGGCCGCATCATCAATCTCATGAAAATGGGCAAAAATAAATTCTTTTTCCTCCGAAGCCGCTTTGCACGCATCCCGGTAAATCCAATAATCGCAGCCTTTTCCCTTTGCCGCAGCATGAAGCCTGGGCAGAAGTTCTGTCTTCAAAATCCTGGTATCCCCCTCTAAAAATGCTGTATTTTCCCCACTCCTGCCGGCAAACAGGGTGGGGACCAGAACTTCCCTGTCCTTTCTGGAGTGTATCCCGTGCACATCCGGCAGTTCCCCTGTTATCATGGTAGCCATAGCCGGATTCGTCACCGGCGGCTCCACAGTCCTCACAGGGAGCACGGAAAAATTACGGCTGATAAAAGGCACACTGCCATTGTCCGCCGCATTTTTGTACATACGGTAACCCAATCCGTCCAGGTAACAGACCATTACCTTTCCGTGTGTCAGTTTTTCCCTGACACGGGGCGCAAATTCCTGCAGCTTTCTGCCGTAATGAAAACAGAGCTGTTCATATTCTTCAGACGTATTTACATTTGCAATGACCGCCTCTCCGAATCCCAGCTCCTCCAAATCCAGATACCGTGTATTGACCCGCTGAAACAAAAGTCCGGGCTTGTGCTCCCGGTTTCTGCGCATATGCTCCACAACAGGCAGAATCCTTTTTGCATACACACTGCACAGCGGCTGAGGCCTGCCCTCTCTTCTGAGCACCAGGCAGTCCTCCTCACCGGTAATGTTTGACACCAGAGCCTTTAAAAATTCCCGGCTTATCATGGGCATGTCTGTGGCAAGCATCACCGCATACGGTGCATCCATCTGCTTTAATACCTGATAAATGCCCTCCAGCGGTCCGTATTCTTTTTCCTCATCCTCCACCAGTGTACAGGACAGATCCCGGTATTTTTCCCTGTCATCCACTGAGACATAGATTTCAGGGAAATCCCGGCAGGCATCTATAAGCGTATGCAGAAAGGTGTCACCGTTCCATGTAAGGGAAGCCTTGTTTTTTCCCATTCTGCTGCTCTTTCCTCCTGCCAGAATCCCTGCTGCTGTCTTCACCATATCCTAATCCTCCCCCAGATAAAGGGCATCAATGGTGCTGCCCGGCAAAAGTGCGTCCGAGCCTTTTGGAATCATGCCGATGAGATTACAGCCGCCCCAGGGGCTGACCATACCGTTTGCCTGATTCTTCCTGGTGTTTAAGCACACTCTTCCCTGATGGAATTCCAGAATACCGGGGATGATCCTTCCTCCCGGGCTTTTCTTTGGAAATCCCTCCGGCAGACATACCGGAATACTGGGCACTTTGTATTCTTTTTTACCGCACATTTTACGGAATGCGGGAAGCCCCAGCAAAAATAAAGCTGCCGCCGCTGCAGAAGGATTGCCGGAAAGGCCCAATAAAAGCCTGCCGTCCTTTACCGCTGCCAGAGTTGCCATTCCCGGCTTCATTCTCACCTGCCAGAAGAGCACCTCTGCTCCGATTCCCTCCATAGAAGAAAGGGCCAGGTCATAATCCCCCACAGATGCGCCTCCGGTTGTTATGACACAGTCCGCATCGGCCAGACACGCGGTGAGCGCATCCTTGATGGCGTCCTCGTCATCTCTGACAATTCCGTAGATATCTGCTGTGATTCCCCACTGCCGCAGAAACCCCTGCAGCATGTAGGCACTGCTGTTTCTTATTTTACCGGGTTTCAGCTCCTCCGATACGGGCAGAAGCTCATCCCCTGTGCTGATGATCCTGACTCTGGGCTTTTTGAAGACTTCCACCTCTCCATACCCGAGACCTGCAAGCAGTCCCACGGACGCAGGGCTTAAATGCCCGCCCTCCTCCATGACGACCTCTCCTGTCTTTACATCTTCCCCTGCTTTTACGATGTTGCTCCCCGAAGCAATGGGTGAAAAGAAACACACTTCCTTATCAGTAAAGGAAGTGTCTTCATATTTCACCACAGCATCGGCACCCTGAGGGATAGGCGCTCCGGTCAGTATTTTTACTGCCTCCATAGGCCCTACCACTTTTTCGGGCGCATGTCCCGCCGGTACCTCCTCAATAATTTTCAGAGTCACCGGCGTATCATGTCCCGCACCTGCAACATCCGCAGAGCGGATGGCATAGCCGTCATAGGGAGAGCGGTCAAAGGGCGGAATATTCTCTTTGGCCAGTACCCGGCAGGCCAGAATCCTGCCGTAAGCCTTATTGATCTCCACCTTTTCCTTCTCCATTCTCTCTGTATGGGAGAGAAGCAGGTCTATGCCTTCCTGTATTTCAATTCTCTTTGGATAGTTTTGTGCCATATCTGTTGTCTCCGTTATACTTGTTACGATTCAGCCAGCTAAATCGTTACAGGTATTCGCCCATTAAAAATCGCTTTGCGATGGGGCGAATACCTGCTGTCACGTTACTATTCTTATACACGGTCAGCGCAGTAAATGCGCAGACCTGGCTGAACAGTTACGAAATCATTACTTATGCTTTTTCAATTTTTATCGCACATACCTTATATTCCGGTATTCTTGCGTATTTGTCCAGTGCTGCGTTGGTCAGCCAGTTCGCGTTTCCATCCGGGAAGTGGAACGGCATCCAGGATTCGCCCTGGGAAACCTTGCGTCCTACTCTTGCGGTGGATTCAATCTGACCACGTCTGGAGGATACTTTTACCTTGTCACCGTTTTTGATACCCAGTGCCTCGGCATCCTTGTAGTTCATCTCTATATAAGAGGTACCCTGGATTTCCATAAGTCCCGGTGTTCTTCCGGTCATGGCCCTTGTTGTATAGTGATACAGCATACGGCCGGTCATCATGATGATCGGATATTCCTCATCCGGAAGCTCTGCGGACGGAACGTACTCTGCAGGATAGAACATGGCAAGTCCTCTTGAGAATTTGCCCACATGCAGAATCGGGGTTCCCGGGTGATCCTTGGTCGGGCACGGCCACTGCAGAGTTTCACCTGCGTCAAGCCTTGCATGGCTGATGCCGCCGTAGCTTGGTGTTACGGACGCGATCTCATCCATGATCTCAGCGGAGGTCAGATGCGGCTGCGGATAGCCCATACGGTTCATCAGGTCAATGATGATATCTGTATCCAGTCTCATATCCCCGTCCAGCTTCACAGCAGGGCGTACTCTCTGCACACGGCGTTCCGTGTTGGTAAAGGTACCCTCTTTTTCCGCGTAGCTGACACCCGGAAGGATAACATCCGCATACTGTGCGGTCTCTGTCATGAACAGCTCCTGGATCACAAAGAAGTCCAGATTTTCCAGTGCTTTGATAATGTGATGGGTATCCGGGTCTGTGACAATGGGGTCTTCACCGTAAATGTACAGGCCTTTTACCTTGCCTTCGATAGCTGCCGGGAATACTTCTGTGGAGTGCAGACCATTGTTGGGATTCAGCTTCACGCCCCAGGCTTTCTCGAATTTCTCACGTACTTCCGGATTCTCCACTTTCTGGTATCCCGGGTAATCCTTCGGGCCGGCACCCATATCACAGGCACCCTGTACGTTGTTCTGTCCGCGGATCGGGTTAACGCCGCAGCCCTCGCGTCCCAGCTTGCCTACCAGCAGAGCCATATTGGACATGGACATAACGCCCTCTGTACCGGTGGAATGCTCGGTAACGCCCAGACAGTAGATAATCGGCGCTTTGTCTGCTTTTGCATACATGATGGCAGCTTTTCTCAAATCATCCGGGTCAATGTGGCAGATCTCCGCAACTTTTTCCGGTGTATAATCTTTTACGATCTCTTTGATCTTCTCATAGCCTTCGGTTCTCTCTTCGATGAACTTCATATCCTGAAGTCCTTCTTCAATGATCACATGCATAATGCCGTTGGCAAACGCAACGTTGGTACCCGGTCTTAATTTCAGATGAATGTCTGCTTTCTTGGACAGATCTATATCACGTGGGTCAACCACGATCAGTTTGCAGCCTCTCTGTACCGCCTGGCGGATCTGCATGCCAATAACAGGATGCGCTTCCTCCGGGTTGGAGCCTACCATCATGATCAGGTCCGGTTTCTGGGTGATGTCTGCAATGGGGTTGGTCATAGCGCCTGAACCAAGGGTCATGGCAAGACCTGCAACGGATGCGGAATGGCATACACGTGCACAGTTATCTGTATTATTGGTTCCAAAGCAGGTTCTCACCATCTTCTGAACCATGTAAATGTCCTCATTCGGGGAACGGGAACATGCAAAACCTGCCAGGGATTCAGAACCATACTGTTTCTTGATCTCCATAAATTTGGAAGCCACCAGATCCAGTGCCTCGTCCCAGCTTGCGCGCTCAAATTCACCGGTCTCTTTGTTCTTGATGAGCGGATATTTCACCCTGTCTGCAGAGTGTACAAAATCAAAGGAACCGCTGCGTCCTTTTACACAGAGCAGATTTTTGTTGGCCGGACCGTTGGCCGGCTCCACATCCACGATCTTATTGTCTTTGACTACCAGATAGAACTGGCATCCGGTACCACAGTGCGGACAGGTAGTCAGGACTTTCTTGTCGATCTGCCACGGACGGAAGGATTTTCTTCTCTTGGAGGAAAGTGCTCCGGTAGGACATGCCTCCACACAGTTTCCGCAGGACTCACAGGTACTCTTTCTGATAGGCACGCCGAAAGGTGTTCCGACGGAGGACTCAAATCCTCTCTCCATGGTGTCAATGGCACCACGGCCTACCACCTTATTACAAGTATTCACGCATCTGTGGCAGAGAATACACAGGTTCGGATCATAGGTAAAGAACGGGTTGGAGTCATCCACCGGGAACTCGGTCATCTCGCCCTCGTATGTGGTTCTCTCCACGCCGTATTCCACGCAGTAGTCCTGCAGCTTACATCTGCCGTTCTGTGCACAGGAGAAGCAGTCTGTCTTGTGATTGGACAAAAGCAGGTTCAGGATGGTCTTTCTGGCATCCACTACCTTCTCGCTCATGGTCTCGATCACATCGCCCTCGCTTACATGGCAGGAACATGCGGTATCCATTTTCTTTCTTCCCCTGTTTTCGATCTCCACCATACACATACGGCAGGAGCCATCCGGAAGCAGGTCTTTGATATAACATAATGTAGGGATTTTCACACCGGCTTTCTCTGCAGCCTGTAAGATGGTAGTCCCCTTCTCAACTTCTACAGGAATTCCGTCTATCGTAACATGAATCATTCTCTCTCCTCCTATCTTACCTCGATTGCATCGAAACTGCAGTTTTCTATACATGCGCCGCATTTGATACATTTTGCGGTATCGATGGTATGCGGTTCTTTCTTCTCACCGGTGATAGCACCAACCGGACAATTTCTTGCACACTTGGTACATCCCTTACATTTTTCCGGATTGATATAATAATTCCGAAGCGCTGTACAGGTATGGGAAGCACATTTCTTATCCACGATATGCTCCATATATTCATCACGGAACATACGAATAGTGCTCAGTACAGGAAGCGGTGCACTCTTTCCGAGGCCGCACAGAGACAGATCTTTTACACTCTTTGCGATCTCCTCCAATTTGTCAAGGTCTTCCACTTCCCCTTTGCCTGCTACGATCTTCTCAAGGATTTCCAGCATTCTCTTGGTACCGATACGGCAGGGAACACATTTTCCGCAGGATTCTCTCTGGGTAAAGCTCATGAAAAATCTTGCCACTTCCACCATACAGGTGTCCGTATTCATAACAACAAGTCCGCCGGAACCTACAATGGCACCGAACTTCTTAACAGAATCAAAATCAAGAGGCTCATCCAGATGCTGGGTAGTCAGACATCCGCCGGACGGTCCGCCGATCTGTACAGCCTTGAATTCAGAACCTTCCTGAAGACCGCCGCCGATCTCATAAATGATCTCACGCAGGGTAGTTCCCATGGGAACTTCGATCAGGCCTGTATTTTCAATGGAGCCTGTCAGGGAGAAGGTCTTGGTACCCGGGCTTCCCTCTGTTCCGATGGTGCGGAACCACTCCTGGCCTTTCAGGATGATCTTCGGAACATTGGCATATGTCTCCACATTGTTCAGAACCGTGGGTTTTGCCCACAGACCATGGTCAACGGTTCTCGGCGGTTTGGTACGCGGGAATCCTCTGTTGCCCTCAATGGAGGCTGTCAGAGCGGAACCCTCGCCGCAGACAAAGGCACCGGCGCCTCTGTTAATATGCATATGGAACGCAAATCCTGTTCCCAGGATGTCATCTCCCAGAAGATTTCTCTCCTCCATAACTGCAATGGCGTGTTTCAGCCTTGCCACAGAGTTGGGGTACTCGGCACGCACATAGATATATCCCTCAGAGGAACCTACCGCGTATCCGGCGATCATCATACCCTCAATGAGCTTGAAGGGGTCACCTTCCATAACGGAGCCGTCCATGAATGCTCCCGGATCACCCTCATCACCGTTGCAGACTACATAGCGCTCTTTTTCTTCCTGAGCAGCAACCTGTTTCCATTTCCTTCCGGTGGGGAATCCGCCGCCGCCTCTGCCGCGCAGGCCGGACTGGTCCACTTCCTCCACAACATCCTCGGGCTTCATGTCAAACAGCACTTTTTCCAGGGCTTTGAATCCGCCCGCTGCAATATATTCATCAATGGATTCCGCGTCAAATCTGCCGCAGTTTTCCAGAACCACACGTGTCTGTTTTGCAATGAACGGAATCTCATCCGGCTGTACATAGGTGTTCTCCGCTTTCTTGTAGAGCAGTCTGTCCACAAGGCCGTCACCCATAACCGTATTGTCAAAGATTTCCTGACAGTCATCCGGCTGGACCTTTATGTACTGCACCACTTTGTCACCCTTCTGGATACGCACCAGAGGACCGAATTCACAGAAGCCCTGGCAGCCTGTCCTTTTGACACCCACGTGTTCTTTCTCGTCATGGGGAGCAAATTCAATGGTGACATTGGGGGTGTTCCCCACGATTTCCATCATCTTCTGATAGATCTTCTCGGAACCTGTGGCAATACATCCTGTACCGGAACAGACAAGGATCCTGCATCCGTAAGACTGCAGCTCCTCTACCGCCGCTTCCCTGCACTTGTCGAGTTCTGCTTTGTTTGAAATCATCATGCGCCTTCACCTCTCAATTCCTGCACTAACGCAACTACTTTTTCCGGTGACATCTTGGGATGCACTTCCTCATTGACCATCAGCGTGGGAGCCAGGCCGCATGCACCCAGACAGGATACGGTTTCCACAGTAAAGATCATATCATCGGTGGTGTGTTTCTTCTTGCTCAGTCCCAGCTCTTTGTAGAGTGCCTCCAGGATCGGCATGGATTTTCTCACATGACATGCCGTGCCGTCACAGACTTTAATGACATATTTTCCCTTTGGCTCAAAAGAGAAATTCTCATAAAAAGTTGCAACACTGTAAGCTTTTGCCTCTGTCACCCCGATCTGCTGTGCAGTGTAAGTGAGCAGTTCCCCCGGCAGATAGCGGTATTCACCCTGAATATCCTGCATAATCGGAATCAGGGATGACGGTTTCTTTCCGTACCGCCCAATGATTTCATCTGCCTTTTCGTAGTAAGATTGGTCTAACATATATTACCCTCCTATATATAATATATTACCTCTGATGCCTTGAAAGGCGGCCTGCACATTTTGTTCAGATGCAGAACCTTCCTCATCCGGTTCAACCTGGCAAGGTATCAAATGACTACCATATTTTCATCTTCACTTTTTTCCCCGCCTTCTCCAGACAATCTTTTAAATGGTAGGTCAGACGCAGTTTTTCTCCTGCATCTATGTGAAGTTCTGTGTTCGCCGGGTTTCTGGCATTTCCGAAAAATATGCGGATGTCTGTGGAGTTTTCAAAGAGCTCCTCCAGAAGCCTTGCGGCCGCATCCTTTTTTCTGCCGAAACCAAGCACTGCCAGTCCGTCTTTTAAATAGCGGTTGGCATATATATTCAAACGCCGGATGGTCAGAAGTCCCTCCGTGACCAGATCCACACCCTTCAGGGCAGACATGGCCGGCACCTCATCGCATCTGGTGTCATCAAGCGATACTAATTCCTCACCCAGATGGTCTGCCACGAACTTAGCTGTGGTTCCGCCGCACACAATGTGCTTTCCGGGTGATGCAAAAAACAGTTTTAAAAATGCCTCATCTTTTTCCATCTGGCTGGGCGGCCCGATCATGAGATTCGTAACTGCCCTCTCACATAATTTAATCACCAGAACCGTGATATCATCATCTGTCTCATCTAAATTCAGGTCTACACAGGCACTGGCGATATGGGCTGCCAGCTGCTGGGCTGACATCTCTTTTTTGTATTTTTGTTCGCAGAAGCGGACTACATCCTCCCGCCCCCATCCTCCGTTGGTGGTCTTTCCCATACCGGCATTGGTAACGCCGTCTGACATGAGGATGAGCACGTCGTCTTTTTGCAGGGTAAGCTCTGCCTCCCGGATTTCCTTCTCCTTGATGCTGTGTGAGGTCTCCGGATATTCCACAGACCTTCCATCCCTCAGAAGAATGGCACCCGGATTATCATACTGGGCCAGATAGGCCTGTCTGCCGCTTATCTTCAGGGCAGTAAAGGTGGAGTAGGCCATGTTCCGCACGCGGCACACGGGAAGTGTCTTGGCAATGGCCTCCACGGCATCGTCCAGAGGAAGCTTTTTTATCATCATGGTGCAGAGCATTTTTGCTGTGAGCGTTGCCAGAATGTTGGCTTTTACCCCGCTGCCGAGGCCGTCCGAGAGAACCAGTACCGTGTCGGAACCCCGTTCCTCTGTAATGTAAAAGTCTCCGCAGAGGGATTCTTTCTTTTTATTCAGACTGACATGTCCGAAATCCGCAAAGAGGTTGTCAAAATGTATCTTCATAGCCATCCCTCCGGATTGTCAGTCCCGGACTTTTCCTGTTCTGTGAGGATGGTCTCCTTCAGCTTCTCCACAGCCACCTTTGTGTCGGCTGCCGTCTCACCTAAAAGCTCTGCGATCTGATGAACGATGCGAAGCTGTTCGTCCGCCAGCTTATCCGCCATCTGTGCCGCCATGATCCTGGTACGGCGCACCTCCTGCTGCTGTGCCACCTCTTTTGTGACATTTTTCATAATGCAGATGATCAGTCCGTTACTCTTATCATACGTGAGAACACGCTCCAGATAGACCTTGTATTCCTCCACAAAAATCTTGTCCTGGGTAAATCCCTTACCGAATGCCAGCATATTTACAAAGGCGTAATCATCCATAAGCTTTGACACCGGCTGGCCGATAATGGCCTTTTTCCTTCGGATATCGAATAAATCCATGGCCGCCCTGTTAAGCTGCACCACTTCCAGATCTGTATTCACTGTCACCAGCATACCCGGCATGGAATTGATGATCTTGTTGGCATAGCTGGCCTCACGCTCCCGCATATAGGGAATACACATGGAAATCTCCGCCTTGTTCTGGAAAATAGCGATGGCCTTCTCCCTGCAGGTGTTATATCCGCAGGCACCGCAGTTTAATTCCTTCTGGTGGGTGGCCTTTCCCATCTTTTTCAGGATTTCCTGAAGCTCAGCCTCTGTGGGCTTTGGATGGCTGACCTCTTTTTCAATAAATTCCCGCTCCAGGTTCATACCTGCAGGGAGATTGAAATCTGCTTCATCATCGGGACAAAACGGGTCTTTCATGGAAGCTTTCATCACATCCATGGAACCTTTCAATCTGCGTATCTTATCCTTCTGGAAAGAGGGGCCTCCGATACAGCCGCCCTCGCAGATATTCAGCTCCAGAAAGCATTTATGTATCTTTCCCTCCCGCAGTTCCTCCAGAATCTGCATACAGTTTTCCACACCATCAATGCTCAGATAGGTATAATCTTCATTTTTTCTGATAATCCGTGTGATGCCGCCGCTCATGGCACGCATTCTGGAGAGCATAGGCTCCGGTTCCTCCTGATCTGCGTCAACCGTGATACTGTTTTCCTCCATCCAGGCATCCAGTTCCTCGAAGGTTATGACATAGGCGGAATAATTGTTTTTCTCGGAGATTTCCGCAACGGGCGAGATGCACGGGCTTATATATACCGGAATGCAGTCCCTGTTTTTCTCTTTCAGATATTTGGCATGGGTCTGCATGGGGGATAACACCGGAAGCAGGTATTTTGCCAGCTCCGGATATTTGCTGCGCACAAGACGCACAACTGCGGGGCATACAGAGGTGATCATCACATCCATCTGCCCTTCCTGCAGAATCCGTTCATATTCTCTTCGCACCAGATACGTGCCTTCCGCAGCTTCTCTGGCATCCGTAAATCCCAGTTTCCGCAGTGACTCCCTGAGCACCGGGAAACTGCCCGGCCCGTATTTTGCAGTATAGGCTGGGTTCACACTTGCCACAAGCTGATATCCCTCCGCGATCATCCGCTTCAAACTGGGCACATCGTTCTTCTCCGCTTTTGCGTGCTGGGGACAGATGATCGTGCACTTCTCACAGAGGATACAGTCATCCTGCATGATCTGCGCCTGATGGTCCCTGATCCGGATGGCCTTCACCGGACAATGGCGGACACATTTATAACAATTTTTACAGTCTACCGGTTTAAATTTGAGAATCCACATAGTTTCCTTTTCCGTCATTCCGCACTGCATTGTGCAGATTCGTCAATATTGCTTAGAATTACCTATTTCATTATACATGAATCATCGGATTTATACAATATTCATTCCACAATTTTTCTTTTTATTTGTAATTTTCCTACAATAAATGCTGTTCTATCCTGCACACTGTATATTTGTAGCTGCTCTGACTCTACATAATATACATAGAAAAACGCCCTCTCTGCAGCCGCTTGGGGCTTCACGAAGAGGACGCTGTACGCATCAGAACATCATTTTCAATACTTCCATAATACCGGTCAGTCCAAGGCTGTATAAAAGGATGGAGCCCGGTTTTCCCAAAAGAATGATGGCTGTGAATTTCTTCAGAGTCATTTTTGTTAAGCCCGCAATGTAGCACAGCAGGTCATCCGGTGCCACAGGGAGAAAGATCGCCACTGCAAATGCCTTGTCAAATCCGTTTCCCTTGCTCAGCCATCCGATGCATTTGTCGTAATTCTTCTCCCCAATGATATTCCGCACAAAAGGTCTGCCGTACTGTTTGGAGAGAAGAAATGCCAGTATGGAACCAATGCTGATTCCAATGTAATTATATACAAATCCCCACACAGGGCCGAAGATCAGCACCCCTCCCAGGCACCCTATGGCACCCGGAAGAATGGGAATCACTACCTGTACGATCTGAATCAGAACAAACAGGGCAGGAGCCCACACACCGCAGTTGTGAAGGAAAAGTTCCAGAGCATCCCTGGATACAAAGATCCGGTTCTGCACTCCATAGAAAATGAAAAATCCCATTCCGATCAGTCCCGCGATGGTGCACAGGTTCATGAGAACTGCTGTTCTTTTTGTCTCCATACGTTTCCTCCTCTCCGGCGGGCAGGGACGGTACGTTTTCCCTCTGCCGCTGTCTTCTCATAAAACTCTTTCCACATCTGCCCCACATGCTCCCTGCTGTAAAATTCATGTCCCGCAAAAGAGGCGTGGGCACTTCTCTGGTAAAAATCAGGATCTTCCCTGAGCTGTTTTAAGGTACTTACAAATGCATCCATACCGTCTCCCCTGAGCGCGTAATCAAAAAGGATCGGGTCATATATAGGCAGGTTCCGTACCAGGACCGGTACTGCGCAGTTCATGGATTCCAATATGGTCATGGGGAACAGTTCCTCATAGGAGGGAAGGAACATCACATCAGCCATGTTGTAGATCTCATTCATTTTCTCCCTGTCCACGATTCCCAAAAACCGTACGTTCGGGGGAAGGTGTTTCATCATTTTCCTGATCTCCTCGTAGCCGTCGGATATCCTTCCAAAGGAAAATCCGCCTGCCCAGACAAACATGCAGTCCGGCATTCTTTTCGCTGCCTCCACAAAATCAACCACACCTTTTCGTTTCTGGAGCTGGCCTACACACAGAACGGTAAATGCGTCTTTGCTGATGCGGTATTCCCTGCGGATACGCGCCCTCTCCTCACGGGGAAGGGGATAAAAATCCTCCTCTGACACTACGTTTGGAATATAGGTCACCCGTTCTTTTGGAATCCCGTAGTGTGCCAGACGCTCAATAAAATACGGATTGACTGTCACCAGCTTATCCATTCTTTTATAGAAGGAGAGCATATAGCGGTAGAAAATCTTCTTCATAAACCGGGGAAGATGGATGCTGTTCTCTACTGTCTCCGGAAGGAAATGTACATATCCCACGGTCTTTCCCTGTCTTTTTCTGTGTCCTATCCCCAGGTAAAATTCCGGGTTGATGGAATGGTAGTGGGTGATCTCACAGGATTCTTTTGCATTGTTCAGCACCTCAAACTGTCCCTTCAGAACCTGCGCCGCCAGCGCTACCTGCTCATCATGAGCGGAAAGAACGCCCTGTCCTTTTACCATATCTGCCTTTGACATCATATTTATTTTCATCATATTAAGAAGCCCTCCTCATCATACGTTTCATCATCGCCCGTCCCCAGGCAGCACGCTCTGTATCTGTATATACGGAAACCTGCTCTTTCTCCCGGCAGGCGGTGCGGTAAGCACGTTCCACCATGGTACAGAAGTTCCAGGTTGAAAATTCTTCCGCCATCTCTCTTGCCATTGCCCCCATTGCCTGTCTTCTCTCCTCATTTTCCAGAAGATAGGTAAGGTGCATGCGGAAATACTCATACGTCTCATACTGGAAGCCGTTGCAGCCGTCTGCTATGACACCCTCCAGACATGCATCCTTTCTGCACAGGGCAGGGACACCGCTTGCCAGTGCCTCAATGTAAGTGATTCCCTGTGTCTCACTGTTGGATGCACACACAAAAATATCTCCCATCTGATAGCAGGCCCACACTTCATCCGGAGCCACCATTCCGGTAAAACAGACATTTTTGTCGATTCCCAGACTTTTCGAAAGGTTTTCCAGGTTCTCCCTGTCCGGCCCGTCACCTGCGATCAGAAGTGTCAGGTGCTCGGTACCCTCCTCCGAAAGTCTGGCGAAATACTCCATGATCTCTTCCAGATTTTTCTCTTTTGCCAGCCTGCCCACACTGACCAGAACTTTATTCTCTTTCGGAATCCCAAGAGCTTCTTTTCTCTGCTCTTTTTCCTCCTGTGTCAGTATTCTCCTAAACTTTCCAAGGTCAATGCCGCTTGGGATCACGTCCACTTCGGGTTTAACCTGATAGGTGGAAAGAATGTCTCTTACTTTCCCTGTCGGTGCGATGACCCGGTCTGTTTTGTTCAGAATGGTTCTGGAAAATTCGGCCACCGCCTTTTTGCCTGCTTTGCGGCCCGCTGTATATCTGCCCAGCATGCCCGGAAGATAATGCATATAATCTTCATAAATGGTGTGGTAGGTGTGAAGAAGCGGGCATCCGCATTTCTTACTGATTTTAACCGCGTATTGAAAAGTCATAAATTCGCATTGTGAATGCACCACGTCCGGCTCCCAGTCGATCAGTTCCCCTATAAAGGGATTGCCATAGGGAAGAACCGCTCTCGCATTGGGATAAATACTTCCCAGATCCATGGATTTCACATAATAAACTTCGTTATCTCTATAGGAAGCTCCGGTCTCGGAAAGTGTCAGCACTCTCACCTCATGGCCGCGCTCTTCTAATTCTCTCTTCAGATTGAGAACAGAGGTGACTACTCCGTTGACAATGGGTTTGTACCAGTCTGTAGTAATTAATATCTTCATCAAAAGTCCCCCTTTGTTTTCTCCTTGTCTTAGGTTGACTTTATCTTAACCGGAAGACTTAAAGAAATGGTCGGCGGATTTTTAAAAAATTTCTAAAGAAAGTTGTAAGAATTACTTCCATTTCTAAAAACTATATGCTATAATAACATCGTTGTAAATCCTGAGGGGCATTAGCGCAGCTGGGAGCGCGCCACAATGGCATTGTGGAGGTCACGGGTTCGAATCCCGTATGCTCCATTTAAAACAGTAAGGGCTGTGAAAAAATGGAATGAATCTAAACTCCATTTTTCCAGCCCCTTTTATTTTTCAAAATAGGAAGGCAAAGAGCCGAAAAAAAATAAAGGAGTTATCACATGCAGGAAAAAACATTTCGTCCGTCCCGCTGGCAGCTTCTGCCTCCCGTACTTTCGGGGTCTGCCCTGAAGATCCTTGCCATAGTCACTATGCTGATCGACCACATCGGTGCCGTCATTCTGGAAAACGGATTTATCCATGCTTATCAGATGAACCTGCCCCAGGCTCTGTCCTACGAAAATACGCTTCTCATATGGAAGATTGACTGGGTTCTCAGAAAAATAGGGCGTATTGCTTTTCCCATATTCTGTTTCCTGCTTGTAGAGGGTTTTATCCACACTTCAAACAGAAAAAAATATGCGCTGCGGCTCGCTCTGTTTGCTCTTCTCTCGGAAATACCTTTCGATTTGTGCTTTAGAGGCAAATTCCTGGAATTTTCTTACCAGAATGTCATGATCACACTCCTCGTCGGTTTTCTTGCGATCACGGCAATGGACGAAGCCCGAAAAAGAGTGCCTGCACTGGCCCTTGTGGCTGCCGCTGCCGGCCTGCTCCTCGGATATCTCTTAAAAACGGATTACAGTTACAGAGGCGTCATACTGATCATCCTTCTATATCTGTTTCAGAGTTATCCCCTGGAAAAGACCATTGCGGGCTGTCTCTCTCTTCTGTGGGAGCCGCCTGCCTGCTTCGCCTTTATTCCCATCAACATGTATAACGGACAGAGAGGCCGGAAGATCAAATACTTTTTCTATTTCTTTTATCCGGTGCATCTTTTCCTGCTGTTTCTCATCCGCTATGCCCTTCTAAAATGCTGATTTCAGCCTATGCAGCATAAAAAACACTTACACTACATGAAACAGGGAGACTGCATCCAGGCAGGAAAAAAGAAACGCCTTTCTGCAGTCTCCCGGAACTGGAGATACATATGACCGGAAAAACACATCTGTCCGTAGGTACAGCCGCCGCTGTCTGCGTGACGCAGCCGCAAAACTTAAGCAGCTTATTATTATGTCTTGGCACAGCCGCCATCGGCTCCGTGATCAGCGATATTGATGTCACCACCTCAGAATCCCGGGATGAACTGAATAAAATCACTGCCATCACTGTACTTGTCGTAGCCGCCCTGGCCTTTGCAGAATGGAAATGGAATGTGGGAATCCGATACCGTTTCCAAAAAGAGAGCAGCATTTACAGACTTACCGTAAGTTTTCTTATCTTCCTGGGTGTATGCACCTTTGGAAAAAACCAGCCCCACAGGTCCTTCATGCATTCTCTGCCCGCACTTGTCATCTTAAGCGGCATAGTATACGGAATCTTTCCGGATATCACACCGTATTTTTCTGCTGCCATGCTCTCACACATGCTTATCGACATGCTCAATTACAAAAATGTCCGGATTTTATACCCTCTTAAATTCGGTATCAGCCTGGATCTGTGCCATGCGGACGGCCTGGTGAGCAAAGCCTTGTTTCATGCAGGTATGGCTGTCTTAACCATTATGGTACTGTTTCTCTTATACCGGATGTATTTTCATTAAAATATATCCGCAGACGCAAAAAGAGCTGACCCACTCCGAACCGGTCAGCTCTTTTCTATTAATCATAACCATTCAGCGCGCTAAAACGCACAGCCCCGGCTGAATTGTTACACTCAATCTTCTGTTTTCTCTACCACTTCATTCTTATTCTTATAAATACTTTTCGCCGGAACCACTCCGCGCACGGAGGACAGCGGGTAAATGTTGCTGTGGCTTCCGATCACGGTTCCCGGATTCAGCACGGAACCGCATCCTACTTCCACTTCATCGCCCAGCATAGCGCCGAATTTTTTCAGTCCTGTCTCTATATTTCCGGAAGCACCTTTTACAACCACCAGTTTTTTATCAGATTTTACATTGGAGGTAATGGAGCCGGCTCCCATATGGGACTTGTATCCCAGAATGGAATCGCCTACATAATTATAGTGGGGAACCTGTACTTTGTTAAACAGGATCACGTTTTTCAGTTCTGTGGAATTTCCTACCACAGCACCTTCCCCAACCAGTGCATTGCCGCGGATAAACGCGCAGTGGCGCACCTCGGCGTCCTTACCGATAATGGCCGGGCCGTTGATGAATGCAGTGGGGGCTACCTTTGCGGATTTGGCGATCCACACATTCTCTCCCCTCTTCTCGTACTCCTCCTCAGACAGTGTGCTGCCAAGTTTTACAATAAATTCGCTGATAAGAGGGAGCACTTCCCAGGGATATGTCCTGCTTTCCAGAAGCTCTTTTGCCATTGTCTGATCTAAATCGCTGTATAATTCACTGATTTTAAGCTGTTCCATTTGCTTTACCTCTTTCCGCCGGCTCTTCCGGCTTTTTTATAGTATACGGCCGCTGCGTCAAAAAACTGCTTCAGGGCCAGTTGATTTCTAAGTCCCAGTACGCCCTGGGTTCTGCTTCTCACAAAATTCTCCAGCTTTGCCATGTATTCATCCGGAGTGATCTCCCCCTCCGCCACATAGGTAAGGCCCTTCTCCCAGCTTGCGGTCAGCTCAGGATTTAAAAGAGAGCGGATGGATGCGTTGACCACATCAAAGATCATCTCGCCCAGCAAAGTGGGGGTGATGACCTGGGTCTTCTTATTTAATGCCAAGTACTTGATGGTCATGAGTTTTTTCAGGATCTCCGCCCTGGTGGCACTGGTGCCGATGCCGCTTCCCTTTATCTGCGCCCGCAGCTCCTCGTCCTCTATGAGCTGTCCCGCATTTTCCATAGCCAGGATCATAGAACCGGAAGTATAGCGTTTCGGCGGGGAGGTCTCCCCCTCTTTGATCTGGAAACCCGTGATATCCAGTTCACTGCCTTTTTTGATGGTCTGCAGGATTTCCAGAAAGCTGGTATCCTCTGTCTGCTCCCCATCCTCCTGGGGACTCTCATCCTTCTTTTTTGCGAAAGAGTTCTGCACCACTTTCAGATATCCCTCTGAAACCAGTATTTTAAAGGAGGAAAACAGTCTCTCCTTCTCAATGACAGACACGATACTCACCTTCTGATACACAGCAGGCGGATAAAAAATGCTTAAAAACCTGCGCACCACTGTCTCATAGACCTTTGCCGCCTGGGGGTGGAGGCTGCCCAGAGCACCCATTCCCTGTCCTGTGGGGACAATGGCGTAATGGTCTGTGATCTGTTTGTCATTGACATATCTTGTCTTCTCCAGATTTTTGTAGCTGCCCTTTTCCAGTATCTCTTCCGCAAAGGGTTTTCCGTGCACATAGCCCCGAAGGCCGCTGATGTTCTTATGTATTTCTTTTGCCACCGCAGTGGAGAGCACACGGGCATCGGTCCTTGGATAGGTGACCATTTTTTTCTCATACAGTTCCTGGACAATCTTCAGGGTCTCATCCGGGCTGATCTTAAACATGCGGGAGCAGTCATTCTGAAGCTCTGCCAGATTATAGAGAAGAGGAGGATTTTTATTCTCCTTTTTCTTCTCAATCCTTTCCACCACAGCCTTGTACGGCGGATTGGCGGACAGAATGGTTTTTAACTCCTCCGCGTGTTTTTTCTCCTTGAATCCGTTCTCCTTATAGAGAAAAGGAGACTGGAAATACCGGCTGCCCTCCACGGCGCGCCACTCCCCGTCAAAGGGGTGTCCGCCTGCCGAGAAGCTGCCCAGTACACGGTAAAACGGGGTTTTTACAAATTCCCGGATCTCCCGCTCCCTGCGCACCACCATGCCCAGCACGCAGGTCATGACACGGCCCACGGATATGGCCTGGTATTTGCTGCCCAGGTAATTGGATACTGCATTTCCATATTTTAAAGAAAGAAGCCGGGAGAAATTAATACCCATGAGATAATCTTCCTTGGCCCGCAGATACGCGGACGCGGATAAATTGTCATAGGCAGTGATATCCTTTGCCTCCCGGATTCCTCTCAATATCTCTTCCTCTGTCTGGGAATCGATCCACACTCTCTTCTGTTCCTTGTCTTTCACCCCTGCCATCATGGCGACCAGGCGGTAGATATACTCTCCCTCCCGTCCGGAGTCGGTACAGACATAGATGGTGGAAACATCTTCCCGGTTTAAAAGTCCGCTCACGATCTGAAACTGTTTGGATACGGACGGTATGACCTCGTATTTGAATTCTTCAGGCAGAAAAGGCAGGGTCTCCAGACTCCATTTCTTAAATTTTATGTCGTATTTTTCCGGGTAGCTCATGGTGACCAGATGGCCTACACACCAGGTGACAATGGTATTCTCAGATTCCAGATACCCGTCATGCCGGGATGTCTGGACCTTGAGAGCCTTGGCAAATTCCTGTGCCACGCTGGGCTTTTCTGCGATAAATAAAGATT
>OASX01000632.1_pt1 | contig 26298 bp, 23 predicted proteins | sample 1516531 | NCBI WGS metagenome assembly OASX01 (sample SAMEA2579911, study PRJEB22360) | human gut metagenome | biome: human gut; feature: human-associated habitat; material: faeces | place: Denmark | collected 2008/2010
TTTTACCATGCTTCCCCCCCCCAATAGACCCGCTGCAGACGGCAGCCGATTATCTGTCTCCCGAACCGGCACATATGGTTGCGCCCCATATGCCGAAAGCGGTACAGATCGAGGTGATCGGCATTACCCAGGCCCCGGGAAGAAGAAAAGACCCCGTTTGGGAAGAACTGGCGGAGAAGGTATACAGCCGCTGTATGCAGTGCCGCAGTGTCATTGCCTTCTCCGAAGGGCGCAGATACGCAGAAAAGCTGGCCTACTATGTAAATCAGCTTGGGGGTGAAGATTTTGCCCGTGTACACCACGGCAGTCTGTCAAAAGAGCAGCGGGCAGAATCGGAAGATGCCCTGCGCAGGGGAAATCTGCGCCTGCTCTGCGCTACCTCCTCCATGGAGCTGGGCATTGACGTGGGTGACATTGACCAGGTACTGCAGATTGGCTGTCCCCGCACCATATCCAGTACCATGCAGCGCCTTGGCCGCGCCGGGCACAATCCGGGGCGGGTCAGTGTCATGTATATGTACCCCCGTACTGCCTCTGAAACCCTGTACTGCGGCATGACTGCCCAGGCTGCCAGACAGGGAGGCATCGAGCAGGCCAGCCCTCCCTGCATGTGCCTGGATGTACTGGCACAGCATCTGGTCTCCATGGCGGCCACAGCGAAAGATCAGGAGCCCGGCAAGGGCTCCGGCGGGATTCCCTGTACGGCGTATACTATTGATGAAGTGATGGAGATCCTTGCCCGCACTTATACCTTCCGCTCTGTCACCAGGGAGGACGTAAAAGCCGTTCTGGCCATGCTGGCAGGTGATTATGAACACAGAAGAGAGATCCCCGTGCGTCCCAGGATTCTGTACGACAGGCTGCATGAGCAGGTATTTGCTGATACCTACAGCAGAATGCTGGCCGTGGCAGCAGGAGGCACCATACCGGACAAGGGCATGTACACAGCCCGGACGGAGGACGGTGTTAAAGTAGGCGAGCTGGATGAGGAGTTTGTCTACGAATCACAGCTTGGCGACCGGTTCCTGCTGGGCTCCTTTGCCTGGAAGATCGTAAGCCAGGATAAGGATACCGTGGTGGTGACCCAGTCAGGTACGGAGGGTGCAAGGCTTCCCTTCTGGAAGGGAGAGATCAGGGGACGCAGCCTTGGGACCAGCCTGGCATTCGGAAGGATCATGAGAACACTGGCAGAGGCGGAGCGCAGGGGAACACTGACGGAAGAACTGGAACATCTGGGACTTGACCGGGCTGCCTGTGAAAATACTTCCGGTTTTTTACAGCGTCAGCTTGAAGCCACCGGAATCCTGCCCGACGATAAGACTATCGTAGTGGAACATTTCAGGGATTCCACAGGAAGCTGTCAGATCATGCTGCACGCGCTCTTCGGAAAAAGGATCAACACCCCCCTTTCTCTTCTTCTGCAGGATACCGCACAGAAATTAACGGGAAATCCTGTGGGAAGTGTGGAGGAGGAAGACGGCATCCTTCTGTATCCCTATGGGGAAAATGTACTGCCGGAGGGACTCCTTTTTTCCGTTGACGTGGATAAGGTGCGGGAGATCCTGGAGGCCATGCTTCCGGCAACCCCTGTCTTTAACATGACATTCCGTTATAATGCGGCCAGGGCCCTGATGATGGGGATGAGACGAAACGGAAGGCAGCCGCTCTGGATGCAGCGCCTCCGCAGTACGGAAATGCTGGAATCTCTCATACAGGAAAAAGACCATCCCCTGATCCGTGAAACCCGGAGGGAATGCCTGGAGGATCAGTGGGATATACAAGGCATGCTTGACATCCTCCATGCTGTGCAGAGCGGGCAGATTGCTGTAAGAGAGGTATATCTGGACAGTCCTTCCCCCATGTCTCTGCCCATGCAGTGGCGCGTGGAGGCTGAGGAGATGTACGAATATTCCCCAACCACACCGGGCATCCGGCAGGCTGTGTACGATGAACTGCGCTATATTGAAAAATTGAAGCCCTCGGCAGAAGCACTCAAAAAAGTACAGGAGCGCAGAAAACTGCCCGGGGACGCCGCAGAGCTGCATACCTTTCTGATGATGGAAGGTGATATAACAGCCCCTGAGCTGCATGATCTGTACACAGGGACACCTGAATCCGGCAGCATATCAGTCTGGCTGGAGGAGCTGGCAGCCCGGGGACTGGCGGAATATCTGGAACCGGGACTGTGGATTGCGGCAGAACAGCTTGAGGAATATAAACGTACACTCCTTGAACTGGACGAAGAGGAAGGGATGCATATCATCCGGCGAATGCTGTACTACCGGGGACCCCAGACCGCCGCACAGGTTCAGGAGCGTTATCTGCCGGATCAGGACTGTATTCTGAAGTGGCTGGAAACACTGTGCAGCCAGAAGGAGCTGACAGAGGACAAGGGCCTGTATTACCACGCCAAACTCTATGACCGGGCCAGAAATGCCACCATACGCAGTTTACGCACAGAGGCGGTCACACAGCCGCCGGAACATTACGCGGCACTGGCGGCAGGCAGAATCCTCATAAATGCCTCACCGGAAGAGCAGCTGAAGCAGACCATAGAACTTTTCTGCGGTCAGGGATTCCCGGTCACCTTCTGGGAGAACATTATCTTAGCCGGTAGAGTCCGCAGATACAGCGAAGGGCTTCTTGACCGGATCTTGACAGAAGGGGACTACTTCTGGAAGATGCTGCCTCAGGGCATGCTCTGTTTCCTCAAATATGATGAGATTGACTGGGACACCCCGCCTGCTGAAGAGATTTCTTCCGAAGACCAGGAGGAACAAACCCTTTACCGGGAACTGCGCCGCCGCGGTGCCAGCTTTTTAAAAGCACTGACCAATATCCCTGTATCCAAAGATGTGCGCAGTCTGCTCATGGAGCTGGCCCAAAAGGGACTGGTGTGCGCGGACAGCTTTATCCCGGTAAGACAGTGGCTGAACAGGGATAAGATCCAAAAGGCAGCGGCAAGACAGCGTGTCAATGCCAGGATCACCGCTCTGTCCGCTGGACGTTGGGATATCATTCACCCTCTGAAGACCCCGTCCACGGAAGAACTTCTGGAAACCTTTTTCCGTGAAAATATCATTCTGTGCAGGGAAACCTTCCGGCGTTCCCTCTCTCTCCATGCAGACCTTTGCCGGGAATCCGCGCCTGACTGGAAACAGGCGCTGGAGGTGCTCCGTATCTGGGAGTTCACGGGCCAGGTGAGAAGAGGGTATTTTGTGCGGGGACTCTCCGGCGCCCAGTTTATACGAAAACAGGATTATAAGGGGATCGTACAGGCTCTGGCACATCCGGAAGAGCAGATCATCTGGCTGAACGCATCAGACCCCGCACAGCTCTGGGGAAAGGTACTGGAGCATCCGGAGGGCCGTTCTTTTCTCAACGTTCCCGGCACTGCCGTGGCGCTTCGCGGCGGAATTCCCGTCATGGTGCTGGAACGGCAGGGAAAAATCCTGCGGATACTGGAGCATGCGGATATAGCTGCTGTACTGAAAGAATTTGTCCGCGCGTTCAGGGAAAAGGCCGTCTTTCCGGAAAAGAAAAGGCTTCTCATAAAAGAATACCCGGCATATGCAGGTGACGCTTTAAAAGATGCAGGCTTTAGCCGGGAAATGATGGACTATGTCTTATACCGATAAGGGATATTCCTGACCTCTTAGAACCATTATCCTGCCGGCAGATTCAGCAAATAAAGTCGAGGCATTTTTTTATGAAAATGTTACACTTGACAAAGCAAATGGATCAAACGAAAAACGAGGAGGTCACAGAAATGGAGATACAAAAAAAGATAGAAGGTCACCTGAACACACTCTGCAGAGAAATCGGCGCAAGACCCACAGGCTCAAAGGCCAATCAGAAGGCAGCCGCATATGCCGGCAGAGTATTCGCTGACGCCGGCCTTAACGTTACAAAACAGGAATTTGACTGTATGGACTGGACAGAAAACGGCAGTACGCTCACAGTTGACGGACAAGATATCCCCACAGCCCCGGCACCGTTTTCACTTCCCTGCAGCGTGCAGGGAGAACTTCTCTGCATCCGCTCCCTGGAGGAGCTTCGCAGCGCACCTGCTGCCGGGAAAATAGTGGTACTGTGCGGTGAGCTGGCAGCAGAGCCGCTGATGCCGAAAAGCTTTGTGTTCTGGAATCCCGACGAGCACAGAGAAACTATATCCCTGCTGGAAAGGGGCGGAGCAAAGGCTGTGCTGACCTTAAGCCTTTCCCCTGAACAATTCGTTCCGGTTATTGAGGACGGAGACTTTCAGGTTCCATGTGCCGTGATCCTTCCGAAACACCTTCCGCTGCTTAAAAGCGGTCTTTCTGTATCACTGACTCTGAACACAAAAAGACACTCCGCAAAGGCCGCCAACATCCTTGCCGTCTACGGAGGCGGCAGACAAAAGGTCTGTGTCTCAGCACATATTGATACCAGGCCGGGAACCCCGGGTGCCCTGGACAACGCATCCGGAGTGGCTGTGCTTCTTGCACTGGCAGAGCATCTTTCAGGGCAGGAGCTGCCATACCGCATTGAATTTGTACTCTTTAACGGTGAAGACTATTATTCCACCCCCGGAGAAATGATGTATCTTTCCTCTTACCTTTCTTCTCCAAAGGAATATATCTGCGCGTTCAATCTGGACGGCGTGGGCGCGAAAGGGCAGAGCACTGCATACTCGTTTTACGAGTGTCCCCAAAATCTGATGAGCTGTATTTCCGGCTGCGCGGCAGACCTTGATGGATTTGAACAGATCGAGCCATGGCCTCAGGGAGACCACACCCTGTTTTCTTTTTCCGGTGTTCCCGCAGTCTCTGTTACCTCCGGCAACATATTCGGACTGGCAGAGCACATTCTTCACACGGAACACGATACGCCGGACTTGATTGATACCAATAAACTGGAGGCTCTTGTAAATTTTCTCCACACCCTGCTTTGCGGCGGCAGTATCGAACAGATACTATAACACCTCCCGGTGCCTATCCCACTTTAAAGTGCATACTTTGCAAAATCCTTTCACTGCCTTATGATAAACATATAAGAAGCGGCCGCTTCAAACAAAGGACAGGAACAATCCGGCAAATACAACATTTCAGAGAGGATGGAACAAAATGAAAAGAGTAGTGGAATTTTTACAGGCAAACCCGGTACAGTATCTGGCAACTGTCGGCAGAGACGGCAAGGCAAAATGCCGCCCCTTCATGTTCTGCTTTGAGAAAAAGGGAAAACTCTGGTTCTGCACCAACACTACAAAAGAAGTGTACAAAGATATGCAGGCGAACCCTGAGATAGAGGTTACTGTCTCCGACGCGTCATACACCTGGCTCCGCCTGCACGGCAAAGCAGTCTTTGAGGACAATATGAAAGTAAAAGAGGCCTGCATGGCCAATCCCATTGTAAAAGGCCAGTACAATACCGCGGACAATCCGATCTTCGTGGTATTCTATCTGGAAGAACCCCATGGCGTGATCGCGGACTTCTCCGGCAATCCGCCTTATGAATTCTGAAAATTTCTTTGACAGGACTCCGCTTTTGCCTTAACAGAGATCAAAAAAGATTCGGATAAAACGGCTCTTTTTTGGTCTCTGAAAAACGCAGTTACCTAATCCAGACGATTCTTATAATTTGTCCCCCAGGTCACCATGGAATCCAGAATCGGTTTCAGACTGTATCCCGTTTCCGTGAGGGTATATTCCACTTTGGGCGGAACTTCCGGGTACACCTTCCTGGTGAGAAGCCCGTCCGCCTCCATATTGCGCAGATGGCTGGTCAGCACTTTCTGGGTGATACCGGAAACCGAACGCATCAGTTCACTAAATCTTTTTGTTCCTGTCAGCAGATCCCGGATAATGAGCACCTTCCATTTATCCCCAATAAGCTGCAGCGTCATTTCCACCGGACAGTCCGGTATTTTCTTTTCCTGATTCATGGAAACATCTCCTTGGTATGTAAAAGTATGTACAGACATTAATCAATATTTATTTTCATTATATACTGCCCTCGGGAAAATGCAAGAAGGCACCGGGAAGTATTCTAGTATCAAAAAGATACCAGCCGCAATTGACGGTACCCGCTCCAAAGAGTTATACTGTTACTGGACAGTACCGCTCTTTTTTTGCTGTCAAAACGAAGAACCTCTGATTATTTTCTTGATAAAGAAATGGTCACATGTTAAAATAATCTGGAACACACATGAGCATAGTGGACCGCATTCTGCAGAACCCACAGACTGCTCAATACTAATATAATAACTGTTGTGATAGGCAGTCAGCCGGAGAGGTAAGAGGAACGATGGAATGAGATCCAAAAAAAATATACTGGTAGTAGAAGATAATGCTATCAATCGAATGATGTTATGTGAAATTCTGACTCCTGAATATACGGTCCTGGAAGCAGAGAACGGACAAGAGGCGCTTTTGGTTCTGCAGGAATGCAAAGAGGAGATTTCCCTGATTCTGCTGGATATCATTATGCCTGTCATGGATGGGCATACCTTCCTTTCCATTATAGAAAAAAATCCCTCCTACGCGTCCATCCCCGTGATTGTGGCAACACAGAGTGACAGCGAGACAGATGAGATCGCGGCCCTCTCCAGCGGTGCAACGGAGTTTGTGACAAAGCCCTATAATCCCCAGGCAATCCTGCGCCGGGTCGCAAGCATCATCCGTCTGCGGGAGACTGCCGCTATCATCAATCAGTTTCAGTTCGACAGGCTTACCGGTCTATACAGCAAAGAATTCTTCTATCAGCGGGTCAGGGAAACCCCTGACCAGGAGTACGATATCGTATGCTCCGATATTGAGAATTTCAAACTGGTCAATGACATATTCGGAACACCTGCCGGGGACAGACTGCTGTGCAGCGTGGCTGATATGTACACAGGACTGGTGGGAGAGGAAGGAATCTGCGGCCGTCTCCACGCGGACCAGTTTGCCTGTCTGATGAAACACCGGGAGGATTACCGGGATGAATTTTTCATACAGGCAGGCGCACAGATCAGTAAAACCGGCAGTATGCGCAGCATTGTGATGAAATGGGGTATCTATGCGGTTGAAGACCGCTTACTGCCGGTGGAACAGATGTGCGACCGCGCCCTTCTGGCTGCACGGAAAATCAAAGGGCAATACGGAAAGTATTATTCCAAATATGACGATGACCTGCGCAACCAAATGCTCCACGAACAGGCCATCACGGATGTTATGGAAAACGCGCTGGCAGAGGAGCAGTTTATTGTCTATCTGCAGCCGAAATACAGCATCAGCACAGAGCGGCTGGCCGGCGCGGAGGCTCTCGTGCGCTGGGAACATCCCAAATGGGGCTTTCAGTCCCCGGCGGCATTTATTCCGCTCTTTGAACGGAACGGCTTTATCACCAATCTTGACCAGTATGTCTGGGAAAAGACCTGTGCCATCTTACAGAAATGGGACAGCATAGGTTATCCGCCCATTCCTGTCTCAGTCAATGTATCCAGGGCAGATATCTATCAGGTGGATCTGGCTGATGTCCTCCTGAAGATGGTCAGCAGATACGGTCTTGCGCCTTCACGCCTTCATCTGGAGATCACAGAGAGTGCCTATACGGAGGATCCTGACCAGATCATCTCCACAGTCCGCCATCTGCGTGAACTGGGATTCATTATCGAGATGGATGACTTCGGAAGCGGCTACTCCTCCCTGAACATGCTGAACCAGCTCCCGCTTGATATCCTGAAGCTGGATATGAAATTTATCCAAAGCGAGACAGCAAAGCCCATGGATCAGGGCATTCTCGGTTTTATCATGGGGCTTGCACGCTGGATGGATCTGCGGGTGGTGGCAGAGGGCGTGGAGACCAGGGAACAACTGGAGCGTCTAAAGGAGATCGGATGCGACTATGTACAGGGCTACTATTTTGCCCGGCCCATGCCCAGTGAAGAATTTGAATCCCTCTTAAAGAGACAGGACAGCACGAAGGAAGAAACAGAGGCGGAAGCGTCTTCCCTCGGCAGCACATCCCTGTCCGGATATATTCTCGTGGCAGAGGAGGATGATGCGTACCGAAACCAGATCTGCAGCCTGCTGAGAAACAGATTTAAGATCATAGAAGCGGTTACCGGAAAGGAAGCTCTGGGATTTATCGTCCGCTATGAGCGTGAGCTTTCCGGTGTCGTTCTAAGCCTCACCTTACCGGAACTCAGCGGTTTTTCCGTATTGGAAATTCTGCAGAGGGAAAAGGCGGTCTGGAATATCCCTGTGGTCGCCACAGCCCCGCCTGATCCACGGACAGAAGATCAGGCAGTTGAGATGGGTGCCGATGACTTCGCATATAAACCCTGTTCCGCAAAAATAATAGAAAGACGGCTCATAAACGCCATGGAGCGCTCTCTGTCTTACGAGAGCAGGCAGACCTTACATGAGGATGCCTGCCGGGATTATCTGACAGGACTGCTAAACCGCCGCGGTCTCAATGCCGCGGTAAGGATCATGAAAAAAGAAGATGCCCCCATGGCAGTCTTTTTATTCGATATTGATAATTTAAAACAGGTAAATGAAACGCTTGGACACAGCCTCGGTGACCGTCTTTTGAAAAAATTCGGAGACCTTCTCCACGCCCGGACAAGAAGCAATGACATTCTGGCCCGGTTCGGCGGCGATGAATTTCTTGTCATCATGAGACAGATGGGCTCTGAAGAGACAGCGCTGAAAAAAGGTGAGGAAATCTGCGGCGGATTCCAGAACGCGGCGCTTACAGACCAGTTACCCATAAGCTGTACCTGCGGAGCAGTCATCTGGAACAATGATGTCCCCCTTGACAATATCATATCACAGGCCGATAAAGCCTTATACCAGGCTAAACTAAACGGTAAAGGCGGCTGCTGCGTCAGACACCAGTCGGGCCTGCCGGATTCATCGAACGACAGGCAAAACGGTTCGCGGGATTAACCCTGCGGACCGTTTCCTTTTTTTCTTCAAAAAACATCTTGTGAACAAACCAGGATTGTGATATGAATATATAGAAAATATATTCTTCACAAGGAGACCGAAATGATAAACAGAGAGGATATGCTGGAACTGACCAGACGCATGACACCAGCCAGAACGTCCATGACAAGAGCTGCCGGCAGCTATATGGATGCGGACGGTGATATAGACGGCACTTTTAATACAAATTTTCTGAAGCTTTCCCCATCCGATAAAGGAAAAAACCTGGCAATCGCAAAGGCCATTCCCTTTTCCGCCACCAATAAAAATCTAAAGCGATACCGATTTCCGGAGGATTCCATGAAAGCGGGCAGTATGCGCCAGCTCCTCATGGGAATGAAATCCTGCGGTCTGAAAAACGACGTGCTGATGGAGACATTCTACGACCTGATCGCGGAATCCTATGAATCAAACAACGGCTACGCGGTCCTTGTCTACCACGACCGTTATGATGTGCCTGTAAAAGCTGCGGATCATGAGAGGGTAGGGGAGTCAGAAGAAGTGTTTGAATACATCATCTGCGCCATCTGCCCATTAGAGGGCGACTATGAACCGGGTAAACCGGAGTGTGGGTTTCTTTTCCCTGCCTTTGCAGACAGAAGCGCAGATGTGGACCACATTGACGTATTTCAGTCAGATACCGGACATCCCCATTTGGAATTGTTGAAAATATTAGGTCTGTGATCTGTGGACTAAAAACAGCGCGTCGGTGAATACTGCGGCGCTGTTTTATCATTCTGCATTGAGACTTTTGGGCTGTTTTTACCCGGCCTGGATGGCTTTTGAAAAGTACTCTATCTTCTCAGGAGAGATCTCCAGTGGTTTTACGCTCTCCTTCATGGCTGCTTTCATGATCAGCTTATCCAAAGTCTTCATTTTCTCTAATCTGGCCTCACCACCGAAACTCGCTGTGACCGCATTCTTCCAAAGAGAAGGCGGAAAATTGGAAGACAGGTATTCATCAAGCTTTTCCTCAAACGCGCAGCAGAGGAAAATACCTGTTCTTTTACCGCTTAACAATGCTTCGTTTGCCCTGCAAAACGCCTTCATTTTCTTCGGGACCGCACCTATATAGATGGAACTTCCCAAAATAATGGTATCAAAATCTTTAAGATCCACAGGGTTTTGGGATATCCTGTCAATATCAGCAAGTGATACCGGACCGGATAATTGGGCTTTCAACTGCTGCGCACAGTCTGCAGTACACCCGTATCTGCTTGTGTATAGAATCAATGTTTTCATTTCTTATTCTCCTTTTTTCAATGCATTTTCCACAGCTTTCCGTATGGTATCACTGCTGTATGTGGCAGAACTGACCGCATCAACCTCCAGTGACTGCTGTTTCACAATGTCGTCTATGATCTTTTCACCCGGCCTGCCCAGCAAAGTATCATGCTCCAGCAGGGTGATGCTTATAATTTCCCCATCACTGACCTCAACCGATACGGCTGCCCTGACCATTCCGTTGTCAGCGCGTCCCACATAGGTGCCGTCACTGACGGATGAGATATCTATGTTGGAAATTTCCAGCTTCTCAGGCTTCTGTGTCAGCATTACAAGAAAAATCATACACAGAAGAACAGCAAATGCAATCCCCGCTCCTGCAAGCAGTTTCGGGAAAATACCCCTTGGGGCTTTTGAGGACTCTCTCAAAGCTTCATACCTCCTATTAATATCTCTGTAAACTCATCCGTAAGCTGTTCAAAGCCGGCCAGCAGATATGTCTGGTTTTCAACGGCACTCATGACAAATCCCAGCATTGCACTGACGATCATCCAGGCATTTCCGGCAGTGACAGGTCTGAAGACTTTCTCTCTGATCCCGTCTGCAAGGAGCGCATCAAACATGGCGATTCCTGCATTGACAGGCTTTCCATCCGTACTGTCATTGGCAAATATAACATTCACACCGCTGAACATGACAGCCTTTACCATTTCCGGCTCCTCACAGAGGGATTGTATAAAAATGCGCATCATCTTATGTACCTGCCGGTCTGCAGACAACGCTGTGTCCTGACGGCTAAGATTATCCATTACTTTTTCATAGAGTTTTTGGGCCATATCTGTGATGATCTCTGCCTTATCCTTATAATAGAGATAAATCGTGGTGGGAGAGTATTCAATTTTAGATGCTATTTTTCTGATAGACAGCTTCTCATATCCCTCCTGTTCAATAATTTCTATGGCCGCAGTCATGATTTTCTGCTTCATCTCTGCTTTTTCCAGGTCACGCCGTTCTCGAATTCCCATAAAACGCCTCCACTTAACACTGTTAATTTAATTTACAACGTAATTATATGATAAGATTCGGAATCTGTCAATGTATAAATGCCGGAGGTTACAATTTATATTTTTATTGTGTAAAAACCTGCATGGCATTTCTATTGCACAGACAAGAAAAGGATGTTACAATCTAAATAGTACCCATTGTGAACAGGGTTATATATTTTCCATAATCATCACTTCCCATTAAAAGCAGCAATCAGAAATCTATATTCTCTGCCATACCTATGAAAACCAAACAGCACGAAACAAAAGAAACCATGGAGTTTAACACAATGAATAAAAAAACAAAATCTTCGCCTAAGTTATCGAAAATATCAATGATCATATGTGTCACTGCTTTTTTATTTGCCGGAATCAGCATTCTGATCACTTTCGGAATGAAAAAAAATGCCCAGAAAATGTATGAGCATCCCTATACGGTATCCAACAGCGCCCGGGCCATGCGCTCACGCCTGTGGGACATGAAAAGCTTTTCCGGTATTCTCATCACACATGCTTTCAGCACGGAAGAAGATAAAACTTCTTTTTTCCAGAATCGTTATGATATGCAGAATGCGGATATTGATGTTATTTACAAGCAGTATCTCGGTCCGGTTGAAGATGTAGATGCGCTGAGAAAAGCCATGGATAATCTGATCGAAGTCCAGACAACTGCCTGTGATTATGCAGATGAGCATTCCGCAGATGAAATCCTGGAATATATGGATGAAAAGGTTTATCCCTATTACGACCGTGTCAGCGAATCTCTGTCCGTTATCATTGATTTTGCAGATGCCAAAATATATGGTTTGAAAGAGCAGGTACAAAAAGCAGGAACCGTGTCAACGCTTGTCTCGCTCATCATCGCTTTTTCAACGATCGGATTAACCATCTTATCAAGCAGACAGGAACGGCGGAATATAGAGGTTCTGACATCCCGGGAGCACGATCTGCAGGATGCCCTGTATCTGGCCCAGCAGTCCGGGAATGCGAAAAAAAATTTTCTCTCCCGTATGTCACATGAGATCCGTACGCCCATGAATGTCATTGTGGGCATGACTACCATTGCAGAGGCCAATCTGGATGACAGGAACAGAATCAAGGACTGTTTATCTAAAATAACATTTTCCTCAAAACATTTATTATCCCTGATCAATGAGATCCTTGATATGTCAAAAATAGAGGAGGGGAAACTGTCTGTCAATCATGAACCGTTTGAACTGCCCCAAATGTTTGAGGCGATCATTCCCTCCATATATGCACAGGCAGCCGCCAAGGGCAGTACGTTTGAATGCGATTTCAAAGATATTGTTTCCGAAACGGTGATCGGCGATTCACTCCGTATCAGTCAGATTTTACTCAATCTGCTGTCCAATGCGGTAAAATTTACCCCCGCCGGAGGCATCATACGCCTGTCAGCCAGTCAGACACCGGTTGAAAACGGGTGTATCCGGCTGCATTTTCAGGTGGCAGATAACGGCATCGGCATGAGTGAAGAATTTCTCAAAAATCTTTTCACACCCTTTGAGCAGGAAAACGGCACGATATCAAGAAAATACGGCGGTACAGGTTTGGGAATGGCAATCACCAAGAATCTGGTCAGTCTGCTAAAGGGGGAAATTTATGTAAAAAGCAAAAAGGGAGAAGGCACTGCCTTTACAGTCGAACTGCCGCTGGAAGTTCCTGAAGGCGCGGAAAACCCGAAAAAGTACCGATTAGACGGCCTCAGGGTTTTAGTGGTAGATGATGACGAGAGTACCTGCACTCATGCGGGCATGCTGTTAAAGAGAATGGGGGTAGATGCGGACTGGGCCTATCACGGCAATGAAGCTGTCCGAATGGTTTTAAATGCCCACAAAAATCAGTGCGGTTACAATATATGTCTGGTGGACTGGAAAATGCCGGAAATGGACGGTATAGAAGTAACACAACGTATCCGTAAAGAACTCGGCCCGGATACACTGGTCATCATCATTTCAGCATACGACTGGAGTGAGATTGAAAAGGAGGCAAAAGAAGCGGGAGCAGATGCTTTTATTGCGAAACCACTCTTTGAATCCTCCCTCTACAATGCCATAACATCCGTCATTTATCAGGCTCATGCGAAAGAAGAAACAAAATCATCCACCGTATCCTTTGCAGGCAAACGCCTGCTATTGGTAGAGGACAATGAACTGAACCGTGAAATCGCCGTTGAGCTTCTGAAAGCAGCCAACGCCGAAATAGACTGTGCGGCAAACGGACAGGAAGCGCTTGACCGTTTTACTGCCTCTGCTGCCGGTTATTATGATCTTATATTGATGGATATACAAATGCCTGTAATGGATGGGTATGAAGCCGCCAGATGCATACGTTCCTCCTCCCACGCCGGTGCAAAGCGCGTACCGATCCTGGCAATGACAGCCAATGCTTTCCGTGAAGATGAAAAAGAGGCCCTGGCTGCCGGCATGAACGGCCATATCGCAAAACCTATTGACGTGAAGCTGCTCTACAGTGCGATATCTGATCTGATAAAATAATAATACTACATACAAAACATGGTTTAAATGTGGAAAAGACTTATTTGTATAAAAGCAAGTAAGTCTTTTTTGTGTTAGCTCTGCCATAAGCAGTATTCTTTTGCCCATACTTTGGACTGTAGGCCAAGTTCCCTTGAAGTATATATGCATTGCTATACTTCTGAACCGAAATACTGTATAATAAGACAAACTTGAATTGACCGAGGTGAAAATTTCATAAAAAAGGAGCTGCTGAATACAATGAAAAACCAGTTAGATTTAATTGCAAAATCTTACGACAGAAGTATTCGTGAACATGGGAAACACGATTTCCCCAATTATGACAACTTGCCGGATTACATTACAAATAACCCTGATTATCCAAAATACATAGCAGCAGTAGAAAGTGGTAAAGGGGGCAGTGAATACATTGAAATCAAAGAATATCTAAAGCCTGATGCAAATAAAAATTTTATTGACCTTGGCTGCGCTCTGAACCTTATGTTCAAAGGATATGATACATGGCCCTCGCTGTACCATGGAGTTGATATTAGTCCAGAAACCATTCAATTATTATATAAATATGTGGAAAATAAAAAGCTGCCTATTGGAGGGTTGTTCTGCGGCAGTATACATGAAACCATGTTTGAAGATAGCAGTTTTGATATAGGAGCATGTATCGGGGTTCTTGAATATTTTGAAAAGGAATTTGTTCAAAAGGCGCTCGTTGAAGCACACCGAATAATAAAACCATCTGGAAAGTTTGTTTTGGATATTCCGAATATAAATAGTTCTGTCGGTCGTATTATGATGCAAATCGAAGAATATATAGGCAGACCCGATATGTTTAACATGTTGCCTTATGAATTTGAAAATATATTACAACAGTATTTTGAAATAGAGAAAAAAAATGGAATCTATGATGATGTAGGTATGATTCATTATTTTTTAAGATGCAAAAAATGATGTTATCCCCGTTCCAGAAATCATTCACCAATCCTCCGCCATAGACTTTTGCAAGATAACAGGCATACAGTTATGCTATCCAAACGGTGCACCAAAAGAGAGGAATTCCTCCGGCAAATAAGATATAATCAATAAAGGACGAAACCGTCTTATAGGAAAAAGCAGGAGGAAAAACAAATGGAACCTTTTCGTATAGAAAAAAAAGACAGCTTTCGCGTTGTCGGTTATTTGATCAAGACAACGAACCAGAAGGGAGAGGGCAGAAAAGTGATTCCTCTGCACTGGTCAAAAATCCGGGAAAACCATCTGGATTCATCCCTGTTAAAATTGGCAGACCGGAAGACAGACGGGTTATTCGGCATAAATATTTATAATACAGACCCGGGAGATACCAGAATTTTTGAATATATCATAGCCGTCTCAAGTGACCACGCCGCATCGGATGATCTTGCCGAATACACGGTTCCGGCCATGACCTGGGCAGTCTTTCCATGTACACAGGAAACCATAGGGAGAACAGAGGCCCAGGCAATCACAAAATGGCTGCCAAAATCAAAATACAGACCGTTAAATAAAGGGTACATCACAGGCAGAATGAAATCCGGAGCACCGGATATTGAATATTACAAAAAAGACGGCCGGGTTGAAGTCTGGATTGCCGTAAGAGAAAAATAAAGAGAAAATGAAAAAAGCGGAGGATAGGATAACAATGGATAAGAAAATAGAATTTCAGGATTTTATCACTTCTGTACCGATTGAGAATCAGGATTTTGTGAAGGAACTGCACAACAAATTAATGGAGCTTGGCTGTAAAATAGAGATTAAAACAGCCAAAAGCGGCTACATGGTGTCTTACCTTTATCATAAAAAAACTGTCGCAAATTATGTATTTCGGAAAAAAGGCATGCTTGTCCGTATCTATGGGGTCCACGTTAACGAGTATGAAAAATTCCTGGAAACACTGCCCGGCGAAATGATCAGTGCAATACAGAAAGCCCCCATCTGTAAACGTCTGGCTGACCCAACTGCCTGCAATCCCAGATGTTCTAAGGGATATGATTTTTGGTTAAAGGGCGAACACTACCAAAAATGCCGTAACAGTGCATTTATGTTCTTGGTCTGCCCTCAAAACAATCCGTTCATACAGTCGTTCTTATTAAGCGAAGTTAAAGCATGGAATGAAGGCTGCACTGCTTTCGCCAATGAGGAGTCAAAAAATGAAGATGAGAAATGAATATACATGCCCACTGGAAATGACCCATGACATAATCCGCGGAAAATGGAAACCGATCATACTATGGCAGCTTAATAAAGGCAGCCATTCTTTATCTGCACTGAAAAATTCGATCAACGGCATCAGCCAGAAAATGCTGATACAGCATTTAAACGAACTGCTGGAATGCGGCATAATCCATAAATCAAAAGGTGAGGGGTATCCGCTGAAATCAGACTATGTTCTCACAGAACGGGGAAAGCGGCTTTTTGAAGCAGTTTCCATCATGCAGAGCATTGGCATAGAAATGATGATCGAGGACGGCCGCCAGGACTTTTTAAGAGACAAAGGGCTTTTATAGTCACTAAAAAGTAACTAATTTACCACACCTCTATATAGGCTTATAATAAAAGCAGCAACAAAAGGCTGCTGCGAAAAATAAAATCTGAAAATTACATAGGGAGGTAAATTATGACAGATCCGGTTAAAACAATAGGAGCGATTCTTGATAAGCAGAGTGTGGTTTTCATAAGCTCCGTCGATGAAAACGGTATGCCAAATACAAAGGCAATGCTGGCACCGCGGAAAAGAGAGGGTATCAGGGTGATTTATTTTCATACCAACACATCTTCTATGCGGGTACAGCAATACAGAAAGAATCCAAAAGCCTGCCTTTATTTCTGTGATAAGCGGTTCTTTAAAGGTGTCATGCTGACCGGGACCATGGAAGTGCTTGAGGATCCGGCCAGTAAAGAGATGCTGTGGCAGGAGGGCGATACCATGTATTATCCGGAAGGCATGACAGATCCAGACTACTGTGTGTTGCGCTTTACTGCAGAACAAGGACGGTTTTACAGCAATTTCAGTTCTGAAAACTTTGACATAGTATAACAGGCCATACAAGGGATTTTCGATGTCTGGCTGCAGGGGAGTGGTTACAGCATGGCCCAGTCATTCAGAACCCGGCTCCGGGGACGGCTGTTTGACCGCCCCCGGAGCGAATCTTCAGAACGTCTCCTTTAGCTTTTCCAAAAGTTTTTCAGCAGGTTTTGAAAATACCTGATATTTTTTCCATATGATACTCATTTCCACTTCCAGCCTGGGAGACAGGGGACGAAAACAGAGATTACCGTTATCTGCCGGATGGATGATCTTATCAAAGCAGACAGCATAGCCCAATCCCTCGTCAACCATAAGTGAGGCATTGAAAAGCAGATTATAAGTTGCTGTGATATTTAGTTCTGACATTTCCTTTTTCATCCATGTGTTCAGCTCCCCGCCCTGGTTTTTCTGATGGGAAATGATCAGGGGTTTATCCCACAAATCTTCCGGTGAAACAGAGTCCTGTTCCGCCATCGGGGAATCACGTCTCATCAGTACACCCCATATATCTTTTGACGGCATTTTCAGAGCATTGTATTTTGTCGTGTCCACGGAGCCGAACACAATGCCGAAGTCGATCAGCCCCTTATCCAGACGTTCCAATACAAACTCCGCATTGCCGCTGGAGATATGATAGCAGATATCCGGGTATGTCTGCTGCAGACTCCGGGCTGCTTTCGCGATCAGCCGGACCGCGTCCGTCTCCCCTGTTCCGATATAGACATCCCCCATCACAACACTGTCGGACAAGGTGACTTCTTTTTCCGCCTTTTTCACCAGATCGAGAATTTCTTCTGCACGTTTCCGCAGAATCATGCCTTCCTCTGTAAGGGTTACTTTCCTGGAACCTTTTGTCCCGCGGATCAAAAGCTGTTTGCCCAGTTCCTGCTCCATATTTTTGATCTGAGTGGAGAGGGTGGGCTGTGAGAGATGAAGCGATTCAGCAGCACGCACAATGCTCTGCTCTCTGGCTATGGCGAGAAAATATTGCAGTACGCGTAATTCCATTTTCTATTCCTCCTTGAACGCAGCCGGCGGCGGCTGTTGGTCTAAATGTATCCCTCCGGAATTTATTATATTTCTTTTCGCGGAAACATGCAAGCTCACGCTGTTCCTGACATCACGGTACATCGTGTATACTTGTATATTTGGAGCCAAAATACGGAAACAGCACATTGACAAGACAAGTTACTCATGATATGATTCTAGCGTAAGATTTTAAGGGAATGAGGTTCTCCCGTGGAAATATTCCAAAAGCGCATGTTTGCTGATGACTTCTGTTTCAAACAGGGGTATCAGCTTTTTTTATGCGAAAATATGAGATAGCATGAACGAGGATGCAGGATGCGAAAAAGGAAGGAGTAAGAGATATGTACGGAAGAGTGGAGAGAACGTTTCAAACGTATAAGGAACTGTTGTTATTAGGACTGCTGGGAATTCCCATTGGCCTGGTCGTCGGAGGGATTGACGCTGTATTCGGAGGAGTACTGCTGGCGATCACGGATTTCAGAAACGGGCATCCCATGCAGCTCATTCCGTTTCTGGCTTTGGCGGGTGCGCTTATTGCCTTTTGTTACCTGAAATTCGGAGGGAAGAGCAGTAAGGGCATGAATTTAATCTTTGAAGCAGGACATGGGGAAGAGGAAGTGATTCCGTTAAAACTGATTCCATTTATTATAACCGGAACGTGGATCACACATTTATTCGGAGGAAGTGCCGGCAGAGAGGGTGTGGCTGTACAGATCGGCGCTACCTTTTCCCACTGGGTCGGAAGAAAAATACCGCTGAGAAACAGTTCCCATATTTTTCTCGTAACAGGTATGGCGGCAGGCTTTGCAGGACTTTTTGAAACACCAATTGCCGCTGTTTTCTTTGCAATGGAAGTTCTGGTCGCCGGAGCACTGGAATACCAGGCTCTGCTTCCCGCAATCACAGCCGCCTTTACCGCCAGCGCCACATCACAGTTTTTAGGATTGGAGAAATTTTCCTTTGCGCTTACGGGAAAGATGGATATGAATTTTCCAAACATGGGAAAAATGATGCTGCTGGGCATACTGTTCGGCGTTGTAGGCGGCGCATTTGCATGGACTCTGAAATATATGAAAAAGAAGTTTGCCCTGACATGGAAGCATCCGGTGATCCGCATTTTTATTATCGGGCTTATTTTAAGCGTTCTGCTGTTGCTTCTGTATAAGGGCAGATATGCAGGACTCGGAACCAATCTGATCCACGCCAGCTTTTACGGGGAAGATATTTTCAGCTACGACTGGATCTTGAAATTCCTGCTTACCATAGTAACACTGGCAGCGGGATTTCAGGGCGGGGAAGTTACGCCCCTGTTCTCCATCGGCGCCAGTCTTGGGGCCGTAATTGCCCCTGTCCTCGGTGTTCCTGTAGAAATTGCCGCGGCACTGGGCTATGCAGGTGTATTCGGAAGCGCAACGAATACCTTTCTGGCTCCGGTATTGATCGGCACGGAGGTGTTTGGCTTTTCCTACCTTCCGCATTTCTTTGTGGTATGCGCCTTTGCCTATTTATTTAATCTGAACAAATCTATCTATTCGTTACAGAAGATTATGGATGGGCATAACGGATATCAGAAGCCTTAAACAAAACGCCATGCGGAATTGCCTGTTTACTGCGGGGATATCCTTTTTGTTATAGCATGAAGGATAGGAGCATGCTATAATAAATGTATTATACAAGAAAAAATATTTGTGGAGGTGACTATGAAAAGATTTGTACATATTGGGGGGATTTTTTTGTTTTGCATAAGTCTTATGGGATGCAGCAGCCGCTATACGTATACGCAGGAATCCTTCATTGCGGATGAAGAGATTGATTCGCTCGAAATAGACGAAATGGATTCCACCATAGTTCTTGAATTTTCAGATGAATATAAGCAGATAAAAGTAAATTATCGTGAAAGTAAAGAAGTTGACGAGATACGGTACGATATCAGTTCCAATGAAAAACTTCTGAAAATCAAAAAGAATGATTCAACAAACGGATTTGCGATTCATATCGGAAAGAGCAATATAGAGGAAGAAATTCCGGAATTAAAAGTTGAAATACCAAATTCATATATGAACAGCATTGACATCTCGGCTGCTAACTGTCCGGTTAAAATAATTGGAGGGGAGATTGGGAATTTGAACATAAAGACTGATTCCTGTCCAATCGAGCTAATCCACACAGCCGTCAGTAGTTTTACTGGAGTTACTAAAGATGCCTCTATCATAGCTTCCATTGTAGGTAAACCTGCTGATTTTACAGTAAAATCCAATGCCCAAAATGGAACTGACAATCTGGAGAATCATACCTTCACAGGACAAAAGCAATTGGATCTGATTACAAAAGACGGCGATATAGAAGTTACTTTTGTAGATGACTAGACTAATCACTTTCTTTTTCTCTGAGGCGGACAGCACTGGCAGCTGCACGCCTCCTGGAATCCTTTAATTTCGCATAATGCTTCTGCGTGGTAGAGACACTTTTATGGCCCAGAACATCTGCCACAAGATAAATATCACCTGTTTCCTCGTAAAGAGCCGTGCCATATGTAGAACGCAGCTTATGGGGAGTGATTTTCTTGTTTGTAATGATTGGCTGTGTATATTTTTTTACCATTTTCTCCGTTGCCCGGACACTCAGGCGGGTTCCCTGGAGGGAGGGGAAGAGTGCGTTTTCATGACCCGGCTTTGTCTCCATGTTTTCTCTTTCTTCCAGGTAATTGAGCAGAGCAATTTCCACCTCCTCGCCAAAATAAACAATTTTCTCATTTCCACCTTTTCGTATCACGCGGAGACCGCTGTTCTTAAAATTGACATCAGAAAGATCCAGCCCCACACATTCAGAAACACGCAGCCCGGTTCCGAGAAAAAGTGTTATAATGGCAATATCACGTGTTTTTGTTTTCAAATAGTAGCCCTTTTGGTGGGGAGTCAAATTATCGCTGAATTCCTCCATGGAATCCAAAATCATGGCAATTTCATCCGGATCAAGCTGAATAATGGCTTTTTCATGGACTTTTGGAACATCCACAATACGGGTAGGGTTATTTTTTACCATTTCATGCTTATACAGATAGTCAAAAAGGCTTCTGAGGGCGGAAATTTTTCTGGAAATACCGATTTCACCGTTTGTCATTGCCTCACCTGTATTTTGGCTTTCGTAAACTTTCAGATAATTCTGAAATTCCTCAATATCTGTGGGACGAAGATTTTCCATGACATCAAGGGAAATGTCACGGAGCGCCGAATTTTTCAAAGTGGGATTTGCGGTTGTAAGAAACTGAAAGAAAATCTTTAAATCATAACAATAAGCGATCTGGGTCTGCATGCTCAAAGTTGTCTGACGGCCCCTGCAGAAATCCTGTACATACGGAGGAAGCTCCGCCAGAATATTTCTGAGCCGGATATTGTTATCAATATATTTTTTCTCGTGATAGCTGATATTTTTTTTCTCCATGAATTTTGCACCTCAATAGGATTGTTATAAAACGTTGCATTTAGCTTAATTATAGCCTATCCGGAGGAAAAAGTCCACAACTATTCGTAAAATGGACATTTCGCGAATAGTTGCAGACTCTTCGATGACTCCTTTAATTTTGAATAATTTTACATTAATGGTAACGCATAAACCACTTCTCATTTATTCCAGATTTGGATTTGCTAAATGTAGATTTTAAGTGATAATATATATATATGCTGTCAAATGGTTAAAAATCAACATACGTGCTTTGTGGAAAGTTAAGAATAACTTGAGTGTGGTATACATACAACATCATTACACCTAAGAGAAGGCGACTCTCACAACAAAGAAAATTTATATAAGGAGATACCATGATATTAATCATAGAAGACAATCCAAATATCCGTCAGGAACTATCTGTTTACCTTCAGGCAAACGGCTATCCATGCATCTGCCCGGAATGCCGCTGCTGTACCCAGGAGAAACTAACGGCGGATGTAAAGAACCTGCTGCTCTCATCTCCCATTGAGCTTATTCTTCTGGATATCAATCTGGACGCCTGTGACGGCCTGGAGCTATGCCGCGATATTCGAGAGCAGACAAATGTACCTGTCATCTTTGTTACCGGGCGCACCCACGATGAAGATGAACTGGCCGGAATTCTCATGGGAGGTGATGACTTTATACGCAAACCCTACCACCTGCCCATACTTCTGGCCCGCATAGGCAGAATCATGGCCCGCCGGAATACTGCCCTTTCTGAATCCATCTGCGCGTCCGGCACCGCACTCAATGTTCTGATGGGACAGATCACATACCAGGGACAGACCTTGGACCTTTCCAAAAATGAGGTCAAGATCCTCTACTATCTCTTTTTAAATAAAGGGCACATTGTGACAAAAGACGCATTGATCGAATATCTGTGGGAAAATAAATTCTATGTGGATGAGAATATTTTAAATGTAAATCTCTCCAGGCTGCGCCGCCGTCTGAAAGAGCTGAACCTGGGCGATTTAATTGTGACAATCCCCAAAAAAGGACTGATGGTCAACATCTGAGAAAGGAAACTGCTATGACGCCTGCAAACTATCTATATGAAAAACTGATGCTGCTTTTTCTGAATCTGTTTTGTGCGATCGCTATGACGATCTATTTAGCTTTACTCGGAAACAGCTTCTCTTCTGTCCTGCCCATACTTATAATCTGGGCAGTTATCCTTTTCATTGTCTGGGGAAACGGATTTTATAAACAGAAGAAAAAAGCAGAACAGATCACCAGACAGTTAGACCTGCTGGACCAGAAATATCTTATCTGCGAGATGCTGGATAAACCGAAGACCTGTTCCGAACAGCTTTTCCAGCAAACGCTTCGCACAGCCTGCAAATCCATGCTGGAGAAGATAAACCACCTGAAAAAATCCCAGTATCAGTACAAAGAATACATTGAGGAATGGATTCACGAAATCAAGACCCCCATCACTGCCATTGACCTGATCTGCAAAAACCATCCGGAAACGGAAAACAAACGCATCGGAAAAGAACTGTCCCGAATCAACTATCTGGTGGAGCAGGCCCTGTATTATGCCCGCAGTGAGAACGTGGAAAAAGATTACTTTGTCAAAGAATTTCAACTATTTGACGCTATCCGTCCTGCCCTTCTGGAAAACAGGTCCCTGCTTCTGGAAGAAAAAATCGCGCTGCAGATTGAAGAGACCGATGACATTGTCTATACAGATGAAAAATGGCTCACTTACATTATCAGTCAGATTCTCTCCAATTCCATAAAATACCACAGAACAAAGGACGCCTGCATTAAAATCTCCGCCGCCCATACAGGATCCAGTGTCTCACTGATCCTTGAGGACAACGGCCGGGGCATTCCTGCCGCGGACCTGCCCCGTGTCTTTGAAAAGGGATTCACCGGCACTGTCCGCACAAATCGGCAGTCCACAGGCATGGGATTGTATCTATGCCGTAAACTCTGCCTGAAACTGGGCCTTTCCATCCGGGCAGATTCTGTATGCGGGGAGGGAACGAAGATCACAATTGACTTTCCTACCGGAACTTACATACGTCCAGAATAAGGCATTACAATTTTGTAAGTACAAAAATACCCTGTCCCCTGCTATGATAACATCATAAAAACCAAATCAAACATCATCATAGAAGGAGTAAAATATGGAAACTCTGCTCAGAATCGAAGAACTGGAAAAATACTACGGAGCAAAGACACTCATCACAAAAGCTTTGGACAATATTAGCTTTTCGGTGGAAAAAGGAGAATTCCTGGGCATCATGGGAGCCTCGGGAAGCGGCAAGACTACTCTTCTCAACTGCATTTCCACTATAGATACCGCAACAGCAGGACACATTTACCTGCGGGATACAGATATCACCGGGCTAAAGGAAGATAAACTGGCAGAGTTCCGCCAAAAGAACCTGGGCTTTGTCTTTCAGGATTTTAATCTTTTAGATACCCTGACCATTGAAGAGAACATTGCCCTGGCACCTGTGATCCAGGGGACCTCCCCCAAAAAAATCGCCGGCGAGGTAAAAAATGTGGCCGCCCGTCTCGGCATACAGGATATCCTCGCCAAATTCCCTTATGAAGTATCCGGCGGGCAGCGTCAGCGGTGTGCCTGCGCCCGGGCTCTGATCGCCCACCCCAGCCTTATACTGGCTGATGAACCTACAGGTGCCCTGGATTCCAAATCCGCAGGTATGCTGTTGGAATGTTTCACCCAGATGAACCGGGAAATGCAGGCAACCATCTTAATGGTTACCCATGACATCTTTTCCGCCAGCTACTGCAGCCGAATCCTCTTTCTGCGGGACGGAAAAATTTTCAGCGAACTGTCACGGGGAAACAAAGCCAGACGTGCTTTTTTCACTGAGATCCTGGACATAGTAACTCTGCTGGGAGGTGATGTTTCCAATGCTCAGTAAACTGGCTCTGCGCAATGCCAAACGCTCCATGAGGGATTATGCCGTCTATCTCCTCACTGTGAGTATTTCCTTTTCCCTTATGTACGCTTTCAATATGGTCGTGTTTTCTAAGGATATCAAAAGCCTTAACCAGATGATGGACAGTCTGCCAATCATGATCTCATTCATCTCTGTGATCGTGATCGCCGTGATCGAATGGCTGGTCCATTATATGAACTGCTTCATGCTGGAAAAGAGAAGCCGGGAGCTTGGCACTTATATGCTTCTGGGTATCAGCAGCCGTAAGATTTCCCGGATGATCATGTTGGAAAACAGCATAATGGGAACAGCCGCTTTTCTGGCCGGCCTGCTTGCAGGAACTTTTATCTATCAGATTCTTACCTTGATCATCATGAATCTCTTTGAAGTACGTTTTTCTGTCAAGGCTGATATTTCCTTTCCTGCTGTCCTGTTAACTTTACTCTATGTTATCCTGATCTATACTTTCTCCATGCTGCGGATGAGAAAGAAACTGAAAAAGACTAAAATATACGATCTCATGTACGCTGAGAAGCAAAATGAAGCCGCGATCATCTCCAACAAGAAAAGCCATTGGGTATTTTGTGCTGCCTCAGTGGGCCTGCTGGCAGCCGGATGTATTATTTTATACGTTATTTTCCATAATACCTCCAATTTTTCACCGTTCCTGCTCCTTGCCGGCTTTCTGCTGGTCATCATCGGACTCTATGGAGCTTATATTACACTGGCGGGTTTCCTGATCAAAATATTCCTTGGAAAAAATGAACGGAAATTTAAAAAGGATACTCTTTTTCTCTATCGGAATCTATCCGCCAAATTGAAAACCATGAGTTTTACCATGGGAACGCTGGCTATGCTTTTAACCCTCACCCTGGCCTGTATTCAAAGCGCTATGCTTTTCAACAAGTTTTTTGAACTTTCCGCCTTAAACCGCTGTACCTTCGATGCCCAGGTGTCGGCAGAGGACCCGGCTGTGCTCACAGAAGCCGCAGATTATTTCAAGAAGACACGCGGAATAAAATCCAGTCTGCAGGTTCCCATTTACCAATGCGGACAGATGGCGCTGTATGAAGCATTAGACCAGCAGTCCTATGCCGTTGACGATTACGCCATTTCCTACAGTGACTATGCCGGACTCCGCAAAATGCTTGGATATGAACCGGTGAACCTTACAGACGGCCATTACATCATCCACGCATATTCCAACATCAAAAAAATCGTGGATACCAAAGACAGCCTGCCCTACACCATAAACGGCACTACCCTGGACCTTCAGGCCGTATATGATTCTCCACTTTCACAAAGCGGGAACATTGGTATCGGCTGTATTATTGTTCTCCCGGACCATCTTACCGACGGGCTTCCTACAGATCAAACCACTCTGGTGATTGAAACAGAACAAGAGACAACTGTGGAGGACTATGACTACCTGACCTCTCTGTATAGCAGTGACGAAGATTTTCAAAATCGGAGAGCTAACAACTGGAACACCAAGGGAAAAATCGTCTCTGACAGCCGTGCTTCTATTTTAATTTTTGGTTTCTGTCTGTATTATACCGGTCTGATCTTTATCTGCACCGCGGCAACCATACTGGCAGTCCAGCAGTTAAGCGAAGCATCCAAACATCGCTTCCGCTATAAGATTCTGTCCAACTTAGGCGTATCCGACAGAAAGATCCATAAACTGATATTTCGTCAGCTTCTTCTTTATTTCGGAATTCCGCTGCTGCTGCCCATCCCGTTGTCCGTATTTATTGCTGCCTGTGTAAAGAATATCCTGTTGGAAATGATTACGACTGCCGTTTTCTGGACCTCCGTATCCATCGGGTTGGGACTGTTTCTGCTGATTTACCTTTTATATTTTACGGCTACTTATGTTGGCTGCCGGCAAAACACGTTCTAGCATGACAGGTGCACTTCCTATACAGCAGAAGTGCACCTGTGCAAAATCCATCATTCCAATGGAAACTATGCCTTTAAATTCCAATCTGCCGCATCCGCCGCATAACCTTTTCTGCCCGTATATCCAGGTCATCCCCCTCCTCTTTTCCGAATACCAGCTCACTGACTATCTTCCCATCCTGC